>WNGA01003169.1_pt1 | contig 36920 bp, 30 predicted proteins | sample 5400061 | NCBI WGS metagenome assembly WNGA01 (sample SAMN13153366, study PRJNA577476) | soil metagenome | isolation source: 100 cm soil or saprolite under grassland replicate 2 | place: USA:California | collected 2016-06-15
GCGGATGCGGTGATCGTGTCGAGCGCACCGGTCCGGACGTCGTAGGACGACACGACGCTCGCGTTGGCGGCCCCGCCGAAGGCCTCCGGGACGATCAGATGGTCCTTGTTGTCGAACCCGAATCCGAAGGGCGTGACACCGACCGACGCCATCACGGTCGGCCCGGTCGCGTACCTGTCGCCGCCGACCGCGTAGAGGTCGAGACGCTGGGTGGCGCGCTCGCTGACGACCAGCTGGTTGCCATCCGGCGAGAACGACACCCGCGCCGGCGCGGTCGCGGCTGCGCTGAGCGGGCGGCTCGAGCGGGCCAGGTGCTGTCGGTCGCCGTGGTCGACGGTGAACCCGAGATCGAGCCGTCACCGCCGGCGTTGAGGACATAGAGCAGGCCGTGGTGGACGGTGAGGCTCGTGGGCATCGTCCCCCAGAGCTGACGACGTCAGTGCGGGATAGACCGATGGGGTGATGCGGAACGCGGCGATGGTGTTGCTCCCGGCGTTCACGGCGTACACGTAGCGACCGGTGGCGTCGCTGACGATCGCCCCTTGCGACCCCAGACCACCGCGCGCCCAGTGCCGGCACCGCCGGCGTCGACGCTGTCGGCTGGCGTGAGTGTGCCATCCGCGGTGCGGTCGTACACGACGGCGCGGGGGCCCGCTGCCGGAGCACGTCGAGCCGCAGGGGGCGGTGTCGGCCGCTCGAGCCGAGCTCGCCGGTGGAGGACCTGCGGCGTCTGGACACCCAGATGCGCCAGGCCAAGAAGCCCCTCGCTGTCGAGGTGGCCGCGTCGAGGACAACGACCACCCAGGTCTTCGGGGTCGGCCCCGGTGGTGGCGGCCACGGTGGTGGCGTGACGGGGCACGCCGACGTGCTGCGTTGTGCAACACGACAGTACGGGCGAGGGCGCCGAGCGAACCGAAGAGGTTCGGCCGATGCCGGCCGCTCTCGGGGTCCCCTTCACCCGCGTGCGGCTCGGCGCGTCAGACCACCGCGGGCCTAGAGTGACGCTCGGCGGACAGGCGACAAACAACCGAAGCCAGACTCACGCCTGGTTGACTCGCAGGGGGGAAACATGCGATCGATCCGCTGGCGGGCAATGGTGCTCGTCTTCGCGCTATCCGCCGTCTCTGTAGGCAGCGCCGCGGCTCAGCACGATCCGGCGAGCCCGGACCATTTGCTAACGCCCGACACGGGCGGCCTGCCCATCGACCCCGACGGCACGTGGGGCAACCTCGACCTCGTCGGCAGCGTGCGGGTGCACGATGCCGAGAACGACGTCATCGCCGACCTGGCCGTCCTGGGCAACTACGTGTACGTCTCCAAGTGGGGCGCGGCGGATTGTGCTGGGCCAGAAACGGGCGGTCAGAACACCCCCGATGGGGGCGTCTACGTGATCGACATCTCGAACCCGGCGAGCCCCGCCGAGGTGGGCTTCATCGCGTCCCGCCAGGACACGTTGGTTGGCGAGGGCATGCAGGCATTGCACATCGACACGACGCGCTTCGCGGGAGATGTGTTGGTCGCCAATCACGAGACGTGTGGGAAGAACGGCCGGGGAGGGTTCTCCCTGTGGGACGTCACCGACCCGCTCAAGCCCAAGAAGCTGACGGAAAACGCCGGCGACATCACGATCGACGACAGCCGTGTGCATCCTCACGCGTCGAACGAGTACCACAGCGCGTTCGCCTGGGATGCCGGCGACCGCGCCTATCTCGTGGCGACCGACGACCTCGAGGGCAACGATGTCGACATCTTCGACATCACCGACCCACGGCGGCCCTTGTTGGTGGCGGAGCCGAATTTGAACGTCTACGACGTCGCCCAGCCGGCACTCGGCCTCACCGACTCCTTCCTCCACGACATGGTGGTCAAGCAGATCGGCGCACGGTTCATCATGCTGTTGTCGTACTGGGACGGCGGCTACGTGCTGCTCGACGTCTCCAATCCCGCCAGCCCCGCCTTCCTCAGCGACACCGACTATCCCACCGTCGACCCGGAGCTGTTCGCCCAGACCGGCGCCATGCTGACCCCGGAGGGCAACGGCCACGAGGCCGAGTTCTCGCTCGACAACCAGTACGTGCTCGCCACCGACGAGGACTTCGATCCCTTCCGGCTCCTGCTCACGACCGTGGACGGCACGTTCCGGGGCGGCCTCGGCTCCAACACCGACGTCGACGACGTCATCGGCCTCAGTGGCACCACCCACTTCGTCGGTCGCGCCTGCAACGGCGATCCCGCACCGCCGCCGGCCCCGACCGGCGCAGGGAACCAGATCGCCGTCATCGAACGCGGCGTCTGCCTGTTCACCGAAAAGCTCGCCAACGTGGAGGCCGCCGGTGGCTACGAAGCGGCGATCATCATGAACCGCGAGGGCGCCGACGCCTGCACCGGCGTGTTCGGTCCATCCCTCGACGCAGGGATCCCCGTCCTGTTCATGGGCCGCGACTGGGGATTCAAGATGTTCAACATCCCCTACGACCAAGCCGCCTGCGTCGACGACACGATCCAGTTGGCCCCGATCCCGCTCGGCACCGTCGGCGACCCGCTGCTCGACGTCGACGCCGTCTTCGATGGATGGGGCTACGTCCACCTATACGGTCTCAACCAGTCCACCTGGACCCTGAGCGAACTGGACACGTTCGCCATCCCCGAGGCCATGGACCCGGACTTTGCCGACGGCTTCGGTGAGCTCTCCGTTCATGAAGTCGCCACCGACAAGACCGACCCCACCCGTGCCTACCTCTCCTACTACATGGGCGGCATCAGGGCACTGGCCATCGAGTGCGCACCCGATTGCGTGCTTACAGAGAGCGGCGGCTTCATCGATCCTGACACCGACGGTACCGGGCCCGATCGGGGCGGCAACGAGTTCTGGGGCATCGAGACGTTCTCACGCAACGGGACCACCTACGTCTTAGGCAGCGACATGGACGCCGGCGTCTACATCCTGAGGACAAACGACTGAACGACAGCCACCGTTTGATCGAGCTAAGGGCCCCCGGCATCTCTTTAGCGCATTGGTGCTTTGCCGACTGAGGGCGATACGCAGGTGACGAGCGCACGACTCGTGCGACGGCTCTTGCACGAGTCGTGCGCCGTACGGTCTGGGACCTGAGCGACCCGACCGTCGTCGAGGAGATCGCGGCCTTGGCGAGCGCGGATTCACCCGTGACTTCGGTGTGACCCGCGACGGCCAACTCCTTGTGGCATGTGTGGTCATCGACACGAGCCGCAGGCGGCGGTCATCGAGACGACGGTACGGTTCGAGGGCATCGCAGCCGGCACTCTCGACACGCAACAACGCCCCCGCAAGCGACGATCGGTCTAATCATCGACGAGATCCAAAAGGTGCTGTCCCGGCTGACCGGTTCGGGCGAGCCGCGGGTCAGGCTGCCGGCGACGCCGACCTCGATGTCATCGCAACGCGTCGCGAGCCAGGCGACACCGCCGACGCGGTCATGCTCGACGTTACCTTCCATCACATCGCGGAGCCGCCGGATCCGGCCATCGTCCAATCTCTCATACCTGTCCGACGCTAGGACGGCCGCCAACGAACCAAGCGGCTCAGGAGGCCTGGTTGAAGCGGTAGGTAATGCCGGCTATCCGTCGGCGGCGCGGAAGGCGGGCATATCGCGAACGAGCAGGCCGCCACTGGCGCTGGATGATCCGACGTCGTTGACGCGTTGCCACAGGTCTGCTGCGGCTTGGGCGTCGCGTCCGGGCACGGCGTGGGCGTAGCGGTCCAGCGTCGTGGAGACGCGGCGGTGGTCGAGGCGGCGGGCCACGACGGGGAGGGGAACGCCGGCGTCGAGCATCTGGGTGGCGATGAAATGGCGCAGGTCGTGGAGACGGAACTCACGCAGTCCAGCGGCGCGGCGGGCGCGGAGGAACGCCTTGGTGGCGCGGGTCGGTTTCCACGCCGTGGCTCCGTCGGGGTCGTCGCTGAACACGAACGCCTCGGGCAGAAGGCGTCCCCGGTTGGCGGCTCGGCAGCGGGCGGCGTGGCCGCGGAGGGCGGCGAGGGTGCCGGGGTCGAGATCGACGGAGTGGCGGCGCTTGGTCTTGGTGTCGGCCAGGACGGGTCCGTGGGGACCTTCGACCCATCCGGCGGTAAACGAGACCCGCCCCGTGTCGAGGGCGACGCCGTGCCAGCGCAGCCCCAGCAGTTGGGCGCGGCGCGCCCCGGTGAAGGCGGCCAGCATCACGAACAGCCGCAACACCTGGTCGTGGTGCACAGCGTCGAGGAGCGGGCGGAGCTCGTCGGGGGTTGGCGGGTGCAGCTCGGGGGCGGAAGCAATCATGCGGTGGGCGCGCTCGGCAGGGTTGTCCCAGATCCAACCCCACCGCTGCGCTTGGGACAGGGCCGAGCGCAGCACCACATGCACTCGGGCGACGGTGCCAGTGGCCAGCGGCGCGCCTCGCATGCCGCCGCCCGAACGCAAGTGGGCGTAGAGAGCGTCGATGGCGGCGGTGATCAGCTCGCCGACGGCGACAGTACCGATGTGAGGGTGGAGGTAGCGGTCGAGCACGGAGCGGGTCTGGCGGACCGTGGCCGGCGCCCAGGTGGTCGAGGCGATGCCGAGCCAGGCCTCCAACAGGTCCGACACCGGCGACGACGCGCCGACCTCGCGTTGGGAGAGAACCGAGGCGACGAGCGCGGCGAGGTGGCGTTCAGCCTCGGCACGATTGGCTCGGATGGTGGCTGTGCGGTAGCGGCGTCGCCCCGTGCCCGGATCTCTGCCCGCGAAAACTCGTAGCTCCCACGAGCCTGGGCTGCGTTGGCGCATCGAGCCTCGCATCAGCCATGAGGTCGGCCCACTCACCCCTCAACTTGATGGGCAATGTGATGGGCAGGATGGGCAAACTGCGACACCCACCCGCTGCGCCGACCGGCAGGAAGTACCTGCTCAGCGCCCGTGAAACTGGAGCGGACGACGGGATTCGAACCCGCGACCCTCACCTTGGCAAGGTGATGCTCTACCAGCTGAGCCACGTCCGCGTGGGTCATCAGGTTAGCAATGCCGGCGGCACGGCACGATCCGTTCGGGAAGGTCGACAGCCCTGGTCTGTCGAATCCTGTTGTAACGCACGTCACGGCAGGGGATGGGGCGGCACTGGCTCCTTGCTGCCGCTTGCTACAAATGTCCGTTTCGGAGGGAGAGCGCCTTGGCGATTGAGCAGCCGAAGCCCCGAGGGTCGTTCCGGCGCACGCGCTGGGCGGCGGTCGGTGCGTTCGGAGCGCTGGCCGCCACCTTCGCGCTCGGTGGGCAATCGGCTGCGTCGCCGGCGCAGACCGCAGACCTCAAACCGGGGGTCGGGCTGGCCATCGCCGAAACGGAAAAGCTCGATCCTCGGGCGGGTGGCTTGTCACTCGGCATCACCGCGGGCCGGTCGATCGCCGGCCACCAGAACACGGTCGCGCAGGCATCGTCACAGGCGCTGGACTACGGCGTCATCGGGTCGACGCTCGCGGCCGAGGGCTGCGACGGCAGTAAGCCCACGCTGCCGAGCGACCAGCAGCCCCACGCCATCCAGGTCGACTCCCGGCAGGCGAACTCCACGCAGGACGCCGACGAGGACAAGGTCCCGGTCCCGGCGCACAAGCACGCGTCGGCCAATCCGACGCCGTACGGCGAGGCCGTCACCACCACCGGCCCGCTCGGCGTGCCCGGCATCCTCAGCATCGGCGGCGGCGTCGCGACCACCCACTCCGGCCTAGTCGAGGACGGAGCAGCCCGCGAGGCCAAGGCGATCACCGACATCGCGAGCATCACCTTCCCCCTCGGTAGTGTGACCCTGAGCGGCCTCCACTGGGAGGCGACGTCGAACACGAGTGGCCTTCAAGGCATCTTCTCGATCGGCAGCGCCACCATCGCCGGCCAGTCGATCCCCACGAACGATCCGACGGCGGCGCTCGCCCAGATCAACACCGTGCTCGAACCTCTCGGCGTCAAGATCGCACCACCGACGACGCGGATCATCGACGCCAACCACCTCGTGTTCGTCGACCCGATGGGCGTCTCGATCTTCCCGAGCCAGCAGCGCGACTCCATCGCCGGGCAGATCATCGGCGCGGTCCAGCCGGCCCGCCAAGACCTGTTCGACGCGCTGCTCGAGCAGGACTGCGGCAACGCCACCTACATCACGGTGTTCGACATAGCGGTCGGGTCGATCACCGGCGCCGGCTCCTTCAGCCTCGTGCTCGGCGGAGTGCAGGCGTCGTCCGGCGAGTCGCTGGTGAACCCGTTCAACCTCGGCGCACACCCGTCGACGTTCCCCGGCCTGAGCCTCCCCGGTACGCCCGCGACCCCCGCGAGCGCTGGTACGAGCGTCGCATCGAGCGCCCTCACCCCGAGTGCGCCGACGGTCGCGGCCGCCCCCGCGAACCCGGCGGCCCTGACGCAGAAGACGACCCCGGCGTCCTCCATCAAGGACGAGGGCAAGCGGGGTGGCGCGTTGGCGGGCGTCGGTCTCGCCGGCCTCGGCGCGCTGGCCGTCGTGGCCGAAGGTGACCGTCGCAAGATGCGACGGGCGCAAAAAGAGATCCCCCAGTTCGAGGAGTAGCCGAACGGTGGCCACCACCAACCCCCGCGAGGCGTCCAATCCGCCTCGCACGTACTTCAGCGTCTGGCAGCGTCTGTTCCGCGGCTACGGGCCGCTGGCGATCCTCGCCCTGATGCTCCTCCTGATGGCGCTTCTGATCCCGTCGAAGGTGCAGAAGGTGAGGACCGCGTCCAACCCGTCGACACCGAACGCAACCACGAACAACCCCACGGGTACCACCGTGCCGGGCGCCGCCACACCCGGCGCGCCGGGACACCCGGGGCGTCCGGAACGCCGGGGGCCGCCGCCACCGACGGCACCTATGCGGTCGGCGCACCCCCACCGGGAACATCGGCGTGCCCCGATCGGGCCGATCAGGTCCCGGGTGATCCGTACTCGCCGCCGTGCTTCGTGTTCAGCGGCGACAACGGCGGTGAGACCCACCACGGCGTCAACGCCACCGAGATCCACGTCGCCTTTCGGTTGCTCAACGAGAAGGGCTTCCAGCAGACGCTCGCCGAGTTGGCGGGCGCCAGCCTCGTCGACACCCCAGAGGACGTGCGCCGCACGATCGAGACGCTGGGCGAGTACTTCAACACGAACTACCAGTTCTATGGACGCAAGATCGTGTGGGACTTCTACGACGGGCAGGGCTCGAACACGAACGAGTTGCTCGGCAAAGGTCGCGACAAGGCCGAGGTCGACGCCACCACGGTCCAGTCGTTGGGCAGCTTCGCCGACATGTCGGCCAACTCCGAGCCGTACGCGAACGCGCTCGCCACTCGCGACATCGTCGGCTTCGGCGACCCGTACCTGTCGGTGAAATGGCACGACGAGCACGCGCCCTACATCTGGTCGATCGCGAGCGCGGGCACCGACGTCGCCAACTTCGCCGCGGAGTACGCCACGAAGAAGCTGTGCGGTAAGACCGCCGACTACGCGGGCGGCGACCTCAAGGGACTTCCCCGCAAGTTCGCCAGCTTCGCTCCCGAGAACTCGTGGTACCAGGAGTCCGTGCAGGTGGCCCGCGAGACCTTCACCAACGCGGGCTGCGATCCGGGCGTCAACGTCCAGTACCAGCTCGACCTCGGCACGATGTCGAACCAGGCGTCGAACCTCATCGCCCAGATGCAGAGCTCCGGCGTCACGACCATCCTCTGCGGCTGCGACCCGATCATCCCGGTGTTCCTGTCGGGGACGGCCGCCCGCCAGGGCTACTTCCCGGAGTTCATCATCGTCGGCACCGCCCTCACCGACACCGACATCGTCGGCCAGCTGTGGAACCAGGACTTCGCGGCCCACGCCTTCGGCGTGAGCTCCCTCACCGAGCCGCAGCCGGCGCAACAGTCGATCGGCTACGCCGCCTACCGCACCATCCGCGACGACGAGCCCGCGTTCAGCGTGGAGCTCATCTACTACCAGATGGCCCAGATGGCGATCGGCTTGCAGATGGCCGGACCGAACCTGACGCCCGAGAACTTTCAGGCGGGGATGTTCTCGTATCCCCGCAAGCTCGGGCCGGCGGGGTCGTGGGGCTTCGGCGACCACGACTACACGACCGCCGACGACGTGCGCGAGATCTACTGGGACCGCAACGCCATCTCCAACTACAACCAGAAGCAGGGCGCGTTCGTCGAGACCGACCATCAGCGCTACGCCAAGGGCCAGATCCCCGGCGGCGACCCCCTCGTGCCCAAGCCCGCATGAGGTTGCGTCATGGCTGACTTCAAACCGCGGTGGACGGCGCTGAACCCGCGCGTGCGGGCGCTCCTCGTCATCGGCGTCCCCGCGCTCATCTACGTCGTCGTGAACCTCATCGGCGGCCGCGACGGCCCGGTCCGGCAGCACGCGCCCATGGGCATCATCGCCATCGGCGTGATCTACGGAACGGTCACCGCCCTGGGCGCGATGGGGATCATCCTCGTCTACCGCGCCAACCGGTTCATCAACTTCGCCCACGGCGCGCTGGGGAGCATGGTCGGTGTCATCGCCATCGGCCTCGTGCTCGAGCACGGGCTCTCGTACTGGGTCGCGCTCCCAGGTGCGGTCATCGTCGGCGCGCTCATGGGAGGCCTCATCGAGTACCTGGTGATCCGCCGGTTCCAGAACGCCACGAGGCTCGTCCTGACGGTGGCGAGCATCGGCTTGGCCCAGGTGCTCGGTGCCCTCGAGCTGTTCGGCACCAAGAAGATCAACTTCATCGCGCTCACCGGCGGGTTCAACGCGCCGCTCGACTTCAACTTCAAGCTCGACGTCGTGCGCATCCATGGCGACGAGATGCTCATCATCGCCATCGTGCCCGTCGTCATCGCCGGACTCGCCTACTTCCTGCTGCGCACGGACGCCGGTGTCGCGGTTCGAGCGTCAGCCGAGAATGTCGACCGAGCCCTCCTGCTCGGAATCCCCGTGCGCCGGCTGTCGACGATCGTGTGGCTCATCGCCGGTGGGCTGGCGTCCCTCACCTACATGCTCCAGGCGCCGTTCGCGGGGGTGAAGCCGGGGGTCGCGTCCAACGGGCCGACGGTGCTCCTGCCGCTCCTCGCGGCGGCGGTCATCGCCCGCATGGAGTCGCTGCCGCTCGCCTTCGGCGCCGGCATCGGTCTCGGGATCATGGAGCAGGTCGTGCGGTGGAACACGCCCAGCAAGCCCGCCACCGTGTACGTCGTCTACCTGGTCGTGATCGTCGGCGCGCTGTTGTTGCAGCGGGGCAAGCTCTCGCGGGGTCAGGAGGCCGGAGGGTCGTCCTGGTCGGCGACGGGGATCGTCAAACCGATACCGGGCGAGCTGCGGCGGCTGCCGGAGATCGTGTGGGGCAAGGGGATCATCCTCGCGATGGTCGCGGTGGCGTTCGTGTTGCTGCCCTCGCCGGTTTCGCCATCGTGTGGGCGATGATCGGGGTGTCGCTGGTCGTGCTCACCGGCTGGGGCGGCAACATCAGCCTCGGCCAGTTCGGCATCGCCGGGATGGGGGGCATGGTCGCCGCCAACCTCATCGTCAACAACAACCTCGACTTCTTCGTCGTGATCATCATCTCCGGGGTGGTGGGCGCCGCGATCGCGATGGTCGTCGGCGTGCCCGCGTTACGGATCCGCGGGTTGTTCTTGGCGGTCACGACGCTCGCCTTCGCGATCGCGCTCGACAACTACTTCCTCAACCAGAACACGTTCCCGCAGTTCATCAAGAGCAGCGTGAAGCGTGGGCTGCTGTGGGAGCGGTTCGACATGGAAGACACGTACGTCATGTACCTCGTGTGCCTCGCGTTCCTGGTGTTGTCGATCCTCGCCTCGCTCGGCGTGCGCAAGGCCCGCAACGGGCGGGTGCTCATTGCGACCCGTGACAACCAGCGGGCGGCCGACGCCGCCAGCGTGCCGACCACCAACATCAAGCTGTCGGGGTTCATCCTCGCGGGGACCATCGCCGGCATCGCCGGTTGCCTCGACGTCATGCTGATCCACGGTCTCAGCGTCGGCACCTTCGACCCGATCGACTCGATCACGGTGTTCTCGACGTCGGTCATCGGCGGTCTCGGTTCGATCACCGGCGCCGTTGCGGGCGTGCTGCTGTTCAAGTTCCTCGAGACCGCGATCCACGGCGAGATCCGGCTCGCGCTCAACGGCGCGGGGTTGCTGTTCGTGCTCTACGCGCTGCCGGGCGGCCTCGGCCAACTCCTGTTCAGCCTCCGCGATCGCCTGCTGCGCATCATCGCGAACCGGCGCGACATCCTCGTGCCGAGCCTCGTGGCCGACAAGCGCACGGAGGACGGCGGCGGCCGGGCCGCGGACGAGGTCGGGCTGCTGCAGGGCGCGCTGGCCGGCGCGCCCATAGGGGCGGGCCGATGACCGCCACCGAGATCGACGTGACGCGCCAGTGGGCCGCGGTCGGCGCGCCGCTGCTGTCCTGCCGTGGCGTCGACATGGCGTACGGCCCCGTGCAGATCCTCTTCGGGGTCGACTTCACGGTGGCCGAGGGCGAGATCGTCGCGCTGCTCGGCACCAACGGCGCCGGCAAGTCCACCCTGCTCAAGGGGATCTGCGGTCTCGTGAAGCCGAAGCGAGGCAAGGTCACGTTCGCCGGTGAGGACATCACCGACCTGCCCGCCGACGTCACGACCCACCGCGGCGTGTCGCTCATGCCCGGCGGCAAGGGTGTGTTCCCGACCCTGTCGGTGGCCGAGAACCTGCGGTTGGCGGCGTGGCTGATCCGCGACGACAAGCAGCGCGTCGAAGCGGCCCGCACCGAGGTCTTCGCGCTCTTCCCGATCCTCGCGAAGCGTCAATCGCAGTTGGCCGGCGACCTCTCCGGCGGTGAGCAGCAGATGCTCGCGCTGGGCGGCGCGCTGATGACGAAGCCCCAGCTGCTGATGATCGACGAGCTGTCGCTCGGCCTGGCGCCCACGATCGTGGGTCAGCTGCTCGAGGTCGTCCGCGAGATCCACCGCCGAGGGACGACGATCGTCATCGTCGAGCAGTCGGTCAACGTGGCGTTGAACCTGGCCGAACGGGCCGTGTTCATGGAGAAGGGCGAGGTGCGCTTCGAAGGACCGACCGCTGACTTGCTCGAGCGGCCCGACATCCTGCGGTCCGTGTTCATCGCCGGCGCCAACGCCAGCCATGCGGTTGAGGAGGTCGACAGCCCCGACATCGAAAAGGCCGCGGCGATGCACGCCAAGCGCGTGATCGCGCCCGACGCGAAGGTCATGCTCGAGTGCCGAGGCATCGTCAAGCGCTTCGGCGGGATCACCGCGGTCGACGACGTCGACCTCGGGCTGCGCGACGGCGAGATCCTCGGGCTCATCGGCCACAACGGGGCCGGGAAGACGACCCTGATGGACTGCATCTCCGGCTTCCTCGATATCGACGCCGGCCGCATCATCCTGCGCGGCGTCGACGTCACCGACTGGGTGCCCCACGAGCGGGCCCAGGGCGGGCTCGGGCGCTCGTTCCAGGACGCGCTGCTCTACCCGGCGCTCACCGTCGCCGAGACGATCGCCGTCGCCCGCGAACGCCACCTGGCGTCGCGGGACATGGTGGCCGCCGCGTTCCAGCTGCCGGCGTCGTACGAGTCGGAGCTCGCGGTGTGGAACAAGGTCGACGAGCTGATCGAGCTGATGGGGCTGGGCGCGTTCCGCGAGAAGCTCACCGGCGAGCTGTCCACTGGGAGCCGTCGCATCGTCGACCTGGCCTGCATCCTCGCCCAGGATCCGAAGGTGCTCATGCTCGACGAGCCCTCCGGGGGCGTCGCCCAGAAGGAGACCGAGGCGCTCGGCCCTTTGTTGCTGAGGGTGCGCGACCACACCGGGTGCTCGCTGCTGGTGATCGAGCACGACATGCCATTGCTGCGTTCCATCTGCGACCGGATGGTCGCATTGGAACTCGGCGGGGTGATCGCCGAAGGGACACCTGAGGAGGTGCTCGAGCACCCGCGGGTCATCGAGTCCTACCTGGGCACCGACCAAGGCGGCCGCGCCCAAGCCCGCGCCCAACCCGGGCGCGTCGGGGAACGGCGACCGCAAGCCCCGCCGCCGCTCCCCCATCCGCGTCCGCCCACGGGAGTAGCCCCCCACCGGTCTGGCGTAGCGAAGCGACGCCAGACGTCACATTTCAGCCCAGAACGACGCAGTGCTGTCAGGGGGGCGGGGGCGGGCCGCCCGGCGCGGGCGGAGGAGGCGGGGGCGGCGGGTACCCGGGCGCGGGCGGGGGCGGATAGCCGGGCGGGGGCGGCGGATAGCCGGGCGGCGGCGGGGGCGGCGGATACCCACCGGGAGGGGGCGCTGGCGGGTACGCACCGGGCTGCGGGTACCCGGCCGGAGCGGGCGGTGGCGGTGGCGGGGTCGGCGGAGGCGGTGGCGCCGGCGCCTGCTGGCCCGTCTTCGCCCGGAGGCGGCCGACGAGCTCCTGCGCCATGAGGATCGCGAAGCTCGCCTGGCCGGCCTTGCGGGCGTGGTTGCCGAGCCGGCCGACCGCGGCGCCCAGACCGTGCGGGTCGTTGGGGATCGGCGGGGGCGCGGGAGGCGCGGGCGGAGGCGCGTAGGCCGGGGGCGCGAACCCCGGCGGAGGGGGCGCGGGCGGATAACCAGCCGGCGCCGGAGGGGGATAGGCCGGCGCGGCGGGCGGCGGCGCCGTGGGTTCGGGCGCGGGAGGAGGCGGGGGCTGGGGTTGGTCCGGGCCGGTCGGCGCGTCGGGATCGCTCATGGTTCCTCCGCAGGGTCGGGTCCGGCCGGGAAGATTACGTGGCAGTCGTGGTGGCGCGCTCCACGACCCGACGATCACCGTCGGTCATCGGAAGGCCGGCCGCGATCGAGATGGCACGGTCGCTCATCTTCGCCACGGTCTTTCGCACCACGTCCACCGCCTTCTCGTCGCCGAGCTGTTCGATGAGCTCGGTCAATTGGGTTTCGAGGAAGACGAGGCACAGGGCGTCCTCGTGGGTCTGCACCGCCGGATCGATGCGTAGGTTCTCCTTCCGCACGATCTGCACGACGCGCGCGACGGTGTCGGCGTCGTACCCCACGTCACCGAGGATGCGAGCGACGTCCTCGCCGTGCTGCTTCTTCAACGTCGTGCGCCAGCGGAGATAGCCGGCCCGCCCCTCCGGGAAGGTCGCCCGCGGCACGGTCCACCGCCGGAGATGGTGAGCACGCGCGGCAAGAAGCTGCGCGTCGGTGGCGTCAGGGTCCAGGCGGCGCACCCACTCGGTCATGAGCTCCGCGTGCGCCTGCTCCTTCGGCCTGGTCTCGCCCCGGGCGACGATGGTGTTCGGATCGTCGGCGTTCGCGTCGTCGATCCCCGCGACCGCCCGCTCGAAGAGGTCGTCAGCCACCCTCGGCCTTGGCCTCGGGTGGGCGTAGGTCGACCCGGAGCACGAGGAAGCCGTCTTCGATGGTGCCCTGCGCGTCACCGACCATGGCGAAGTCCTGGAAGTCCACTTGCGCTTGGCGGAGGAACTTCGCACGCTCCTCCCCCGCCACCGGTGGCAGCGGTCGGTTGCGCACCGCATGGGCCCGGTCCTTGAACCGCGCGATCATCGCATCGACGTCGAAACCGTCGGCCATGCGCTCACCGTACCGCCGCGGTGCGCTCGCTCTCTTCGCCCGGCCGCCGAGCCAACGGTGCGACTCGATCGGCGCGGCCGTCGGAGTCGGCCTCGGGTTCGGTCCGCACCGGCTTGGTCTTGCGCCAGTACCACACCGTGAGCATCGTGAGGAGCAGTGCGACGACAAGGAGCGCGGCGATGACGATCGCGACGACCGTCCCCGTGTTGTCGTCGTCCGCCGCCACCGCGGGAGCGGTCGTGGTGGTGGTCGAGATCGGTTGACCGGACACGTCGACCGGTCCCGGCACGAGCAGGTTGAGACTTGTACTCACGACGGCCGACGTCGGCGGGTCGGTGACGCAGGTCGGAAGGGTCGGAGTGCTGTCGCACGGACCCTCGGTCGCGACGGCATTCGAGGCGCCGGCCGGCAACCAACCGACGACCACGAACGACACGACCAACGCGAGAACTACGGCGACCAGCCTCCGTCGGTTCGTCGATCGTCCGTGCACCGTGGCTCCTGGCCACCCGGGTGGCGGCCGAAACGGAGATGCTACCGGCCGGCCCGGCTTGGATGGAATCACCCTCATCGCTGATGGACCGGGCACGAGTACGTGGTCCGCCCGCCGACCGTGCGGCGTTCGAGCGGCGCTCCGTCGCGCGGGCAGAGCCCGCCCCGCACTCTCGCCACATGGAGCTCGCCGGTGTGCGAGCCGCCGCGGGCCATCAGCTCGGTGACGGTGAGGCGCAGATACCGATGGAGCCGGCGACGCTCCGCCTCCGTGAGCGATCCCGCCGGGCGGGCGGGATCGAGGCCCGCCCGCCACAACGTCTCGTCGATGAGCAGATTGCCCATCCCCGCGACGCGACCCTGGTCCATCAGCCGCGCCTTGAGGGGCGCGATGCTCGCGCCGAGCGCGGCCCGGAGACCGGCCGGCGTGAGCACGAGCGCGTCGACGCCGAGACGGTTCTCGTCAGGGTCGAGCTCGACACCACCCAGCCGCCGTGCATCGCGGACGCGCAAGTCGCCGCGATCGGCGAAGCGGATCGTCACCCGGTCCCACGCCGGCTCGTCGCGGGCACTGGCGTACTCCAGCGCCTCGATGCCGGCGGCCGCGTCGACGAGCAGCCGGCCGGTCATCCCGAACCGCAGACCGAGCACCGGCCCCGGCCTCCTGCGCCGGATGGTGTCGAGCAGCAACAGCTTGCCGATCCGCCGCGCCGCCGTGAACCGGGCTCCGGTGAGCGCGGCCGCGAGGGCCTCGGCGGTCAGGCCCCGTTTCAAGAACCACGGGTCCGGGGCGAAGACGCCGACGATGCGCCGGTCGAGCGCGGCCGCTTCCGCGAGCAGCCGGTAGAACTCGATCTCGGGGAGCTCGGGCATCAGGCCGTCAGGCTGTGGTGATTCGGGGGGATGGGGTGATCAGGGGGCCTATGGACCCGCAAGTGCCACAGCCTGGCCGCTGATCGTCGGTGTCGTCAGAGTCCGTACAACGCCTCGGCGTTGCCGGCGACGATGGCCTCGAGATCGGCCTGCGGGATGCCCGAGAAGTCGCGCTCGATGACCTTTTGGGAGTGGGGCCAGGTCGAGTCCGAGTGCGGGTAGTCGCTCGCCCACAGCAGCCGGTCGACGCCGACGCGCTCGCGCGTCTCCACCGCTACCGGGTCCTTCTGGAACGTGTACCACGCGTTCGTGCGCAGGTACTCCGACGGCAGACGCTCCAGCCCGGTGGATCGGCGGCCGAGCCAATTGTGATGCCGCTCCCACATCTGGTCGAGGCGGTACGCGTAGTGGGCGACCCAGCCGGCGTCGTGCTCGGCGGACACGACCCGCAAACCCGCATGGCGATCGAAGACGCGCCCGAAGATCAGCAGCGCGAGGGTCTGCTGCACCTGGTGCACGATGCTCATCACCGTGAGCATCCCGAGGCCCGAGCCGAGCGTGGGGTCGCCACCGGCCGCGCCGGTGAGGATGTGGAACGACACCGGCATCCCCCGCTCGGCGAACGCGGCCCACATCGGGTCGAAGCGCTCCTCCGCATAGTGTCCTTCCGCGGGCAGGCCCGGGATCATCGCGCCCCGCAACCCCGCGTGATCGGCGCGCTCGATCTCCTCGACGGCCGCCTCGGGGTCGATCGTCGGGACGAGGGCGAGGCCGACGAGCCGGCCTTTGCCGCCCGCGCAGAAGTCCACGAGCCAGTCGTTGTACGCCCGGATGCACGCCAGTTGGTAGTCACGGTCGCGGGACTGCGCCAGCGTCATCCCCACCGACGGGTACAGCACCTCGGCCGCGATGCCGTCGGTGTCCATGTCGTCGAGACGGGCCACGGGGTCCCAGCCACCGGACCGCAGCGAGTCGGCCGTGTCACCGGACGCCCGCAGCTCCGACGACGCTTTGCCCGCGGCGCCGGCCAGTCCGATGGGGAACGGCCTCAATCCGTCGATGACGAACAGGTGCCCGTGCTCCTCGTGCTCGACCATATGCGGCGCCCGGTCCGCGAACGGCCCGCCGGCCAGGCGCGTGGTCCACAGGTCGTGCGGCTCGAGGACGTGGCTGTCGGCGGAGATGACCCTCACGCTGTACCTCCCCGCATCAGCGCGCCGGGCCGGGCGTCGAGGTCCTCGCCACCGAGGCGGATCGCCGTGCCGTTGACCCAGACGTGCTCGATGCCGGTGCCGTGGGCGATCAGCCGGTCGGCGCCGCCGGGCAGATCCCACACCCGCTCGAGCTCGCCGGCGGCCACCGTGTCCGCGTCGAAGGCGACGAGGTCGGCCCACGCGCCGGTGCGGAGCACGCCGCGATCCTCCAGCCGGAAGACGTTGGCCGCGTGACCGGTGAGGCGGTGCACCGCCTGCTCCAACGTCAGGACGCCCGTCTCTCGCACCCAGTGGCCGAGCAGGTGGGTGGAGAAGTTGGCGTCGCACAACTGGCTGGCGTGAGCGCCGGCGTCGGAGAGCCCGAGCACGGCGCGGTCGTCGCGCAAGAGCGTGGCCAACTCCTCGGCGTCGTCGTTGGCGAGCACGACACGGAAGCGGGTCTGGAGATTCTCGTCGAGGCTGAGGTCGAGGAGCACGTCGAGCGGATCCGTGCCCCGCTGCGCGGCCAGCTCCGCCAAGCTCGGCCCGTCCCGCAGCTCGGCGTGCTTGACCGTCTCCTGCACGGTCGTCTTCGGCCACAGGTGCTCCCACCGCTTCGCGACGTCGACGCAGGCGCGCTCCCGCCAGGCGGGGTCGGCGTAGAGGTCGGCCCGGTCGGGGCGGGCAACGGCGAGGATCTCCTTGAACGCCGGCAGCATGGCGAACGGGAACGGGTCAGCCAGGTTGACCTGCATCACCAACGGCCGGCACGCGATCTGCGGCCACACCTCGCCGCCCGACGCCATCTGCTTCTCGAGTAGGTTCAGGGCGACGCCCTTGCCCATCCCGAACATGCCGGTGAGCAACGCCGTCCACGTCACGGGACGGCCGAGTCGCTGCGCCAACTCGGAGAACTGGTCGGTAAAGAACCCGGATCCGGGCGTGGCCTGCACCACGCCGCGGCCGGCTTCGGCGAGGGCGGCCGCGATGCGCCCGATCTCGTCGACCTCGGCCAGACGGCTCGGCACCGGCTTGCCGCCGTCGCCGGAGTGGGTCGGCGACTTCGACGTCGCGAAGCCCATCGCGCCGGCATCGATGGCCTCGCGGACGATCACCTTCATCCGCTCGATTTCGGCATCGGTGGCGGCCCGTTCGGTGGCTTCGTCGCCGAGCACGTAGAGGCGCAGGGGCGTGTGACCGATGAGCGCGCCGACGTTGAGGCGCTTCTCGATGGCGTCGACGGCGTCGAGGTACTCGGGGAACGTCTCGAAGGTCCAGTCGATACCGGCCTCGAGCGCGTCGACCGACATGCCCTCGACGTTCTCCAGCGTCCGCGCGATCACGGCGCGATGCTCGGGCCGGGTGGGCGCGATGCCGAAGCCGCAGTTGCCCATGACGACCGTAGTGACCCCGTGCCAGCACGATGGGGTCAGGTCGGGGTCCCACGTGATCTGGGCGTCGTAGTGGGTGTGGATGTCGACGAACCCGGGGGCCAGCACCAAGCCGTCGAGGTCGATCTCCTCCGCGCCGTCCGCCGCCACCTCCCCGACCACTGCGATCCGGCCGCCGGCCACGCCGACGTCCGCCGCGCGTGCCGGCGCCCCCGTGCCGTCGACGAGTTTGCCTCCCCGCAACACCAAGTCCATGCCGAATCCCCCTTCGTCGGCCGACGCGACTGTCATAGTCGCACGCCGTGGCCGGTCGATACACGTTCGGCGACAACGACGCGGCGGCCGCCCGCGCGGGACTGGCCGACGGCGCGGCTGCGCAAGCGCCGATCACGTATCGGCGCGCGGGGCTCCCGGCACCCGGGTGGCGTCACGCTGGGCGACCTCGGCCCGGGCCCGGTCGAGCAGCCGGCACGTGGGGTCGAGCTCGGCGGCCATCCCCAGGTACCGACGGGCCTCGTCGTGCTGCCACTGGCGGGCGTGGCCGATCGCACAGACGCAGGCGGTGAGCGCTTTGGCCCGGGGATCGCGGTGGCGCGCCGTCGCCCACCGGCTCAAGGCCAGACCGTCGGCGACCGCACCCGACTCGATCAGCGCGTAGCCGCGGGTCCCCCGGATCGAGTCGACCTTCGGAAGGGCGTCCAGCGCCAAACCGGACTGTTGGACGGCCTCAGGGAGGAGTCCGGGATCGCCGACCATGAGGTCGGCCCACGCGAGGTTGTTGCGATAGACGGCGTCCTGGGCAGGTTCGAGATCCGCTTCGTCGAGGAGCGCGAGATAGCAGGCCCGCGCCTCGGCGTAGTCGCCCCGCATGATGAGGTCGGTCCCGAGCCAGCTCCGGACCGGGCGGCTGTGCGGGTAGCGGGCCAGCCCTTGGTCGATCAGGTGGCGGGCACCGTCCGGATCCCCTGCGGCCCGGGCCCGCTCGGCTTGCATCATCCACGCGAGCGCCGCCGCCTCGTCGGCGCCCGCGTCGGAGTTGCTGCGGAGGAGACGCAGGAGGGCGAGCCCGTCGGTCGCCTGCTTGCCGTACGGTGTGCGGACCCGGTACGGCACCAGGTTTTCGAGCAACACCAGGCCGTTGAGGAACGCCAACTCGTGCCAGACGCCGCCGGACCGCGTGTGCAGCACGATCCCGCTACCGAAGATCAGCGCGTTCACGAGGGGACCAGCGGCCACGATCGTGAACCGCTTGGCCCGATATCCGGAGGTGTCGGTGGACGAGCTGGCGACGGCGCCGCCGATCGGCAGGAGCCGCAGGACGTAGTGGGTGGGGCCCGAAGTCCGGTCGACGACGACCGGACCCATGCCGACGGCGACCTCGAAGACTGTGTGGCCGACGAGGTGGGCCGCCGTGAAGTGCCCGAGTTCGTGAGCGACGGTGATCGCGGCGAACAGGAGAAACGGAGTCAGCGCCAGCAGCGCGGCATCCCATCCCGCCGACGCCGTGTAGAGGAACGACAGGCCGAGCACCGCCCACAACGCGGCTCGCCACGACGCCAGGTTCATCTATCGATCGGCTCGTCGCGCCGGCGCGTTGAGCGGAAACGGCGCCCCCGGACCGTTCACGGGAGGGTGAACGTGGTCTCGGCGACGATCACCGCGTCGCCTGCCACTTCGACTCGCTCGACCTGGCCGCCGCGCCCGTGGGCCACGGCGTAAAGGGTCGACGGGCGGTTCAGCTCGGCGCCCTGGCTGATCGTGATCTCCTCGCCCCATGGCACGAGATCGTGGCGGGCCAGGTGGACGGCGAGCGGGCCGGCAGCCGACCCCGTCGCCGGGTCCTCGCCGACGCCAGCATCGGGGATGAACATGCGGGTCTTCCAATTCGTGCCGGCGCCGGCGGCGCAGTTCGTCCCCATAAGGCCGGCGATGGCCGCGAGGGCGGTGAGGTCGGGCCGCAAGGCAGCGACGGCTCCTTGGTCCGGCAGCACGAAGTACGCGTGCTCCAAGCCGTTGTCGTAGACCTCGACCGGCTGTTCGCTGCGTTCGATCCCGAGCGCCGTGCACATGGCGGCTACGTCATCTGCGGGCAACGCGGCGACCGACGGGATCGGCTGCGTCATCCGCCCTCGCCGGGCGGCGTCGAACTCGACGAGTATCGCACCGGCCTTGGTGCCGAGCACGATGCGGTCGACGCCGTGCCGCTGGGCCAGCACGTAGGCCGTGCCCAGCACCGGGTGGCCGGCGAAACGGAGCTCCTGTACCGGTGTGAAGATCCGCACTCGGGCGTCGGTCCCGTCGGCGCCCTCGTACACGAAGACCGTCTCGGAGAACCCGATCTCGCGGGCCAGCGCCTGGAGCATGGCGTCGGGAACGGCGGCTGCGTCGGTGCACACCGCGAGCTGGTTCCCTGCGAGCGGCCGAGCGGTGAAGACGTCGACATAGGTGAACGCGATGTGGCGCGTCATCCGAGCGCGTGACCGAAGTCGGCGACCACGTCGTCGGGGTGCTCGAGACCGACCGACACCCGGATCATGCCGTCGGTGATCCCCATCGACGCCCGCTCCTCAGCGGTGAGCGTCGCGGCGGTCATGGTCGGCGGGTGGGTCACCAACGTCTCGGGCCCGCCGAGGGACGGCGCCGGTTGGGCGATGCGGCAGGCCTCCACGAAGCGCCGTCCCGCGTCGAGCCCGCCCGCCAACTCGAACGTGAGGACCGAGCCGCCGCTGCGCATCTGGCGTTTGGCGACATCGCGCTGCGGGTGCGAGTCGAGCCCCGGGTAGACGACGCGGGCGACGGCCGGGTGGTCCTCGAGGAACTCGGCCAGTCGTTGCGCGGTGGCGCTCTGCTGACGGACTCGCACCGAGAGCGTGCGGATGCCGCGCAGCGCGTTCCATGCGTCGAAGGGGGAGGCCACGGCGCCGTGGATGAGGTGGTAACCCCAGACCGTGTCGATCAGGTCACGGGCGCCGACGACCGCGCCGATCATCGCGTCGTTGTGGCCGGCGATGCCCTTGGTCGCGGCGTGGATCACGAGGTCGATGCCGTGCTCGAGCGGCTGCTGGACGATGGGCGTCGCGAAGGTCGAGTCGACGACGGTAAACGGTCCCGTTATCGCGCCGGCGGCGTCGAGGTCGACCAGGTCGAGACCGGGGTTCGCCGGCGTCTCGAGGTAGACGAGCATCGTCTTTCCCGGCCGCACCGCCTCAGCGATCGCTCCCGCGTCCGTGCCGTCCACGAAGGTGACGTCGATCCCGAGCCGGGGGCACACCATCGTGAACAGCGACGACGTGACCGAGAACGTCTGCCGTTGGGCGACGATGTGGTCACCGCTGGAGCAGAGGGCGAGGACGACCGAGCTGATCGCGCCCATGCCCGAGCCGAAGGCGAGCGCGGCCTCGCCCCCCTCGATCGCGGCCATCGCGTCCTCGAACTCCTGGACGGTCGGGCTCCCGTTGCGGCTGTAGAACTTCGGAGGCCGCGCTTGCGTCGCCATCCTCAGCGCCTCGTCGACGGACGGCGTGACGTACGTGGTGGACGGCCACAGCACGGGAGCGAGCGACGTCTCGTTGTGGCGACGGCCGGCCCGGATGGCGAGCGTCTCCTGGTGGAGGGCGTCGGGGGAGTCGGGCTCGCGTTCAGGCATCCTGCTTCTCCACGGTGGTGAGGAACTCGGCCACGGCGTCACCCACCTGCCCGAACTCGAGCAGGAAGGCGTCGTGCCCGTGGGGGCTGTCGATCACGGCGTAGTCGGCGCGGACGCCGTAGGCCCGCAGGGCCTCGACGAGGCGCAGTTGCTGCGGCGGCCAGTAGAGGGTGTCGGAGTTGATCCCCATCACCAGCGTCGGCGCGTCGACCCGGCGCAATGCCGTGTCGACGCCGCCCCGCCCCCGACCGATGTCGTGCAGGTCCATGGCCTTCGAGAGCAGCAGGTACGTGTTGGCGTCGAACCGGCGCACCAGCTTGTCGCCGTGGTACTCGAGGTATCGCTCGACCTCGAACCGCTGCCACATCGAGAAGCCGTCCAGGCTCTCGACCGGCTCCCGGCCGAAACGGTCGGTGAACACGTCGTCGCTCCGGTACGTGATCTGCGCGAGGGCGCGGGCGATGGCGAGACCCTCGTGCGGCCCGTCACCCGCGGCCGCGCCGTAGTAGTCGCCGCCCCGCCACTTCGGGTCGAGGGCGATGGCCTTGCGCCCCACCGTGCCGTACGCGATCTGCTGGGCGGACGCCGCGCCGGTCGTGGCGATCGGGATCAGCGAGCGGACCCGGTCGGGGAACATCACACCCCACTCGAGGACCTGCATGCCGCCCATCGACCCGCCGATTACGGAGAGCCACGCGGTCACCCCGAGATGATCGGCGAGCACCGCTTGGGATCGGACCATGTCGCGGACGGACACGACCGGAAACCGCGATCCGTACGGTTCCCCGTCCGACGGATGGGGCGAGGCCGGGCCGGTGGTGCCCTGGCAGCCGCCGACGACGTTGGCGCACACGACGAAGAGGCGATCCGTGTCGAGCGCCCGGCCCGGCCCGATCACCGGATCCCACCATCCCGCCGTCGGGTGACCGGGGCCGATGGGCCCCGCTGCGTGGCTGTCGCCCGTGAGTGCGTGGCACACCAGGACCGCGTTCGTTCCGGCCGCGTCCAGCTCGCCCCACGTCTCGTAGGCCAGCGTGATGGGCGGGAGGAAGCCTCCGCCTTCGAGCGCGAACGGGCGCGGGAAACGAAGGAACGCTCGGTCGCCGATGGGATCGCCCGTCCGCCACGCGCCGGTGACCGGCAGCGTCGAGGGATGGGCCCTGCGGGTGGGTCCACCGTCCATGTGGGATGAAAGCGTACGGGGCGCCGGCCAACCGCCCGCCGCCATTCCCGTTCTGTGGGCAATCTCAGGCCGTCTGGACCGCAAACTGCCCACAGAACGCCGAGTTGTCGGCAGTCAAACGCCCAGGCGGTCCCGGGCGACTTGGCGGACGCCGGCGTAGTCGACCTTGCCGGCGGGGCTGCGGCCGATGGTGTCCACGACGACGACCGTCCGGGGTGCCTTGTACGACGCCAAGTGCTCCTTCACGAACGCGATGACGTCGGTCGCGTCGACCCCCTCGCCCGGGTCACGGGCCTCGACGACGGCGGAGATGGCCTCGCCGAAACGATCGTCGGGGACCCCGACGCACACCGCGTCGAGCACGGCCGGGTGCTGCTTGAGGACCTCCTCGACCTCCTCGGGGAAGACCTTCTCGCCGCCCGTGTTGATGCACACCGACCCGCGGCCCAGAAGGTGGAGCGTGCCGTCGGCATCCACCGTGGCGTAGTCGCCAGGCACGGAGTAGCGGACGCCCTCGATCGTGCGGAAGGTGCGCGCCGTCTTCTCCTCGTCCTTGTAATAGCCGACCGGCAGGGGACCGCTGATGGCGACGAAGCCGGTGTCGTCCGACCCGGGTTCGACCCGGCGCCCGTCCTCCGTGAAGACATGGACACGCTCGCCCAGTTGGAACTTCGCCGTCTCGGCGGCGGAGCCGGCGGTCGAGACGGATGCGCCCAGACCGACGGCCTCGGACGACCCGTACGAATCGACGAGCAACGCGCCGGGCACGTGACGGGACAGACCCTGCTTCACGTCATGGCTCCACATCACGCCCGACGAGATGATGACCTTGAGATCCGAAAGGTCGTAGGTGACGCCGGCGGCCTCGGCCGCGTCGAGGGCGACGAGCATGGGCCGCGCAAACGCGTCCCCGACGATCACCGCCACCGAGACCTTGCGGTCCTGCGCGGTGCGCCACAGCTCGTCGGCATCGAAATGGCGGTTCACCAGCATGCACACGGTGCCGCCGACCGCCATCGTGACGAGGGCCATGAGCTGGCCGGTGCCGTGCATGAGCGGGCAGCACGGCATCGTCACGACCCCGGGTCTGACGGTGGCTGCGAGGTCGTCGAGGTCCTTGGGCGCCGGGATGCCAAGCACCGCGTTCCCGCCCGATCCGAGCACATCCCACAGGTCGGACTGCGGCCACATCACGCCCTTCGGCATGCCGGTCGTCCCGCCCGTGTACAGCATCAGGATGTGGTCACTCGAACGGCCCCATGGTGCGATCGTGCGATCGGCGCCGTCGGCGACCACCGACTCGTACGGTACGGCCCAGTCCGGTTCGTCGCTGCCGTTGGCGACGAGGTACCACCGCCGGACCCCGGGCAGGCGGTCACGGATCTTCTCGACGACGGGCGTGAACGAGGCGTGGAAGATGACCGCTTCCGCGTCGGCGTTGTCGAACAGGTACGTCAGCTCGTCGGGGCCATAGCGGTAGTTGGTGTTCACGGGGACGAGCCCGGCCTTGAACGCCGCAAGGTAGGTCTCGAGGTACTCAGGACAGTTGTAGGTGTACGCCGCGACCTTGGCCTGCTCGCCGGACACGACATCGAGCAGGTCGGCGGCGAGGGCGTTGGCCCGGCGATCGAAGTCACGCCACGTGATGATGCGGTCGCCCTGGATCTGGGCTGGCGCGTCCGGCAGCGCCCCGGCCACGGCCTCGTACACATCGGCGAAGGTGCAGTTCATCGACGGGGTCATCCCGCGGTGCGGCGGCGGCGGTCGGCCGGGCCGTAGTGGACCATCACCCGGTGGATCGTCTCGCCGTCGATCACCATGATCTCGCCCACCTGCTGGCCCCGCGTGTTGTGGTACAGGACCGTGAGACCGTCGACACCGGCCAGCACCGTTTCCAGCTCGAAGTGCAGCGCGGGGTTCGCGGCGAGACCCTGCTTGTAGTAGTCACGCACCGCTTCACGCCCGCGGACCTTGCCTTCAGGCGCCACGCCGAGGGCGGCGGCCACCGGCGAGGTGACCACGACGTCGTCGGCGAAGTGGGCCACAACCGCGTCGACGTCGTGGCTGTTCCACGCGTCGAGCCACTGCTGCGCGATGCGCTCTGCGGTCTCCCGATCCATCATCCGGTCGCTCCTCTCGGTCTCAAGCGGTGGGTCAGGCCGTTCGCCGGCGTGAACGTTGCCACGACGGGAGTCTCGCTGCCCACCAACTCACGTACTGGTCGGGATCGCCGTCTACGTAGGCGCGGGTCATCACCCCGCCGAACTCGACGAGCGCGGAACGCCAAGCCGCCTCGTCACCGGCCTCACCGGCCGGCGTCACCGCGTGCTCGAGAACGTCGGCGGCCGTGTCCCATGCGGTGTGGCCGGTCGGGAGGGGGATCTCGAGCACCTGGCGGGCCGACAGCTTCACGGCGTCACTGCTGAGCGCGGTCCCGGCGAAATGCTCCATGGCCCACGCGCTCACGGGTGGTGCGAGCAACACGGCGAGGATCCGCCACAGCTCAGCCTCGTCGGCGCCGACGGCGATGGTCGGTACCGACCCGACCCAGCGACCGTGCCGGTCGACGGCCGCTTCGATCACCCGGGTCTGGGTGGCCACCACGATCTTCGGCGCGCCGTTCGCGGCGACCCAACGGGCCGCCCGGCCGTCGGGCGGGAGCCCGCCGACGTCGACGGTCGGCCGAGCGAACGCCCGGCCCGCGAAGCGAGACGGCCGCCGGCCCCAGTGGCACACGCCCGGATCGACCAGGCCCGCGGTGACGAGGGGCGCGCCGTCGCCCCCGTCGGCGACATGGGGCACGAGCCCGTAGTACTCGTCGCGGAAGCCAGCGGTGGCATCGCAGAGATCGCCAAGGCGGGCGCCGTCACCGGCGACGCGGCCGGCGGTCGAGGGGGCCGCGCTCGTCAAGCCGTAGGCCATCGGCGCCCAGGTATCGCCCGTTACGACGGCGATCGGCTCGCGTTCGGCGACCGCGGCGCCGGCCCACCGCCGCACCTCGCGCCGCGCGGCGCGGCCGCGGACGAGGACGGGCGCACACACGCGGACCTGCGCGGCAAAGACGCGCTCCCCGGCTAACCACAAGCCGGTCACGGCGGCCCGGGCTTCCACCGCCCGTCGGAGCGTCGCGCTGTCGCGAGTGGCGAGCAGCGACGCTGGTTGGATCAGACACACGGTCCCGCCGTCGGCCGCAAGGTCGAGCGCGGCCAGGAGGAAGAGGCCCGCGGTGTCCGTGTAGCCGTGGGCCGCGTCACCGAACCGGGCGCGCGCCCGCGCGGCCGCGACATGATCGCGCGCCGTCGCCCGCGCCAGCTGGCCGAGGAACGGCGGGTTGCCGACGACCGCATCGAACCCGCCGGGCCAACCGTCGACGCCCCCTACGAGCACGTCGGCGGCGACGATGTGGTCGCGAAGCGCGGCAAGGTCGGCGTCGCCGCCCGCCCAGAGCGCGATCGTCGCCTCGGCGACCGCGACCGCACCGGGATCGACGTCCGCGCCCCAGAGCAGGCACTCGGCCACGGCGCGCCGATCGCCGACGCGATCGGCGAGCTGCTCGGCCGCGGCGAGGAGAAAGGCCCCGCCCCCGACCGTGGGATCGCACACCGTCGCCACCCCGGGACGATCGGCGAGGGCGATGGACACGAGGCGGCGGGCGACGCTCGGCGGGGTGTAGTGGACGCCGCTGGTTCGCCGGGCCCCGGCGTCCAGCGCAGCTTCGTACACCTGCCCGATCAGTTCCGGGCCGCTGCCGTCGGGCAGGGGCGGGAGGTCGAAGGCCGCCCGGTGGGTCGCCAGCCGCAGCCCCGGCGGGAGCTCGCCGCCGGCGAGCTGTGTGGCCACCGCGGCGGCGACGGTCGCCGGCGCCGCGCCGGCGGACGCGTGCTGGACCGCTCGCAGCCAGCGCGCGGTCAGGTGGCCGCCGGCGCCAACGCGAAGCCGCGGGCGACCGCCGGCCGGCGCAGCTTCCAGATGAACCCGTCGTAGAAGACGTGCAGGCCGCCGAGGAACAGCACGGTGAAGCCGTAGAGCTCGTTGCTGCCGAACCGCAGCAGCGCGAACGCGAGCAGTCCCACGGCTGCCGCGTACGCGGCCATGAATCGGCGGCGGCCCCCCGGAGAGCGCACGACCGCGCCGAGCGGCCCGCCGCTGCCGTCGGCGTACCGCGACCCGAGGGCCCGGTTGACGATCACGAAGTACTCGACGGCGTGGGCGCCGACGTAGCCGAGGAAACCGGCGACCGGATCGACGAGGATGGCGACGAAGAGCACCGCGGTCGACAGGACGTAGAGGTGCTTGGCCCGGTTCGCGGCTCCGGCCCGCAGCCGCTCGCCGCAGAACCACGCGACCGCCAACCCGACCGCGACAACCACCGCGGGCACGACGAGGACCGCGGCCACGGGCCGCAGGTCCGCGAGGAGGTTCAGCCCGCTGCTGTTGATCCGACCGAGCGGTACGCGGCGCACACGGTCAGGAGTGGCGGCATCGGCGGCGGCCCACACCAGCGCGAGCACGAGCCACGAGAGCAGCATCGCCTTCTCGAGGCGGCCGTCGTCGTCGCCAACCTTGCGACCGTAGATGCGGGTGATGCCATAGCGCTGCATGAGCGTGTGCTCGGCGTTCCACAGTCCGGCCACCACCGCGACGACCGCAAGGCTGACGCTCATCCCGGCCAGGATCGCCACCCCGAAGACGATCGGGCTCCACGTGAACAGCCGGCGGCGCAACGCGAACTGGCCGGGGTCGCCGTACACGAGCGGCAGCGTGAGGGGCTGGTGGGCGAACGACAACAGGAAGACGGCTCCGACGAAGTCCCCGAGGCGCTGAGGTGACGCTTCCAAGTAGTGGCCGACGAGGGCGAACGGGACCCAACACAGCGCGACCGCGATGTCGACCGCGGGGCGGTGGATCCAGACCGCCCGCGCGGCGGCGGGCCGGGCTGTCATCGTCGTCCCACCCACGGCGGCCGACCTTACCGCGCCGCTTCTCACGCAAAGGGCCGTGTTGAGGATTCGGCGAAGGGCCTGACAGCCTGCCCGGACCGACCAAGTGGACGCAATAGCCCGGCGAAGCGACGGGCTATTGCGTCGAGAAGGATGCTTGGGGGTCCCAGGCCGCGAGGTCGGCGAGGCGGGGGTCGTTCGAGAACACCTCGACCAAGGGCTGGGTCAAACCGAGCCGGGTCTTGATCCGCTTGATCTCGAGCTCCTGGTTCCACAGCACGAGCGTCACGACGACCCCGGACTCGCCGGCTCGAGCCGTCCGGCCCGACCGGTGGAGATAGCCCTTGTGGTCCTCCGGCGGGTCGAAGTGGACGACCACGTCGATCTCGTCGACATGGATGCCGCGGGCGGCGACGTCGGTGGCCACGAGGACCGGCAGCCGCCCGGCCATGAAGTCGGCCAGCGCACGCTCACGCTCGCGCTGGCGGAGGTCGCCGTGGATCGCCTTGGCCCGGACATCCTCGTCCCGCAGGTCCGTCGCGAGGCGGTCGGCGCCCCGTTTGGTGCGCACGAAGATGAGCGTCCGGGTGGCGTTGCGGCCGATGGCGGCGGCCACCTTGACCTTGTCCATCTGGTGGACGAGCAGGAACCGGTGCTCCATCTCGTCGACCATCATGGTCTCGGACACCACCTCGTGATGCACGGGGTCCTTCTGATACCGCTTGATCAACGTGTCGACCGCGCCGTCGAGCGTGGCCGAGAACAGCAGGGTCTGCTGGCGTCCCGGTGTGCGCCGCAGCAGCCACTCGACCTGGGGCAGGAACCCCATGTCGGCCATGCGGTCGGCCTCGTCGACCACGACCCGCTCGACGGCATCGAGGGACACCGACGCCCGCTCGAGCAGGTCGATGAGGCGTCCGGGTGTGGCGACGACGATCTCGGCACCCTCGCGCAGGAGGGTGACCTGGCGGTCCAGGGGTGCGCCGCCGTACACCGCCACGACGCGCACGCCTTTGACCTTGCCCAGCGGTTCGAGCACGTCGTGCACCTGGAGGGCGAGCTCGCGGGTGGGGACGAGCACGAGGGCCAGGGGTCGGCCGGCCGCGGCAACGCCCGTGTGCGCGAGCAGCGGCAGGCCGAAGGCCAGGGTCTTGCCCGATCCGGTCTTCGCCTTGCCGCAAACGTCGCGCCCGGCGAGGGCATCGGGGATCGTGAGGGCCTGGATCGGGAACGGCTTGGTGACACCCTCGGCGTCGAGGGCGTCGACGAGAGCCTGGGAAAGGCCGAGCGCGGCGAACGTGGTGGTCATTGCAAAAGGGCGAGCGATCGAGGATCGCTCAGGGACGACGCCCGCCGGGCACCGTCACAGTTCCCCCAGGTTACCGGGCCGGGTCGGGCACCGGGCGAATCGGCGGGGGGCGCCATTTCGCCAGTTCCGGAATGAGGCGGGCGAGCACGGCCACCCCCGCCACGCACGCCAGGCCGCCGGAGATGACCGAGATGCGCGGGGTGGTGGCGGCGGCGACGGTGCCGGCCTCGGCGTCACCGAGCCGGGGGCCGCCGGTGACGACGGCGATGTTGATCGCCGACAGGCGGCCGCGGAGCCGGTCGGGTATCTGGAGTTGCAGGATCGTCCCGCGGAAGACAGCCGACAACACGTCGGCCCAGCCGGCGACGGCCAAGAGCGCGAGCCCGACCGGCAGCCAGGTCACAGCGCCGAAACCCGTGATGGCCAGTCCCCAAACGACGACGGCCACGAGAACGGCCCGCCCGGGGCGGCGCACGCCGGAGACCCACCCGGTGGTGAGCGCCCCGACCAGAGCGCCGAACCCGGGCGCGGCATACAGCAGACCGACCGTCCCGGCGCCCCCGTTGAACAGTTCGGTGCCGAGTTGCGGGAACAGCGCCCGCGGCATCCCGAAGACCATCGCATTGATGTCCACGAGGAAGATGCCTTGCACTGCGGGCTGGGCCCGAAGCTCTCGGAGCCCTTCGCGCACCGAGGTCAGGCCGGCGCGCGTGCCGCCGCCCTCGGGCACCATCGGCGCCATGGCGAGGAGCGTCACGACCGCGGCGGCGAAGGTCACGACATCGATCCAGTAGGCGGCGCTCAGGCTGACCCGTCCGATGACGAGGCCGGCCACAGCAGGACCCAGTACGACGCCGATCTGGATCTGGGTCTGGGCCAGGGCGGCCGCAGCCGGCACCTGATCCCGGCGAACCAGCGTCGGCACCGCGGCACTACGGGTGGGCGCGTCGATCGCGGAGAAGCCCGCCGAGGCCGCGGTGAGGACGAAGATCGGCCACACGGACGGATGCGAGCGCGCCGCGTTCACGGCCAAGCCCACGCTCGTGGCGGCCAGCAGGAGTTGCGTCCCGAGAAGCAGCTTGCGACGGTCGACCGCGTCGGCCAGCGCGCCGCCGACGAACGAGAACCCGATGAGCGGTCCGAGCTGAGCGAGGCTGAGGAGCCCGACGAGCAACGACGACCGCGTCAGCAGGAAGACCTGGAACGCAGAGGCGACGACCGTCAGCTGGCGCCCGAAGAACGAGACCAGCTGTCCGCTGTAGAGCAGCCGGTACTCGCGGGACTCCCGGAGCGGCCGGACGTCGAGCAGGAACCGGCGTGGGATACCGCTTACGAGGGGAGCACCTTCTCGATGGTCTCGATCAGCTCCGGTGCCTCAGGCTCGACCGTCGGGTTGAAGCGAGCGACGATCTCGCCGTCGGGCGACAGCACGAACTTCTCGAAGTTCCACCGGATGTCTCCCGTGTGGCCGCCGGCGTCGGCGACCTTCTCGAGCTCTTCGTAGATCGGATGCTTGTCGTCGCCGTTGACCTCGATCTTCTCGAACAGCGGGAACGTGACGCCGTAGGTGGTGCTGCAGAAGGTGGCGATGTCGTCCGGCGAGCCCGGCTCCTGGCCCAGGAACTGGTTGCAGGGGAACCCGAGCACCGTGAAACCGCGGTCGGCGTACCGCTCGTGGATCTTCTCGAGCCCCTCGTACTGGGGTGTGAGGCCGCACTTGGACGCGACGTTCACGATGAGCGCGGCCTTGCCCTTGAACTCGCCGAGACTCGACTCGCTGCCGTCGAGGCGGTGGATCGGGATGTCGTAAAGCGTCACAAGGCCCCCTTGGTCGACGTGGTGGTCAGTATTGCGGGGCGACGCCCTTTTCGGCCACCTCGACACCCTCCGCCCGCAGACGGCGGGCGTGCTCGGCTTCGTGGCCCGGGACGAGACGGCCCGTCGATGTGACGACCCGCCACCAGGGGTAGCCGTCGCCGTGGTTGGCGAGGAACGACCCGACGGCCCGAGCCCGCCCGGGGTACCCGGCCTCGGCGGCGACGTCGCCGTAGGTCACCACGTCGCCGGACCTCAGGCGACGCAGGACGGCCGCCACGGCCGCCTCGAAGGCGGTGAACTCGGTCGCGCCCACACCTCACTCCTAACATGCAACCTCATGCCGATCACGACCATCGACGTCCGCGAGCACCTCGCCCGCATCGAGGAGCAGGGCTACACGATCGTCCCCGACGCAATCGAGCCCGACCTCATCGACGCGCTCAACGAGGATCTCCTACGGCTCGAGCGCGAGCTCGGCATCGTCCCTGCGACGAACAGCTTCGAGGGCGAGCGCACGGTCCGCATCTACAACCTCCTCGTCCACGGGCCGCTCTACGAGCGCGTGCCCGTGCACCCGAGCGTGCTGCCGATCGTCGAAGGGGTCCTCGACTCGGGCTGCCTTGTGTCGTCGCTGTCGTCGATCGCGATCTGCGGGGGCGAGAGTGCGCAGCCGATCCATGCCGACGATCAGCTCATCCCCATCCCCAAGCCGCACCCGCCGACGGTGTGCAACAGCATGTGGGCGCTCACCGACTTCACCGAAGCCAACGGCGCCACCCGACTGATCCCCGGGTCGCACACGCGCGACCACAGTCCGAACTACGGCCAGCACTACGACAGCGTGCCCGCGGAGATGTCGAAGGGCAGCGTGCTGATCTGGCACGGCAGCCTCTGGCACGGCGGCGGGGCCAACGCCACGCAGGAACGCCGCGTCGGCATCGCCATGAACTATTGCGCCGGCTACATCCGCCAGCAGGAGAACCAGCAGCTCGGCATCCCGGTCGACATCGCCCGGGGGTTCGCGCCCCGCCTGCGCGAGCTCGTGGGCTACAGCGTCTACACGGGCCTCATCGGCCACATCGACAAGCGCAATCCGGCCGACGTCCTGCTGGGCGACGCCATCCCCAACCGCATGATCTGGGACGGGGCCTGACGTCTCCCACCCCTTCTGTCGGCAGTTACTGCCTCTATGGGGCGCCAACTGCCGACAGAACGGTGCGGATAGAACGCCACCTCACGTCTGCCGGCTAGCCGACGCCGACCTCGCGGCGGTCGTCGTAGGCAACGTCGTCGACGGGCACCGGGCGGGCGGCGGCGCCGGCGCGAAGGACCGAGCGCCGCCGGAGCAAGACCAGAAGCGGAGCGCATCCGACCGCGAACACGACGGCAGCGATGGGCGCCGAATTGAGGTCGACGCCGCCGCCGGCGCCGGTCGTCTCCTGCACGCCCGTCTCAGCGGACGCGGGCGGAGCGACCGCCACGGCGGGTAGGTCGATCGCGGCGTCCGGCACGAGGTCGGGCAGGTGCGCCAGCCCCTGCTCGGCCGCGACGGGTGTCGCGAAGCCCTGGTCGAGCAGCTCCCCCGCCGAGACGTAGATGTTAGGAGCGTCGTACTCGACGACGAGCATCGTGCGACCGTCGCGGGTCGCCGACGCGACCAGACAGCGACCGGCGAGATCGGTCGTGCCCGTCTTCATGCCGGTGGCGCCCTCGTAGAGCCTGAGGAACGTGTCGTGATTGTTGAGAGTGTGGGCGACGAGGTCGCCGCCGACGAACTCGTAGTGCGGGGTCTGGATGATCCCCATGAGAGCGGGATCGTCGAGAACCGCCCGAGCGACGATCGCCATGTCGTACGCGCTGATGCGGTCGCCGCCCTTGTTCGAGAACGTGGTGTCGTCGAGGCCGGCGGGATCGTTCAGCGCGGGATGGTCGACCGCGCCGAGGCGCGTCGCGGTGGCCTCCGCGACCGCGACCCACTCGTCGAGCGATCCTCGGCCGACGCGCTCCGCGACCGCGTACGCGGCGTCGTTCGCCGACACCAGGAGCATCGAGTGGAGCAGATCCTCCAAGTCCCACACCTGCCCCGCCTTCACGTTGATCTTGCGGGCGGGCTTGCTCTCGGCCAGCGCGCTGATCGGCACCGGGTCGTTGGCCGGGAGGCGTTGGGCGGCGATGAGCGCGGTGAGGAGCTTGATAGTGCTCGCGGGCGACCGCAGGTCGTGCTGGTTGGCTCCGTTGAGGACCGCACCGGTGTCGGCGTCGACGAGCAACCACGCCTTCGGTGGTTGGGACGGCCCGGGGGCGGTGACCGCGGCCGGCGCCGGGCCAGCGGGGTCGGGTGGCGCGTTCTGCGCCGCGACCGGCGCGCCGCCGGCGACGACCGCCAAGAGGACGACGAGGAGCGCGACGACGCCCCAAGGCCGCTCGTGCATCCGGGTGAACGTAGACGATCCGGGGCCCGCGAGGGTGAACCCGATCACACTACGGTCCCCCCGATGGGCGTCCTCGACGTCGTCACCAGCTGGGATGTGGACCGCGCGGCCGCGGCCGTCGTCGGGGAACCCGGCTCGGTGCTCGGCACAGTTGGGCCGGGGCGTGAGCGTTTCGGATTGGCCTCGGTGACCAAGCTGGTCACGACGATGGCGATCCTCGTCGCCGTCGAAGAAGGCTCCGTCGATCTGGACGGTCCTGCTGGACCGCCCGGCGCGACGTTGCGCCACCTCCTGGCGCATGCGTCGGGCTTGGCCTTCGACCAAGCCGTCGTGATCGCGCGGCCCGCGACGCGGAGGATCTACTCGAACGTCGGCATCGAGCAGGCCGCGGCCTTGGTGGAGCAACGGACTGGTCTCGCGTTCGCGACGTACCTGCAGGAGGCCGTGCTCGACCCGCTGGCCATGGGCGACTCGACGCTGGACGGCTCGCCGGCGACGAGCCTGACGTCGACGATCGAGGACATGACGCGCTTCGCCGCCGAGCTGCTGCGCCCGACGCTCGTCAGCGACACGACGTTGGCGTCCGCGGTGGAGGTCGCCTTCCCGGGGCTCGCCGGCCGGCTGCCGGGCATCGGTCCTCAGGACCCCAACGACTGGGGCCTCGGCTTCGAGCTGCGCGACCACAAGTCGCCCCACTGGACGGGTACTGGCAACTCGTCGGCGACGTTCGGGCACTTCGGCGGGACTGGGACCTTCCTCTGGGTCGACCCCTCGGTGCGGGTGGCCTGCATCGTGCTGACCAACCGCGACTTCGGTCCATGGGCCGTCGAGGCGTGGCCCTCGCTGTCCGACGAAGTCGTCGATGCGATCAAGTCACGGGGATCCGTGCCGATCTGACCCGATGTGGGTGGACTCGCCATCGCGCGGGCTCGGGTAGCACTCGAGTCGGCCGGACTCGACACGTCGACACCGCTGCTCCGGGCGAGCAGCGTGACGAACGACGTCTGGCTGTCGCGGGACTACGCCGTGCGGATGAGTCGCAAGCCGCACGAGCGGCTGTCCCGCGAAGCGGAACTGGCCCGCTCGCTGCCTCCGGAGATCGGCTACCCCAAGGTCATCGCCCACGGGACGACGTTCGGCAGCAACTGGCTCATCCTCGCCCGGCGGCCGGGGACCGTGCTCGCCCGCATCTGGCCAGAGCTCACCAAGCCCCAGCGCCGACGGGCTATCAGCCAACTCGCGGCGCGGCTGCGCATCCTTCATCGCGTGGTCTGCCCGTCCGACCTCCAAGCGCCGAGCGGCGCACCCCAGCTGCTCGACGCCGACCGGCGCCCACCGGCGGCGCCCTTGCTCACCGCGCTCGATAGGTTGCTGGCGCGACCGCACGTCGACCGGGGGCTCATCGACGACGCGATCGACTTCGTGCGGCGTACGGCCGACGCACTCGACCCATTCCCCGCGACGACGCTGATCCACGGTGATCTCACCTTCGAGAACCTGCTGTGCGACGGCATCGACCTGACCGCCATGCTCGACTTCGAATGGGCGCGGGGCGGCCCGCCGGACCTCGACCTCGACGTGCTGCTCCGGTTCTGCGCGCTGCCGCACTTGCACGTCGCCGACGATTACGCCCACCGCGCGCACGCCGAGGACTACGCGGCGGTACCCGACTGGCTGGCCGAGGACTATCCGGCCTTGTTCGGGCATCGCCGTCTCGTCGAGCGCCTGAAGCTGTACGCGGTCGCGTACGACGTCCGCGATCTCGTCGAGCATCCGCCGATCCGGCCGGTCGCCGACTTGCCGCCGAACCACGCCTACCATCGCCTCTCCCGCACCCTCAACGGCCGCAGCCACCTCGAACGCCTCGCCCTCCTCGCCGGCGGAGGCCGGCCCGAACCCACGGCACGTTCTGGCGAGATCCAATAGTCAGCACGACTAGCCCCGATCGCCAGAACGAGGCGGGTGTGGTCCGACGGCGCTGAGTTGGTCGGGGTCGATGGCGAAGAGGTCGCGTTTGCCTGCGGTCACGGCGCCCAGCAGGCCGCGGGCCTGGGGCAGGAGCTGCTCGGCGTAGAACCGCGCAGTGACGAGCCGGCCCCGGAGATAGGCCTCGTCGACCGCGCCGCTGTCGCCCGTCGCGAGCCGCTGGGTGGCCGCCACCGCGGCGCGGGCGTGCAGCCACCCGCCGAGCACGAGACCGAACATCCGCAGGTACGGCGTCGCGCCGGCCAGCGCGTCCACCGGGTCGCCGGCGCCGTGCTCCATGAGCCACGTGGTCGCGTCCCGCAAGGCGGCGACCGCGTCGGCCATCGCGGTACGGACGCTCGCGAGGTCGGCCCCGGCGCTTTCCAGCTCGGCGTCGACGGCCGAGATCCGGTCGAGGAGCTCGGACACCGCCGCCCCGCCGCGCAGCGGGAGCTTGCGGCCGACGAGGTCCATCGCCTGGATCCCGTTGGTGCCTTCGTAGATGGCGGCGATCCGGATGTCGCGGTAGTGCTGCGCGACGCCCGTCTCTTCGATGAACCCCATCCCGCCGTACACCTGGATGGCGAGCGACGTGATCTCGTTGCCGAGATCGGTCGACCATGCCTTCGACACCGGCGTCAGCAGCTCGATCAGCTCCTCGCTGCGCGCCCGTACGGTGTCGTCGGGGTGGTGCCGGGCGAGGTCGATCGCCTCTGCGTTCGTGTACATCAGCGCGCGCATCGCGTCGAGATACGCCTTCATCGTGAGGAGCATGCGGCGCACATCCGGGTGCTCGACGATCGCGCTCGACTCTCCCGGCGGCGCGCCCGGGGCGCGTCCCTGGCGGCGCTCCTGCGCGAACGCCAACGCCTTCTGGTACGCCCGCTCGCCGACGGCCAAGCCTTGGAGCCCGACCGACAGGCGGGCGTTGTTCATCATCGTGAACATGTAGCGCATGCCCGCGTTCGCCTCGCCGATCAGCTCGGCCTCCGCATCCTCGTAGGAGAGGACGCACGTCGGCGAGGCGTGGATGCCCAGCTTGTGCTCGATCGACACGCACGTGACGCGGTTGCGGGCGCCCAGCGAACCGTCATCGCCGACGATGTACTTCGGCACGACGAAGCAAGAGATGCCCTTCGAGCCGGGTGGGGCGTCCGGCACGCGGGCCAGGACGAGATGGACGATGTTGTCGGTCCAGTCGTGCTCGCCGTACGTGATGAAGATCTTCTGCCCGGTGATGCGCCACGTGCCGGTGCCGTCGTCGGCCGGGACTGCTTTCGTGCGCAGCGCGCCAACGTCGGAACCGGCCTCGGGTTCCGTGAGGTTCATGGTGCCGGTCCACTCCCCGGACACCAGCCGCCGGAGGTAGCGCTCCTTCTGCGCCTCACTCCCGTGGTGATCGAGGAGGTCGATCGCGCCCTGCGTCAAGAGCGGAGCCAACGAGAAGCTGAGGTTGGCCGCGGTGAGCATCTCCTGGAGGGCGAGGCCGACGACTCGTGGGAACCCGCCGCCGCCCTGATCCGGGTCGAACGACACGCCGCACCAGCCGCCGTCGACGTACTGCTTGTACGCGTCGGCGAACCCGGGCGGCGTGGTGACCTCCCCGGTGGACGGGTCGTGCCGAATTCCGGTCGTGTCACCGACACGGTCGAGGGGCGCGATCCGGTCGGTCATGAACCGGCCGTACTCCTCGAGGACGCCGAACGTCGTATCCGGATCGGCGTGGGTGAACGCGGGCAGCTTCGCGAGCGCGGCCAAGTCGACGATGTTCTCGAGGACGAAGCGGATGTCCCGCATCGGTGCCGCGTACTCGGCCATGTCCACGCCTCCTCAGGGAAGCCCGGCCCCGGGCACGTCCACGCCGACGGTCTCGATTCGTCCGGTGCGTTGCACCACCGTCTCCGCGGGGATCATCGTCCCGCTGGTGCAGACGAACAGGGTCCGCCGGTCGGCGCCGCCGAGCATGCACGCGTACGCGCCGCGGTCGCCGGTCGAGATCCGGTCCGTTATCTCACCGCCCTCACGCACCCGGATGACCTCGTTGGTGAGTGGTGACGCCACCCACACCGCGCCGTCCTCGTCGAGGC
>WNGA01002256.1_pt1 | contig 36895 bp, 29 predicted proteins | sample 5400061 | NCBI WGS metagenome assembly WNGA01 (sample SAMN13153366, study PRJNA577476) | soil metagenome | isolation source: 100 cm soil or saprolite under grassland replicate 2 | place: USA:California | collected 2016-06-15
GCGAGCCGGGCGTCGAGCAAGATCACATCCGGTCGCTCGGCCCGAGCCCGGACAACCACAGTGGCGCTGGAGAACTCGCGCAGGACGGCATACCCCTGTCGGCTCAGGAAGCCCTCGAGGTTCCAGAGGTCATGGTTTTTATCGCTGGCAATGAGGATCCGCGGTGGACGAGGCAGCCGGGGGCGCGTTGTTGTCATAGCCACCGGGCATCGGCGCGACGCAAGAGGGGTGCCAGTAGCCGGTCAGTCCGAGGTATCGCGCGGGACGCCCCTCAGTCGCTCCACTTTGGGGCGAGGAGAGGCAGCCGCGCGACACCCGCGTGTGAGCGGCGCGACGTTCTTCACCCCCGAGTTTGCGCCGCTTGAAATCCGCTTGACACCGCCGGGCGAGCGTTGGGCCATGAATCGCCACGCCACCTGGCTCGACGCCCTGCTCGTGATCGCGGTACTCGTGTACCGGTGGCGCTCGTGAGCGGCGCCGCGCTGCTGTTCGGCTACGCGTTTCTCTCGAACGTGGCGCTGGCGGTCCTGCCCCACGAGCCCGCCGTCATCTGGTACGGCGCGCGGCTCGGCGTCTGGCCGACGGCGTTCGTCGCGACCGCGGGGACCGTGGTCGCGGCGCTGGTGGACCACCGCCTGTTCGTCCCGCTCATCAAGCGTGTGGCGCGACGCACCTCCTCTTCGTCCCCCCTCTCCGCGTCGCGGAGAGGGGGCCAGGGGGTGAGGACCTCCGAGCGCGCCTTCCGGCGCTTCCCCTTCGGCGTCCTGGTGCTCTCGGGGCTCACGCCCCTGCCCTTCTTCCCGTTCAAGGCGCTCGCCTTTGCGACCGGCTATCCGCTCGGGCGGTATACCGCCGCCGTCGCCGCCCGCGCGCTGCCGCGCTACGCGCTGCTCGCGTGGCTGGGCGCGGCGGTGCGACTCCCCGTGTGGCTCCTGGTCGCGCTGTTCCCGCTCCTGATGATTCCGTCGCTCCGGATGGTGCTGTGGCCGCCGCGGACGCGCGACGCGAGCTGACGTTCCTCCTCGCGGCGCCCGAGCGGCGCCTGCTCTGCGCCATCGCCCGCCGGCTGCCGCCGTGGGTGACGTCCGATCACCTGACCCTCCTCGGCGTGATCGGCGCCCTGGGCGCAGGGACGGCGTACGCCCTCTCGACGCTCGACCCGGCGTGGCTGTGGGCGGCGAGCGCGCTACTCTGCGTGAACTGGTTCGGGGACTCACTCGACGGCACGCTGGCGCGCGTGCGGCGCGCGGAACGGCCGCGCTACGGCTACTACCTGGACCACGTGGTGGACGCGTTCGCGACGGCCGCGATCGGCGCGGGGATCGGCCTGTCGCCGTACGTGGATCTGGGGATCGCGCTCGCCGGCGTCCTTGCTTATCTGGTGCTCTCGATCAACGTGTATCTCGAGTCCGCCGCGCTCGGCGTGTTTCGGCTGGGCTACGGCCGGCTCGGGCCCACCGAGACGCGGATCGTGCTCGTGATTGCGAACGCGCTGCTCGCGCTGAGCGGACCCGGCGCGGTGCCAGTGATGATCGCGAACGGCGTGGCCGCGGCCCTGACCCTCGGGATGCTGGCGCTCGTCGCCGTGCGCATGGCCCGCAACCTGAGGGAGCTCGCGCAACTCGAGCCGCCGAGGCGCGAGCCCCCTCCCTCGCTCCCTGCTCCTGCTTCCTACCGCACTGCGGTCACGGCAGCCAGGGCGTCGAGGTAGCCGGCACCCACTTCCCACAGCGCGAAGCCGGGGAGCGGGCGCGCCGTCTTGGTGATCGCGGACGCCACCTGATCGGGCGTGAGCCGGCCGCCCGCCGCTTCCTGCATCAGCGCCACGACGCCGACGACGTGCGGCGTAGCCATCGAGGTGCCCGAGGCGCAGGTGTAGTACGCCTCGTTCGCCGTGCTGATGGCGCAGGTGCTCGTCAGGTCGAAGTCGTGCGGCGCGTCGCTCCCGTTGAGCACCGTGCCGGTCGACGCCCGGGTGGACACGATGTGCACGCCCGGAGCGGTGACATCGGGATGGTACAGCGGGTCGCCCGGGATGCCCCGCGACGAGAAGTCGGCGAGGATCGGCGCGCGGTTCTGACCGGTCTGGTCGGCGCAGTGGATCGCCGAGTTCGTCGGGTCGGGGCTCACCAGCTTACACCCCGCCGCCACGCCGATCACCCACGGCGCCACGCTGTAGGGGTTTAGGGTGTTCTGGTCGGGGCCCTCGTTCCCCGCCGCGAACACGACCGTGATGCCGTGATCGTGGACGGCCTTCGAAGCCTTGTTGATCGGGTCGTCCGGATCGAACGGGCCGCTCGTGCCCCAGGAGTTGTTCACCACCTTGATGTTGTAGGCCTGCTGGTGGTCGAGAATGTAATCGAAGCCCGCCAGCGCCCAGAAGATGAAGAGGATGTCGCCCGCCCCGATGCCGACCAGCTTCGCGCCCGGTGCGACGCCCGTGTAGTAGCCGCCCGACGCCACCCCCAGGCCGGCCGCGATCCCAGCGACGTGCGTCCCGTGCCCGATCGAGGTCTCGCTGTTCGGCAGGTTCTCGACGAACAGGGTGGCCCCCTGCTTGATGGTCCGGTTGATCGAGCCCTGGAACGTGAACAGGTCGCGCAGGTTGGCGAGGATCTTGATGTTCTGGACGGTCTTGTCGGGGTAGTGGAGGTCGGGGTTGTACAGTCCGTCAATGCCTGAGTCGAGGATGGCGATGCCGATGCCCTTCCCGGTGATCCCCGACGCCTGCACCGCGTCCGCTCGGATCGTCGGGACGCTCTCGTGCAGCAGGGCGTCCCAGGTAAGCTGCTTGTTCAGGTAGACCGAGCGCACGCCCGAGAGACCCTGGATCGCGGCGATCTGCGACGGCGTGGCGAGCGCGGCGACGAGCGCCAGGTGCTTGAACTGAATGACGCCGGCTCCGGTGTTCATGATGCCCGTCGTGACGGCGTCGCGCGTGGTCGCGGTTTCGTCGTAGTTGACGATCACCTCGAGCTGGTCGCTCGCCGCCGCCGTCGCGAGCGCGCTCGAGAGCGCGGGATCGACTGCGGACTGGAGCCGGAACGCCCCCGGCCCGGTGCGGTTGGGCGCCGTGGTCTGGCGCTGAGCGTCGCACGCTGCCAGGAACAGCGCGGCGACGATGAGCCACCGTTTCATTGGGATTCCCTCCTCTGTGACGGACCTCCGGTGGAAGAGCTGCGGAGCGGCCGGAACCAGGGGTACGACGGCCGCCGGGGAGGGCAGCAAGAGGGGTGCCGCACGCTGCGGCGCTTGGGCAACACGTGAGCATGTCGCGGTGCCGCAACACTGCGTGCGGCTTGTTCCAGAGGGTGCAGTGCCTAGTCCGCGAGCGCGGCTTTGGCCCGCTCGAACACGGCGTACCACATCGCCCGCGTCAGCTTCCCGGTGTTGGTGTTCTGCCGGCTGGGGTGGTACGAGGCGATCAGCACGGTGCCGTCCGGCAACTTAGCCGTCTCGCCGTGCGCGAACTTCGGCCGCTCGCGAGGCGCGAGCCTGGTCCACCACCCCGCGGCCTTGAGCCAGCTCTCGTGCGCGATGCGGCCGAGCGTCACCACCACCCGCGTGTGGCGCAGTAGCCGCACTTCGGCGGCGAGGTAGGGGCGGCAGCGGTCCAGCTCCGCCCGGCTCGGCCTGTTGCCGGGCGGCGCGCAGCGAGCCGCGGCGGTGATGTAGCAGCCGGTGAGCTTCAGACCGTCGTCGCGCGACACCGCGTGCGGCTGGCTCGCGAACCCGTAGCGGTGGAGCGCCTCGTACAGCCAGTTGCCGCTCGAGTCGCCGGTGAACATGCGGCCGGTGCGGTTGGCGCCATGCGCCGCGGGAGCGAGCCCGACGACGAGCAGCCGCGCGGCCGGGTCGCCGAATCCGGGCACCGGCTTGCCCCAGTAGGTCCAGTCCCTGAACTCGCGCTTTTTCTCGCGCGCCACGCGGCGGCAGTAGGCGCGCAGGCGCGGGCAGCGCTGGCAGGCGATGACGGCGCGGTTGACGGCGGTGACGGAAGAAAAAATAGGTCGTCTCGGGTTGCGTTTCCCACCCTGAAGGGTGGGCTCGGCGCTTCGCTACCCTTAAGGGTAATGCCCGGCCGAGCCCAGGCTTCAGCCTGGGGATCACTCGTGCCCTTGCTCGTCTCCCACCGGCTGCGGATAATTCGGCCTCCGGGAGAGGTGGCCGAGTGGCTGAAGGCGGCGGTTTGCTAAGACGGGCGGTCTTGTGCGGACCGCCCGTTTTGTGCTCCCGTCCTTTCTCGACATGACCGTTCTGGCACTAATGTCGTGAGCTGTCCGGCAAACATGCGGCAAACATCGACTGCCTACTGGCTCACTCCGGAATACGCATCTCCTCGTCCTCTTCTCGTTCTCGCACCGCCTGTCGACGAGCATCACTAGCCTTCGCCTCCGCCCACTCACGAATGCGCTGCATCGGGTGATCTAGAAACTTGCTCGCGGTCTCAGCTTCGGCTTCTAGTTGAGACGCTATGTCACCCCAGTATGTCTTGAACGAATCAACGCCGGCCGTGAACTCACGGAATACACGATCATCCTCACCGAATCGGGTTAGCACGAATTCGGTAAGAGGTGGAACAGTCGGCTTACCTTCGCTGAGGTAGGGTTCTGGAAGATGACGCGCAATGCGGCGCGCCCCTTCTACGCCGACGCTTTCTAACCAACGTTGTACAGTTTCGATGGGGAGACTCTGAAAAACCGGTCGGAACCCGCCAACAAAGAAACGCCATCCCCTCGCCTCATCCAACATGAGGCGTCCGATGCTTTGCATAACTGCATCGGGGTTCTTCCGAGCGAACTCAGGGAATACATCCTCCAAATTGTGTGCCAAACGGAAGTCGTCCCCGACCAGGGCCTGTGCCGCGAGATTGGATGCTCGTTCGATGTCGGTATTTGCGAGGCGCTTCAAGAGCTCGACCCAGGCGTACGGCTCAACCTCTTTCGTCCACTCCTCTCCATTCGCCGCCTCCAGTAACCGCCAGGCAGTTGACTGCAAGCGTGGAGAGAAATGCGCTTCCTTACCCAGCCGGATGGCTCGGTACTCGGTCGCGTCAACGGCGGCCTTCAACGACCCTTCTACGCGCCGCTCGATCACGGCCAGCATTCGCTCCACAATCTCGGCGAATTGATCGTCGTCCACGGTCGCGCCACGATGGGCCAGTGTGATAAGGAAGTACCACGGAATGCGACCTTTGTCGTATAGCTGAGTCACACGTCGGTAGGAGTGGAGCACATCACCGCCGACAATTGATAAGTCCGCGACAACTGTGGGATGCGATTCAGCGTGCGCGTCCAGCCATTCATTTACGCGTTCACGTTGTTTGGGGTGGCTGCGCACAAGGCCACTGACATAGCCGCGGACAAATGAGATGGAGGAATTCGAGAGGGCTGCATCCAGAATCATCGACAGATGTACGCCAGCAGAATCGAGCACGCCCACTGCATCGCCCAACTCGCCACCGACCTGGGCGTCGTCCGCGAGGAGGATATCGAGCTGAGCACCGACAACCTTCGGGTCGGCGTTCAGTTCCTGTGCCAGGCCCCTCATTTCAGTTTCCCAAGCGTCAGGCTCACGAACGCGCCTGGAACCCCATGCGGGCGTCAGCAAGAATGCATTCAGGCGAGCGCGAATGTCATTTGCTGGCACCAACTCCACTTTCCAGCTCTCAACAGCAGTCACATATGAAGCCGGTGGCGCTCCCTCCGGACGTTCTGCGTCGTAAAGCAGGTACGTGCTAATGTCGTCGAGTAACGACCCCAATTGCTTCCGTGTCAGAGTCACCTTTGCTAATGTGCTTCTCAAATCAGGCAGAAATCCCCACCACAACAGCTCACGAACATGCGAGGTCAGGACATCGAGAGCCCCAGAAGCCAGCTCTGGGGATCTCGAAAGAGCCGCTTCTTCAAGCAGCTTTACCGTGCTCTCGTGCGCTGCCCGTTCTTCCCGCCGTGTGGTTGGCCTCCACTCAGGTGGAGGGACGCGTCCGCCGATCACGGGCGGTCCCAACATTCTTGACCCGTGCCACGACAGAATACCATCGAATGCACGAAGTGAGAGACGCATCAGCGCCGGATCACGTTCGTTGAACAGATGTGAACGCAGAAGGTCTAGCCGATCGTTAAACGGAGTCGCGGTACCTGAAAGGCCGATACGGAAAAGCTGGAGCCAGATTCCGGTCGCGTTGTTCGCAACGTTGTCCTCATTCTCTGCGAGCGCCAACGCTCTTAGAATCCGCTCGCCATCTGAGAAATGCTCGGGAAGCCGGACGAAACGCTCGGCAAGCCAAACGATCGCTCGTCGTGGCCCCCAACCTGGCCCCCAGGCTCGTCCACTTACCTGGAGCAATTCCTCCCGAGTAGCGCCCTCTACCAGTCGCCTGATGACAGGCAGGTATCTCTCGGGGTCAGTGTCGGCGAGGACAACGAGCCGGTCGACCGTATCCGAATCTGTCAGGCTCGTCGCGTTCATTTCGGTGGTCCAAGCCCGAAAGTGGTCGCCGCAAGCACGGCTCACCTCCAGTAGACCGGCGTTGGAAACGCGTTTGAGGAATCGGTCTAGCAGTGTTGGAGGGAAGCCCGCCAGGAACTCCTGAGGATCTTGTGCGGCTCGCAACCGCCAAGCTTCACCGAAGAGTACGTTCGCAACCACGGGCGGGGTGATATAGAAAACCTTACCACCCCTGCCCACGAATCCCGTTTGATCATGAAGCCGGTGAGCACGCGTTCTGACATCATCCGCGTTCAGCTTGAGGTAGGCACACAATTGCTCAATCTCGGACCGAGTAGCGCCCTTGTATCCAACACTTGTCACGAGCGACAGAGCCAGAAGAACATCCAAGTCCTCGGGGCGAACCCGCCGACGCAGGTAATCCCAGACCGTAAGGAGCGGCGCTCCGGCAAACCCTCCTGCTGTGATCTCGGCATGGTGCCGACACAAGTCGGCCGCCAGCAGTGGAAAGCCGCTAGCCATCGCCGCGTAAGCACGGCGAGCATCCATCGGGACGGCAGGGTAATTCCTCTCGAGGACGCGCTCCAACTCCTCTTGGGACATTTTTCGAAGCTCAAGTTCCGGACGCCAGCCGGCTACAGTCCCAGAATTGTCGATCGCGATTACACGGACGCTCTGTTTTCTTCCTCGGAGTGTTTCTTCGATTCGACCACGCGCCTCTGGAGAACATTCGTCGACCACCAGCAGGGCACTAAGCCTCGCGTCGTTCGCCAGGCGGACCGCGATCTGTTGCCCGATCTCCTCATCGTACGTGAAGAGGACGAGGGCTTGAGCAGCGGGCACACTCAGCAACACCTCATAAACAGATCTCGTCTTGCCGACGCCTGATTGACCAGTTACTGGCAGATGCACGTCCGGAACGTCGTTAGAAAACGCAATGTGATTGAGAACGCGATCCCGAACGCCTTCCCATGCAGGAATCGGCACAAATCGAGGTGTCAGCGCAGTTATCCCACCACCCCACGCCGATAGGGTGAGGAATTTTTCTGCAAGTGTGGCTCTGAGTTGCGAGGCGATACCGGGGAACTGAGTTGCCCAGGTTGCTAGGGCATCTGCCGTAAGCAGCATCGCGGGCGGTGCCGCTGGGTTTATCGATCGAATTTCTGCAATCAACGCCTGTTCCAACGCGGTCTTGTCAGGCTCTGCGTAATAGTCTGCGACAGCGAGGCGGTACGCGTACCCTTCGGCAATCAACTCCCGTATGCGCGGCCCGCTCAGCAATTCGGCTGGTCCCTCGACGTTCCCCTTGCTTCGCGCTTTGTATTGCCAGGCAGTAGGTCCCGTGAGCCGGCCCGTCGGGTCGTTCGGGACGGCACGGCTCACGGTCGTGTCAACGCCTCCGTCTTTCAGATGGGTACCGAGATTTGTCACGACATCGACGCTCGGCAAACCACCCATCCAAGCAGCAGCCCTGATCACATCATCCACGAACGCCGTGAAGGGTTCACCATGCCCTTGGAATGCTCGGACTTCGTCGGGAGTGATCGTCCACATTGGTTATAACTATAAGTTCATCCACGGCTCTAACAATGACCGCGATCTACCGACGCCCGGGCGATGTTTGATAGGTACAGCATCGTCTCAGAATCCGATCTCGCAGATGCCGTCGCACGCCGATTCAACGGCAAACAATGGCAAACAAATGAGGGTACCAAAGCGGCTTCTGAGCCGCTAAGTTGAGGCGCTGCATAGTTGGAGAGGTGGCCGAGTGGCTGAAGGCGGCGGTTTGCTAAACCGTTATAGGGGCTAATACCCCTATCGGGGGTTCGAATCCCCCCCTCTCCGTACCCCCATGACCGTCCGCGTCCGCTTCGCCCCCTCCCCCACGGGCTACCTGCACGTGGGCGGCGCCCGCACCGCCCTCTTCAACTGGCTGTATGCGCGCCACACCGGCGGCAAGTTCCTGCTGCGCATCGAGGACACCGACAAAGCTCGCTCGACCGACGAGCACACTCGGGTGATCCTCGACGGCCTCACCTGGCTCGGCCTCGACTGGGACGAGGAGCCGGTGTTTCAGGGCGCCCGCATCACGCGGCACCAGGAGGTGGCCGACAAGCTGTTCGCCGAGGGCAAGGCGTACCTGGACGACGGCGCGATCCGGTTCCGCGTCCCGCCGGGCGAGATCGCCTGGGAGGACGCGGTGCACGGGCGCATCTCGTTCCAGGGCGACGACGTCAAGGACTTCATCATCCTGCGCTCCGACCGCACGCCGATCTACAACCTCGCCGTCGTGGTGGACGACCTCGACATGGGGATCACCCACGTACTGCGCGGCGACGACCACATCTCGAACACGCCGAAGCAGATCGCGCTGTATCGCGCGCTCGACGCTGCGCTCCCGGTGTTCGGCCACGTGCCGATGATCAACGGCCCGGACGGCAAAAAGCTCTCCAAGCGCCACGGCGCCACCGCCGTCGGCGACTACCAGCACATGGGGATCCTCCCGGCCGCGATGCGCAACTTCCTCGCGCTGCTCGGCTGGAGCCCCGGCGGCGACCGCGAGATCATGACACTCGACGAGATGATCGAGCTCTTCTCCTTCGAGGGAATCCAGCAGAAGAGCGCGATCTTCGACACGACGAAGCTCGAGTGGATGAACGGGCAGTATCTGTCGATGACGTCCGCCGATGACCTGTACCCGCTCGTCGCCCTGCGGCTCGAGCAGCTCGGCGTGAACGGCAACCGGGACGCGGTGCTGAAGGCGATCGCGGCCGTGAAGACCCGCTCGCGCACCACGATCGATGTGGCGCGCCAGGTGGCGGTGCGGCTCGACCCGAAGTACGCCACGCTCGACGAGAAGGCCCAGAAGGAGGTCGCGAAGGATCCGGCGGGCTACAAGACGTCGCTCGCGGCGAGCATCGCCGTCCTCACGACGGCTGACTGGACTGCGGAAGCGCTCGAGCAGGCGCTGCGCCGGCTCGCCGAGCAACAAGGCGTCGCCGCGGGCAAGGTGTTTCAGCCGATCCGGATCGCCCTCACGGGCGGCACCGTGTCGGAGCCGGTGAACGAATTGTTGTACGTCGTGGGGAAGGAAGCGGCGCTGCGGCGGCTGGAGGCAGCCGTCCGGGGATTCCCAGGCTGAAGCCTGGGCTCGGCAGGCACTACGCTTAAGCGTAGCGACTCGCCGAGCACACCCTTCAGGGTGTGACTCTCACGGTGTCTGCCTTTGCTTGTGTCGTATCCCCTCTCACCCGCTTCTCCGCGTCGCGCTCCGCCTGCTTGCGAGCCCGCAGCTCGCGCACGTATTGCTTGAAGAGCTGCAGCGTCTCGGTACGCCGCGCGGCCTGCATCAGGTCCTGCCGCATGTGCTCGAGCTGCCGCGCCCGCATCTGCTCGTCGTAGTTCCCCTCGGGCAGCCGGATCGGCAGCAGCGCCAGCGCCGCCGTCGGGATCTTGATCCCCGCCACGTGGATGTACTGCGAGTCGATCCCGAACATCTTCCCCGCCACCTCGGTGGTCCACGTGGGGCGCTGGCGACTGCGCTGCTCCTGATCGACGATCACGTTGAGCGAGTCCACCATGGCGCGCAGCCGCCGCACCACCACCGTGTCCCGCTGCTCCTGCGGCGCGTACAGCGCATCCGCCACCTCGGGCGGCAGCGCGGGCCGCGGCACGACCCACAGCCGCCCGTCGCCCACCGCCGGCTGGCTCACGATGTGCGGGCCCACCGCGACCGGGCTCGCGGCGAGGTTCGTGTCGGGCTTGCCGACGGGCGCGGGGACGGGCGGCGTGGTGTCGGGCACGGCGACGCGCGGGAGCGGCCGGCCCAACCCGCCGCTCGGTCCCAGGCCGCGCCGGGTGCCCCCGTACGGCGGCAGCTCCGGAGGCCGGGGCGTGTCGGGGGGAATGATCGTGATCAGCGTCTGGTGCCGGTCGATGCGCCACGACGCGGTCACCGCGACGGCGATGAGCGCGACGTGCACGGCGGCGCTCGCGGCCCACGTGAGCCGCCGCCCGCCGCGCGGCAACACGCGGAGCCTAAACAGCGGCGAGCACCTTTCCCAGCCGCTCCGCGGCCTCGACCAGCCGCGCGGTGCCGACGGTGAGCGCGATACGGAAGAAACCTTCCCCACCAGCACCGAACCCGCTCCCAGGAAGCACGACCACGCCGGCCTCTTCGAGCGCGCGCTGCTGGAACGCGGCCGACGGCACCCCCCCCTCGGGGAGCGGCACCCAGATGTACATCGTGGCCCGCGGTGTCTCCGGCTCGAACCCCTGCGCGCGGAGCACGGGGAGCATGGCGTCGCGCCGCTCCTTGAAGCGCGCCACGTAGCCCTGCGCGAGCGCCTCCGCCTGCGGCAGCACCGCGGCGCCCGCCGCCTGCACCGCGAGAAACGCGCCGGTGTCCACGTAGTTCTTGACGCGCGACAGCGCGGCGATCAGCTCGGGCCGCGCCACCGCCCAGCCGAGCCGCCACCCCGTCATGCAGAACGTCTTCGAGAGCGAATGGAACTCGACCGCGATGTCGCGCGCGCCCGGGATCTCGAAGATGCTCGGCGCCACGTACCCGTCGAACGTGATCTCGCAGTACGGGTTGTCGTAGGCGATGATGATGCCGCGCTCGCGGCAGAACGCGACCGTGCGCTCGAGGTACTCGCGCGGCGCGACCGCCGCGGTCGGGTTGTTCGGGTAGTTCAGGTAGACGAGCTTCGCGCGCCGCACGACGTCGGCCGGGACCTGCGCCAGCTCGAGCAGGAAGTCGGTGCGGGGCGCGAGCGCGTAGCGGTACGGCTCCCCCCCCGCGAGCCGGGTGCCGCCCTCGTACACGGCGTAGCCCGGCTCCGGGACGATCGCGACGTCGCCCGGGTCGAGCAACGCCACGGCGAGGTGCGCGATGCCTTCCTTCGACCCGAGGAGCGGGTGCAGCTCGGTGAAGGGATCGAAGCGCACCCCGAAGCGGCGCTTCAGGTACGCCGCCGCCGCCTCGCGGAACGCGGGAAGACCGAGCTGGAACGCGTAGCGGCTCATCGCGGGATCGCGGGCGGCGCGGGCCAGCGTCTCCACCGCCACCTCGGGGGGCGCGAAGTCGGCATCGCCCGCGCCCACGTCGATCACGTCCACGCCCTGCTGGATGAGCCGCCGCTTGATGGCCGGGATTTCCGCCATGGGGTAGCTGGGGAGCGCGGACAATCGCTTGCTGAAGCTGGTCACTGGGTCACCTGTATGGGCTTACGCACCACCGGCCGGGTTTGCAGACCCCGGGGCATGGCCCCGGGGTTGGTCTACCCGGGCGAGCATGGAATCTACCGCCTTCTCCCGCCCTCTACCGCCTTCTACCGCCCTCTCTTCTCCGATGCTGTGCCGCGCAAAGAACTCCTCGCAGGCGCCCCGCACTTCAGCCCAGCGCCCTACGACCCGGCTCGCCCGGGGGAGGCCTTCGAGAATCATGGACCCGTAGCGTTTTGTGACGACGCGGCGGTCGAGCAGCACGACCGCCCCGACGTCGCTGCGGCTGCGGATCAGGCGGCCGAAGCCCTGCTTGAGCTTCAGGGCCGCGTTGGGGACGAGGTAGTGCGTGAAGCCGTTCAGGCCGCGCGCCTCGAGCCGCTCGAGCCGGGCCGCGGTGAGCGGCTCGGTGGGCACCTTGAAGGGGAGCTTCGCGAGGATCAGGACGCGCAGCGCCCGTCCCGGCACATCCACTCCCTCCCAGAACGAATCCGTCCCCAGGAGGATCCCCGAGCCCGCCTCGCGGAACCGCCGCAACAACTGGTCGCGCTGCCCCTCACCCTGGACGAACAGCGGCCAGCGGCCGGCGATCGCTTCGCGCACGGCATCCGCCGCGCGTCGCAGCGCCCCGTGGCTCGTGAACAGGGCGAACATGCCGCCGTCCGAGGCGCGCGCCAGCTCGACCAGGACGCGCGCGACCGCCGCGTCGTGCCCCGGCTCGTCGTCGCGCGGCTCGGGCAGGTCGGTGGGGATGCCGAATACGCACTGCGACGGGAAATCGAAGGGGGAGGCGTGGATCTCGCGTGCCCGGACGCGCGACGGCGGGAGGTCCAGGCCCAGCCGCTCCTCGAGGTAGGAAAACTCGCCCCCGGCCGCGAGCGTGGCGCTCGTGAGGACCACGGTTTCGACGCGGTCGAACAGGTTGTCCTTGAGGATCGGCGCCAGGTCGAGCGGCACGGCGGCGAGCGACACGTTCGGAACCTTCCTGCCGCGCCGCTCGAGCCAGCGCACCGCCGCGGGACCCCCCGGGGGCGGCCGCAGCGCGGCCGTAAGGCCCGCGGCGGCCGCGTCGAGCCGCCGCAGGACGCCCCGCAGCTCCCCCAGGAGCTGGGCCCGCCGCTCCGACGGATCGTCGAGCGCGAGGCGGTCGGCGATCGTCTCGACGCCGTCGCGCAGCCGCGCGAAGGCGAGCAGCAGGTTGTCGAGCGCAACGCCCAGCCCGCCGGCCCAGACGGGATCCGCGCCGAATTCCTCCCGCAGCCGCAACACAGGCGCCTGGCCCGACGGGGGCTCGGCGTCGAGCCGGCGGGCGAGCTGCATGAACAGCTCCTCCGCGCCGCGCCGCGCGGCGCCGAGGGCGTCAACCAGCCCCTGTTGCACCAGGTCGCGGCTCGCAGCGGAGAGGAGGTCGTCCCGGCCGAACAGCACCGACTGGAGCGTGGGGAGGAGGCCGCGCCCGTTCCGCTCGAGCCGCGCCAGCAGCCGCTCCACGCCGAGCCGGCTCACCTGGGCGCCGAGGTGCATCGCGGCGACGTCCTCGAGATGGTGCGCCTCGTCGAGCACCAGGCGGCGGTAGGGCGGCAGCACGGCCGCCTCCTGCCAGTTGTCGGATGCCATGCGCACCGCGAGATCGCTCGCCAGCAGGTGATGGTTCACCACGACGACGTCGGCTTCGGCGGCGCGGCGTCTCGCCTGGAACAGGAAACAGCGCTCGAAGTGCGGGCACTTGAGCCGCGTGCACAGGTCGGACTCGGCCGCGACTCCGTCCCAGACTTCGGCGCTCGGCTCGTCGGGGAGGTCGGCGAGCGAGCCGTCGCTCGTCTTCGCGGCCCAGGCCGCGAGCGTCTCGACCTCCACCCGGCGCTCATCCTCGAACAGCGAGCCCTCCCCCTGGCGCGCCTGCTCGAGCCGGGCGAGGCAGATGTAGTTCCGCCAGCCCTTGAGCAACGCGAAGCTCGGCGAGTGCTCCCCGCTGCCGAGCGCGCGCGCGAGGATCGGCAGGTCCTTGCCGACGAGCTGCTCCTGGAGGTTGATGGTGTTGGTCGAGACGACGGTCCGCTCGCCGTTCTCGCGCGCCCACACGAGGGCGGGGACCAGATAGGCGAACGACTTCCCCACGCCGGTGCCGGCCTCGAGCAGGCCCACGCCGCCGTCGTTGTAGAGGTCGGCGATGTAGGCGGCCATGTCGCGCTGGCTCGGGCGGTCCTCGAAGCTCCCCAGGGCGCGGGCCACCGGCCCGCTGGGCGAGAGCAGCGCCGCCACGTCGATCGGATCGATCCGCGTGGTGGCCCGCGGGCGGGGGCACTCGACCACGACGTAGCAATCGGTGACGTCGTTATCCACGATGGCGAACCCGACGCCGCCGTCGTGCAGCCGGGCGGCCACGGTGAGGTCGGCGCCCGACGGCTCGAGCACGCCGCTCGGATGGTTGTGGAGCAGCAGCTCGCCGCGCGCCGCGACGCCCGGGAGCGCGAGCACGGCGTCCACAGTGCCGCGCGCGACCGCCCGCGCCTCGACGATCAGGCCGTTCGCGTCGGGGCGCGCGACGAACGAGACCTCGCGCCCGTGGGCCGCGGCGATCTCGGCACGCAGCAGCTCGCGCACCCCGGGCGCGAGGCGCTCGGCGCTCACGTCTTCAGCTCGCGCTTCTTCGCCGCCGGAAACAGGACGTTGTTGAGGATCAGCCGGTAGCCCGGCGAGTGCGGGTGGAGCGACAGGTCCGTCGGCGGGTCGCCGATCTGGTGCTGCTGGTCCTCGGGGTCGTGCCCCCCGAAGAAGGTCCACGTCCCCTTGCCGTGGTCGCCGTGGATGTACTTGACCCACGGCGCGCCTTCCTCGTCGCCGAGCACCAGGTCGCTCGGCTTCAGGCGGTTGCGCATGAAGGAGGTGGTGAGGCCGTAGAAGTCGGGGATCACCTGCCGGTGACTCTGCACCAGCATCGTCGGCACGGGATCGATCTTGGCGCTGAAGTTGAACAGCTTGAACGCGCCGAGCGGCTGGCGGCGGGGGCCGGCGTTCACCTGGTGGCCGTCGATGTCCGAGAAGCTCGCGACCTGCGGGTTGGGCTCGAGATGCGCGCCGCTGAACGCGAGCGCGCGGGACCAGTCGAGTTTCTGGTCGGCCTGCGGGTCCATCGCCGTGCCGTCGGCGAAGGCGGCGGCGATGTCCACCCGCTCCGCGGCGAGCGCCAGGTCGATCGTCTCCGTCGCGGTGCACATCGCGAACAGGAACCCGCCGTTCGCCACGTAGTCCCCGATCCGCCGCGCCACCGCCTTCTTCAGGTCGGGGACGCTCGCGAACCCGAGCCGCCGTGCCGCATCGCCGTTGAACCGCACCATGTCGCCGAGCCACGGCGCGCCGGCGTAGATCAGGTAGAACTTCGAGTACTGGCCGGTGAAATCCTCGTGGTGCAGGTGCAGCCAGTCGTACGTCGCGAGCTTCCCCGCGATCACCTCGAGGTCCCACACTTTCTCGAACGGGATGCCGGCGTATTGCAGCGCCATTGTGACCGCGTCGTCCCACGGCGGTGCGTTGGGCGGCACGTACACGGCGACCTTGGGCGCCTTTTCGAGCGGCACCGCGTCCATGTTGTTGGCCGCGACGTCGCCGCGGATCGCGCTCACCTGGCCGTCGTCCGCCGGCTCGAAGCTCACCCCGGCGAGCATCGCGTCGCGCCGGATCGCCGCCGCGTCGGGGATCAGGAACGATCCGCCGCGATAGTTGAGCAGCCACTCGGCCTTGATCCCCGCCTGCACGACGCGATAGGTGACCCCGTACGCCTTGAGATGGTCGGATTGCGCGTCGTCCATGGGAATCAGTAGGTAGGCGGTTAGGCGGTTAGACGGGTAGCGACGCAGCACGTCGGCACTGACCGCCCAACCGCCTAACCGGCTAACCGTCTGAACAAACTCGCGCCGCTTCACGACTTCGGGATCGCCCCCTTCGCCCGCTCGAGCTCCCGCCGCGCCTCGGGCACGACCGCGCTCCCGGGATACGTGAGGATCAGGTGCTCGAGATGCTGGATCGCCTCGGCGGCGCGCCCCTGCTGCGCGAGCAGCCGCGCCCACTCGAGCTCCGCCGCGGGCGCGGCCGCGCCGTTCCCCTCCCCCCCGGTCCGCACCACCTCGTCGAACAGGGCGACGGCGGTCTCGCGCTGCCCCGGGCCGAGGCGCGCCGCCACCCGGCCCGCGAGGAGGAGCAGGTCCGGCCGGCCGCCGCCCCCCACCCCCACCGTTTCCAGACGCGAAGCCGCAAGCCGCAAGGACTGCACGGCGCGCACGGAATCGCCCCGGGCGAGCGTGAGCAGCGCCGCGCCCAGCTCGGGGAACGGGTCCACCGGAACCTGCTGCACCAGGGCGAGCATGGCGGTGCGATCGGTGGCGTCCCGCCGGTCGCCGGCGTACGGCCCCGCCGTGCGGAACAGCCGCTGCGCGTCCTTGAGCCGCCCGCGGTACAGGGCGATCCAGCCCTGGAGCGCCAAGGCGTCCACGCTCGAGTCGCGCGCCAAGGCCGCGGCCGCGCGGTCGAGATCGCCGTGCTCGATGCGCGCCCGCGCGAGCTTGAGTCGGAGCGCCGCGCGGTCCTCCCCCGTGAGCGCGCCCTCTCCCGCCAGTCGCTCGCCGGCCTCGTCGAGCGCTCCCTCGTCGATCAGCGCCTCGATGACGGCGCCCTGGGCGAGCCCCTGGGCGTCGGGGGAGGCGGAGGGGTCGCGGGCCACGCGCTCGAGCACCCGCCGCGCGGCGGCGCGGTCGCCCGCCGCGATGAACGCCCGGGCGGCGTCGGCCCGGGCGCGCGCGGCGAGCGGCTCCGGCACCATCTCCGCGAAGCGCTCGAGCGCGAGCGCCCGCACGCGCCGCGCGGGCGTCGTGCTGCGGGCGCCCGCGAGATCGGCGAAACGTCGCAACGCATACGCCGCATCCGGCGACGGCGTCGCGACGCCCGGCTGGAACACCGTCCACGCCCGCTCTTCCTCGCCCCAGGCGAGCAGCAGCTCGCCGGCGAGCCGGCGCGTCAAGGGCGCGGGATCGCCCGCCGTGAGCGCGCGGGCCATGCGCTCGCGCTGTGCGTCGGGCGCCTCCGCGAGCTGGCTCGCCGCGTTGGGGAGCTGCGCCGGCGCGCCAGCCAGCGCCGCCGCCCACTCACGTGCCGCGCCTTCCCAGTCACCGGTGCGCTGGTCCAGCTCGGCGAGCTCGATGCCGAACGCCGCGGGCCGACCCCCTCCCACCGTGCGCCGGCCGAGCAGCAGCACCGCACGCGCCTCGTCGTGGCGATGGGCGTCTTCGAGCGCGGTCGCCCACTCGCGGTACGGCGCCTCGTCGCGCGGCGCCTCCGCCGCCCAGCGCAGGGCGACGGCCCGCGCGCTGTCGGGCTCGTTCAACACCACGTAGGTCCGCAGGAGCACGCCGCGCAGCGCCACGTTCTTCGGGCTCGCTGCCGCGCCGCGCTGCGCCACCGGCAGGAGCTCCCCCAGGCGGTTCAGCGCCGGGAGCACGCGCTCGAGGCCGAGCAGCGCGGAGAGATTCGTCGGGTCGGCGCGCAGCGCGGCGAAATAGACGCTGGCCGCCCGCTCGTACTGGCCGGCGCGCTCCAGGTCGAAACCCTGCCCGATGGCCTGAGCGGGTGTGGATCGAAGGGGCAACAGCAACAACAGCGCGAGTCCGGCTATTCCCAGGCTGAAGCCTGGGCTCGGCCCGAAGCCGCCCTCAAGGGCATTGCCCTTCAGGGCAACGCTTCGCCGAGCCCACCCTTCAGGGTGGGAACACCGCGCGAGCTTCCCCCCTGATTCATCGCTGCTCGGGAGCATTCAGTCTCCGGAAGTACTCGAGGACCAGCCGGCGCTGCTCGGGGGTCAGGCCCGTCAGCTCTTGCCATGTGGGATAGCGGAGCCGGGGGCCGGCGCCGGCGGCGCCGGGTTTCAGGACGTCGGGGATGTGGACGCTGTCGCCCGTGGCGGAGCGGCTGACGCGCTCCTTGTGCTCGTCCGGCTCCTGGCCCGAGAGGGTCCGACCGGCGTCGAGCAACCGGCGGTACAGCCGCTCCTGGCGCCGGATCGTCTGCTGGTCGAGCCGGCCCGCCTCGAGCTGGCGCGCGAGCTCGCGGGCTTCCTGCGCGAGCGGCCCCGCCGCGGCGCTCGTGCCGTCCGCCTGGAGCCGTTCGAGCTGCTCGGCGAGGGCGCGCTGACGGGCCGCGAGGGCGCGCAGCTGCTGCAGCACCGCCTCGCCGCTCGGGCCCATCATCGGGAGCAGCCCCTGAGCCTGCCCGTTCAACCCCTGCTGGTCGCGGGCGAGCCGGGAGAGCTGCTCCACCGCTTCGGCAAAGCCGCTTCCCGACTGGGCGCCGCTCACCTGGTTGCGGCTGCGCGCCAGCGCGAGCGCCGTGATGTTCAGCGCGTCCACCGCCTCCTCGGCGAGCCCCGCCGCCTCCGACGGATTCGGATCCGATTCCTCCAGCTGCTCGCGCGCCGCGGCCATCTGCCGCTTCGCGAAGCCGAGCGCCGCCTCGAGCTGGGGCGAGACGAGCGCGTGCTTCCCGGCGGCCTCGCGGATCTGCCGCGCCACGGCGTCGGTCCCCTCCTCCACCGACGCCTGCCGCGACCGCGTGGCGGCGCTGCCGTCGCCGCGCCGCAGCGCCTCGGCGACGCCCTCCTGCCGCTCGGCGAGGGCCGCGGTCTCGGACAGGGCGCGATCGAGGGCGGCAACCGTCTCGGCGCGCCACTCGCGCGCCAGCGAGTCCCGGCGGGCGCGCAGCTGCTCCGGTACCGGGTCGAGCTGCGCTTCCGCCTGGCGGCCCGCCTGCCCCGCGCCGCTCGCCTGCCCTTGTTCCGCCGCCTGGGCGGCGCGCTGCATCGCCCCGCGCGCGTCGCGCGTCGCCTGCTGCGGGGCGGCGAGACCGGCCTGCGCGGGCGTCGCCCCCAGGTCCTTCGCCACCTGCTCGATGCCGCGCGCCAGCGAGTCGGCGCGCTCGGCGAGCGCGCGCTGCTGCGCCGCGGCGGCGCTGTCGGGGTGCAAGGCGTCGTCCCGATTCCACTCGCCCTGGCGGCGCCCGAGATCTTCCGCGTCCGCGGCGAGCGACGCGAGCGCCCCCTCTACCGCAGCGCGCCGGAACAGCTCCTGGCTGCGCTCGAGCTCCGCCTTGAGCTGCCGCTGCGCCTCGGCGAGCCGCTGGAGCGCCTGGCGCATCGCCTCGGGGTCGAGCTTCGCGAGCGCATCCTGCAACTCGCGCAGCCGCTGCTCGAGCTCAGGCGTCACCGCACGCTGCAGCAGCTGTTGGACCTCCCGCAGCCGCGCCTGGAACGCGCTGTCGTCGAGCCCCGCGGCCTGCGCGGCCCGCGCGATCTGCTCCACCGCGCGGGACAGCTCCTCGACCCGCTGTTGCAGCGCCGCCTGCTCGCGTGCGACCGCCTGCGCGTGCTCCGTCGCCTGGAACGGTAGCGTCCCCTGCCGCCCGCTCTCCGCGGGGGAGGGGCGCCGCGTGCCGGCCGCGTCGCGCGAGCGCTGCTCGGCGAGGTCGCTCGTGCGCGCGCCCAGCTCGCGCTGCGCGCGGGCGAGCGAATCGGCGGCGGCGGCCACGTCCCGCGTCGCGGCCCGCGTCGCCGCGCGCAGCTCGTCGAGGCTCGGCAGCCGCAGCGCGACGTCGGCGCTCCGGCCCAGGTGCGGCGCAGGAGCGTTGTCCCAGGCCTCCACCCGGAACCGCAGCGTGTCGCCCGGCAGCAGCCCTCGCTGTCCGACGTCGAGCTCGCCCTGCACGATCGCGCGGTCGCCCAGGCCGCTCACATCGAGCGACTCGCGCAGCGCCTGCCCCACCTTTCCCGTCCGGCTCACCCGCCAGCTCACCACCTGAAGCCGGCTGAGCCCGTGATCGTCCCGCGCGTCGATCACGAGCGGCTGGCGCAGCGACAGCGGCAGCGTCGTATCCTTCCCGGGGACGGGCACGGTGACCACCGGCGCCGAGTCGGGGACGACCCGAACCCGCAGCTCGGGCACGTCGCCCTCGAGCGGGCTGCCGTCCACAGTGGCGAGGTCGAGCCGCCACGTCCCCGACGCGGCCGGCGCGAGGCGCCCCGAGAACGCGCCGCCCTCCACTGCGAGCCCGGCCCGCGCCCCCCCGTCGCCGCGGCGCCACGCCGCGCCCGCGAGCGGCACGCTGGCGGTCCCGTTGGTCAGGATCACCGTGCCGGCGGGGATCGGGATCGTGTCCGCGCCCGGGAGCAGCGGCTCGTCGGGCCGCGCGAGGTACGCCGGATAGCGAGCGGTGAGCTCGAGCCCGGCGACGAACGCGGGCACGGCCACGGTGACCCTGCGCTCGGCGCTCTTGCGGCCGCCGCTCGTGGCGCGGAGATAGAGGTCGGCGGCGAGCGGCCCGAGGCGGCGGGTGGCGCGGCCCAGCGAGTCGAGGGCGACGCGCGCGGGCCGCCACGGCTCGCCCGGCCCGCGCGTCCACAGCAAGGCCTGCGAGCCCGCGGGCACGGTGATCGTGACGGTGACGCTGTCGCCGCGTCGCACCGTGGCGCGGTCCACCGCCAGCCGCACGGGCGCCCGCGCGTCGGCGAGGGTGCGGAGCGGGTGCCAGAAGGCCGCGGCGCGGGCCCCCGCGGGCGCCGCCGCCACGAACAACGCCGCGCCCACGGCCACGGCGACGCCGCCCGCGACCAGCGTCGCGCGGGTGTCGCGCGCCAGCAGCCGCCCCACGGCCGACGCCGCGCGCTCGACCGTCTGCGCCGCGCGCCGGTCGGCGAGGCCGAGCAGCTCCGGGCTCGCGCCCGCTCCGGTCGCGGGCGCAAGCAATCCCACGACGCTGCCGGCGCGGGTCCCCGCCACCCCTTCGACCAGGCGCCCAACCACGCCCGCTGCGGCGCGCCCCCCGGCGCGCCGCGCCAGCCACCCCGCCGCTCCCGCCACCGCCGCCAGCAGCAGCCAGGCGCCGAGCACCGCCGCGATGCGCGGCGCGAGCGCCAGGCCCGCGGCGGCGATCGCAAAGGCGACCCCCGCGCTCGCGAGCAGGACCGCTCCGGCCCGGGCGCGCGCGTGCGGCAGCCCGAGCCGCCGCAGCCGGGCCGCGGTGTCGGTCACCGGGTCGAGCTCACGGCGTAGGTGAAAAGATTCACGCCCATGCGCAGCGCCGCCTCGTGGAGCTCCGGAGGATCGTGATGGACCTCGGGATCTTCCCAGCCGTCGCCGAGGTCCGTCTGATACGAATAGTATACGACGAGACGGTCGCCCAAGAACACGCCGAACCCCTGCGCCGGCAGCCCGTCGTGCTCGTGGATCTTGGGGATCCCCTTCGGAAAGTCGTATACCAGGTGATAGACGGGGTGGTTGAGCGGCACCTCGACCAGCGGATGGTCGGGGAAGACCCGCGCGATCTCGCGCCGGAACGACTGGTCCATCCCGTAATCGTCGTCGGCGTGGAGGAAGCCGCCCTGCTCGAGCCAGCGGCGCAGGATCGGCACCTCCGCGTCGGAGAAGTGGACGTTCCCGTGGCCCGTCATATAGAGGTAGGGGACGTCCCACAGCTCGGGGCCGGTGAGCGTGACCACGCGCTCGCGCTCGGCGACGGGGAGCGCGGTGCGCTGGCGGATGGCGGCGAGCAGGTTGGGGAGCGCGGAGGGGCCGGCGTACCAGTCGCCGCCGCCGTCGTAATGCAGGCGGCCGATGGTGAGAGAGGCCAAGTGCGGAATGTCGAATGCGGAATGCGGAATCGCGCGAACCGACCTCGGCCCGTCCATTCCGCATTCCGCATTCCGAATTCCGCATTCGGATCGGCCGGTGAGCGGCAGCCAGACCAGGCACAGCACGATCGTCAAGCGGTTCATAGTTCGTTGACGAGCCGATACGCCGCATTCCGCGTGATCCCCGTCTCCGCCGCGAGCTGGTCGGCCACGTCGCGCCGGGTCATCCCCTGCGCGAGCAACGCGCGGGCGCGCGTTGCGGGATCCGAGGCGGAGGCCCGGTCGTCTTTCACGGGCTTCCCCGTCCCCGCCACGACGACCGTCACCTCGCCGCGGGGCGGCGTTTCGGCGTAGTAACCCGCGAGCTGGGCGAGGGTCCCGGCCCGCGTCTCCTCGAACACCTTGGTCAGCTCGCGCGCCACCGCGGCGGGCCGCTCCGCGCCGCACGCCGCGGCGAGGTCGGCGAGCAGCTCGGCCGCACGGAGCGGCGCCTCGAACAGCACCACCGTCCACTCGCTCTTCGCCACGGTCTCGAGCAGCCGCCGCCGGTCGCCGCCCTTGCGCGGCAGGAAGCCGAGGAACAGGTAGCGGTCCGCCGCGAGCCCCGAAACCGCGAGCGCCGCGGCGACGGCGGTCGGCCCGGGCACCGTGACGACGGCGACGTCGCGCTCCCGCGCCGCCGCCACGAGCACGGCGCCCGGGTCGCTCACGGCTGGCGTGCCGGCGTCGGTCACGAGCGCCACGTCCTTCCCGCTCCCCAGGAGATGCAGGATGCGGCGCAGCGCGGCGTCCGACGAATGGGCGTGGAAGCTCAGCAGCTCGGCACGCGAGCCGACATGGGCGAGCAGCGGCTTGGTGTGGCGGGTGTCTTCGGCCGCGACCGCCGCGACCCGCTGCAGCGTCGCCGCGGCGCGGGGAGACAAATCCTCGAGGTTGCCGAGCGGCGTGGCGACGACGTACAGGGTGCCGGCCATCTCACCACGTCACCTGCCACGGGAGGCGCCCGTAGAAGCCCGAGGACTGGAGCACGTAGCGGTGCTCGCGCGTCGCGTCGCGCAGGATCTTGGGGGCGGTGCCCGGCATGACGACTTCCACGCCCTCGAGCAGCTGCAGCGACCAGTCGGTCAGCGCACCCGACAGCTCTTCGGGCTGCACCACGGCGTCCGGGGTCTCCACGCCCCGCGGCACGGACAGCAGGGTGATCGCCTTGTGCCCTTCCACGATCCCGGCGCTCACCTTCTGCGCGCGCCGCTTCGCCTCGCCGGGGAACTCCTTCTCGATTTCGTCCACGATGCGCCAGTACAGCTCGCGGTACGTGTTGATCAGCGCGTTCGGGGCCTGGGCGGGCAGGTCCGCCACGGGCGGGAACACCGCCGCCGAGAGCGCCGGGGTCTGTCCATCGGCGCCCGCTTGGAACTGCGCCTCGACGAACTTCGGAATCGCCTGCGCATCGGGCTTGTCGCAGAAGTAGCCGCCCGCGAACCGCCCGCCGTCGAGGCGCAGATACGAGACGCGGCCGTTCGAGATGAGCTCGAGCACGCCCGTCACCTGCTCCCGCTGCAGCACGGGGAACAGCGCGCCGGGGTTGTCGGCGTCCACGACGCGCGGTTGCACGGGGACGGCGCACGACTGGTACATCCAGGCGAGCTGCTCCATCGGCGCGGCGCAGTAGGCGAGCTCGCCGCGCTCCACTTCGGCGCGCATCCGCCTCAGCGCCTCGGTGATGGTGATGACCCGCCGCCCGCTCGTGTCCAGCGAGGCGGCGTTCACGGCCTCGCCCTTGCGGAAGAAGAGCAGCAGGCACTCGTCGGGGAGGTGCGCCGTGATGTAGCCATCCACGCGGCCGTCGCGGTCCCGCTTCCCGAACGCGAGCAGATTGTCGAGGTGGATGAACGCGAGGCGGGTACGATGAATCAGCCGGTTCACCTGCGGGAACGTCAAGTCCGCAAGGCGAACCGGCGAGTTCATCAGGCGAGCGGTGCTCGCGCGCATGGTCCTCCGGGGAGGATGCTACGACAGGTGCTGCTGGATCTTTTGCACGAATACCGGCTTTGGGTACGCCCCCACCAGCGTGTCCACGTGCCGGCCGTCCTTGAAGAATAGAATACTCGGAATCGACCGCACGTTAAAGCGCATCGCCGTCTGCTGGTTGGCGTCCACGTCCACCTTGGCCACCTTGAGCTTGCCCTGGTACTCCCCGGCGAGCTGGTCCAGGATGGGCGCCACCATGTGGCACGGGCCGCACCACGTGGCCCAGAAGTCCACGATGATGAGCCCCTTGTACTGCTCGACCTCCTGGCCGAACGTCGCGTCCGTGACCGGCACGGAATGAGTTGCTGCCATGACCCTCCACTCCCTTTCACGCAATCGTTATGTTGACGGGCGATATGGCGAACTCACCCGCCCGCGTCGCCCACGTCGGCATCGCCGTTCCGTCGATCGCCGCCGCCCTCGCGTTCTACCGGGACGTCCTCGGCCTCGAGCCGGGGCACCCGGAGACGGCCGACGGGGCGACCATCGTCGGGCTCGCGCTCGGCGACGTGCAGGTCGAACTCCTCGAGCCGCGCGACCCCGACGGCCCGGTGGCGAAGTTCCTCGCCAAGCGCGGACCGGGGATCCATCACATCTGCTACCGCGTGCCGGATCTCGACCGCGCGCTCGAGCGCTGTCGGGCGGCGGGCTATCGTCTCGTCGACGAGGTGCCGCGCCGCGGAGCCGGCGGACGACGCATCGCCTTCGTACATCCCAACGCGACCGGCGGGATCCTCCTGGAGCTGACCGAGTAACGAAACGTCCCGCGGTGGCCGAACGTTCCCCTGCGTCACGACTTACAAGAGGCCCGCGGCGTGCCGACGCTTTCCAGATGCGGGTCGAGGACGAGCCAGCCGCCGCTCCGGGCGCGCACGAGATCGATCGGGAAGACCACGGTGCACGACTGCTGCCGCTGCAGCTCGATCCGGAAGGTCTGGACGTTGTCCTTGCCCGGCGCCGGCATCGGGCCTTCGACCACACGATAGCCGACGTGGTCGAGATATTTCTGGATGACCGTAAGGCGCTCCCGCAGCGCGTCCGCCTTCATCGTCGTCTTGGCGGGCCCACGCTCCGTGCCCCAGAGGTCGCCCATGCGACCGAGATCGTTGGCCTTCACCGCCGCCAGGAACTGTGCGAGCGTCTCCTGCGGCGATTGCGGCGCCGGCTTCCCGGGGCCCGGCCCCCCGCCGCACGCGAGGGAGCCCAGCGCGACGAGCACGGCCAGTCGTGGTCTCACGGACGGTTCCTCAAGTGGGGGCGGAGTGACCCGAAGGTAAGGCGACATGCGGCTCTACGTCAACATTGATCACGTGGCGACGCTGCGCGAGGCGCGCGGCACCGACGAACCCGACCCGGTGCGCGCCGCCGAAGCGGCGGAGCGCGGCGGCGCGGACGGCATCACCGTCCACCTGCGCGAGGACCGGCGCCACATCCAGGACGCCGACGTGCGCGCGCTCCGGGCGGCGGGGCGCACGGTGTTGAATCTGGAGCTGGGCGCCCACCCCGAAATCGTGCGCATCGCCCGCCGCGTGAAGCCGTTCCAGGCGACGCTCGTGCCCGAGCGCCGGCAGGAGATCACCACCGAAGGCGGGCTCGCGCTGCGCGGCACCGATCGGAAGCTGCGCGCGGCCGTGGACGCGCTCCAGGCCGCCGGCATCCGCGTCAGCCTCTTCATCGACCCCGACCTTCGCACGATCGACCGCGCCGCGGAGCTGGGCGTGCCCGCGATCGAGCTGCACACCGGGCGCTACGCCCACACCTGGCGCAGGGGCGACGCCGCGCTGGCCGCGTTGCGGCGGGCCGCGACCCACGCGCGGGCCGCGGGGATCGCGGTGCACGCGGGCCACGGCCTCACCTACCACAACGTGCAACCCGTCGCCGCCATTCCGGAGATCGAGGAGCTGAACATCGGGCATTCGATCGTGAGCAACGCGGTGTTCTGGGGGCTCGAAGAGGCCGTGCGCCGCATGCGGCGGCTGGTGGACGAAGCACGAAGTTCCTAGCTTGAAGGCGCCAATGACCGAGCCCAACAAGCCTCTTGGAATGTCGGACTTCTTCGCCCTCGAGGCGGGGGAGTACCTGGAGCGCCTGGACGGGCTGCTCGCGCAGGGCGACGCGCCGAGCGCGGACGAGTTCGTGCGGCTCGCGCGCGCGCTGCGCGGCAGCGCGCTGATGGCGAACCAGCACGCGATCGCGCGCGCGGCCGGTGGGCTCGAGGCGCTGGCGCGGGCGGTGCGCGAGGGCCGCCGCGCGTGGGACCCGGCCACCGCGCAGCTCGCCGTGCGCGGCGTGGACGACCTGAAGACCTTCGTGCGCCGCGCGTCGAGCTGGACCGACGCCGACACCGCCAAAGCCGAGGCGATGGCCCAGGAGCTCGAGCAGCTCGCCGGCCGGCCATCGGCGCAGGTCCGCGCGGCTGAGGCGCTGGGGCTCGACGCCGGCGCGCGGGCGTTCGTGGCGCGCGAAGGCGCCGCGATCGCGAGCGCGCTCGACCGGGCCGCCCAGGCGCTGCGCGCCAATCCCCTGGCCCACGATCCGTTGCAGCACGTCCTCCGCGCGCTGCAGCCGCTGCGCGGCCTCGCCGCCGTGAACGATCTCCCGCCCCTGCCCGACCTGCTCGAGGGAATCGAGCGCGCCATCGCGGAGCTGTCGCGCTCCGGCATCGAGCCGCCGGCGAACGTGGCCGACCTGTTCCAGGCCGGGGCGACGGCGATCGCGCGCGGCGCGCGCGACGTGGCCGAACGCGGCCGCCCCGACCCCGAGGGAGCCGAGTTCCGGCGCTTCGCCGAGCTGATCGTCAAGTTCATGGAGAGCGAGCCCGACGTGGTATCGGTCGGCTCGCTGTACTACAACGACTCCGGCCCGCACATCGTGTCGCGCGGCGTCCCCGTAGCGCGCCCCTCGACGCTCGGCCGGCTCGAGCTCGTGAGCCATGGCGAGCACCTGCGCCAGGCGGCGGACTCCCTCGAGCGGGCGCCCTCCGCCACTCAGCGCGATCTGCGCGCCCACACGCTCGGGACCACCTTCCGCGCCCTGGCGAATGCGGGCGGCGGGATCCTCACCGACAGCGTCGCCCAGTTCGCGCTCGCCGCCCGCGAGGCCGTCGCGTCGGGCGTGGCCGTGAACAACGCCGCCGGGTTCGCGGCCGAGCTGCGACGCGTGGGAGACCTGCTCGCCCGCTCGAGCACGGGCGACGAAGAGGTCCTCGGCACCGAGCTCGACGCGCGCACCGCGGCGATCCGCGCCCTGCCCTCCGCCGCGCCCGTCGTCCCGATCGAAGCGCTCGCACCGGCCGCGCCGCGATCCTCGGCGCCGCCCGCGCCCCCGCCTCGGCCGGCAGGGGACGACTCTGTGCCCGAGTCGCCGGACCTGGTGGGGTCGTGGGCGGCGTACCAGCGCCTCGCGCAGGCCGGCATCGGGCGCGCGTCGCTCGAGGAGCTGATCGCCCCGGCGCCTGCCGTCGCTGCCGCCTTTGCCGCCAGTGCCGCCCCTGCTGCCTTGGCCGTCGACGTCCGCACGCTGCTGTACCGCGGCGAGCGCGCGCTGAACCGCGCCCAGGAGCTGCGCGCAGCCGCCCGACAGGCCAGCGGCGATTCGCTCCGCGCCCTCGTCGAAGAAGTCTGCGACCTCGTTGCCCTCGCTCTCGAGCCCTCTCCCAACGCCTAGCCCCGCCCCCCGGCCCGCCCCCGCCCCCGCATCCGCCTCCCGCTGGGGAGGAGCGTGGGTCGTGGGGCTCGCGGTGACGCTCGCGCTCCTCGCCTGGGCGCTGCACGACGTCCGTCCGCGCGAGCTGCTCGGTTACATGCGGCGGGTGGACCCGCTGCTCCTGGTCGCGACCGTCGTGCTGGCCACGCTCACGTTTCCGCTGCGCACCATCCGCTGGCGGCTGATCCTGCGCGACGTCGGCGGCAGCCGGTTCCCGCTGCTCCCGCTGTGGCACGCGACGGCGATCGGGTTTATGGCCAACAATCTGCTGCCGGTGCGCGCGGGGGAGTTCGCCCGCGCGTACGCGGCCCGCCAGGCGCTGCCGGTACGGTTCACGACCGCCCTCGCCTCGGTTGGGGTGGAGCGCGTGCTCGACGGCCTCGTCCTCGTGGGGCTGCTCGCGCTGGGGCTCGCCGCCCCGTCGTTTCCGCAGCACGCCACGATCGGGGGAGCGGCGCTCTCGAGCGTCGCGACGGGCGCCGCCCTCCTGTTCGGGGCGATCCTGGTGCTCGCCTTGCTCGTCGTGCACCGGCCCGCGCCGTGGCTCGCGCTGCTGCGGCGCGTGGCGCGCGCCGCGCTCCCGGCGCGCTTCGCCGACCGGATCACGCACGCGGCGGAGGGGTTGGTCGCGGGGCTCGAGGTGCTGAAGAGCCCCGCACGGTTTGTCGGGGTGGTCCTCTGGTCGCTCGTGCTGTGGCTCGTGAACGCCGCGTCATTCGCGATCTGCTTCCGCGCCTTCGGCCTCCCCGTCCCGCCGGAAGGAGCGCTGCTGCTGCAGGCGATCATCGGGTTCGGCGTGGCCCTGCCCTCGTCTCCCGGCTTCGTCGGCGTGTTCGAGGCCGCGACCCGCGCGACGCTCGCGGTCTACGGCATCGACGCGACCCGGGCGGTGAGCTACGCCGTCGCCTACCACGTCACGACGTTCGTCCCGATCACGCTGCTCGGCCTGTACTCGCTGTCGCGCCTGCGCCTGCACCTGACCGAGCTGCGCGCGGCCGCCGCCGCGGAGGACTGACCGGAGTGGCGACACCGGACCGGGTCCGCATCGCGGCGCACGCGAAGCTCAACCTGTTTCTCCGGATCCTCGCGCGCGAAGCGCCCCCCCCGCCCCCCTCGCCCCCCCCGTCCGGCTACCACCAGATCGAGACCGCGTTCGCGCTGCTCGAGCTCGCGGACGAGCTGGTCGTGGCCCGGACGGCCGTCCCCGGCAAAGTCACGCTCAGCGTGCGCGGGCCGGATCTCGGTCCCGTGGAACAGAACCTGGCGGTGCGCGCCGCGCGGGCGGTGCTGGACGCAACCGGGCTCCGGTTCGGCGTCGCCATCGAGCTCGTGAAGCACGTCCCCGTGCGCGCTGGGGTGGGCGGCGGCTCGAGCGACGCGGCGGCGGCGCTGCACGCGGTGAACGCGCTCGCTGGCGGCGCGGTCCCGCGGCACGAGCTGCTGCGCCTCGCCGCGCGACTCGGCGCTGACGTCGCCTTCTTCGCGAGCGGCGCATCCGCCGCCCTCGCCTGGGGCCGGGGCGAGCGGCTGTTCCGCCTCGCGCCGCCGCCCGCCGCGCCCGCCCTCGTCGCCCTGCCGTCCCCCCCCATCGCCGTCGCCACCCCCGACGCGTACCGCTGGTGGGACGAGATGCACCACGAGCCTCAACCGCGCGGGCCGGTGGCGCTCGACGCGGAGGCGTTCGCCGGATGGGGAAGCGTCGGCCGGCTGGGAGGCAACGACTTCGAGCTCCCCGTCTTCGGGAAGCACCCGGAGCTGCGCGTGTTGTACGAGCGGCTGGCGCAGACGCATCCCTATTGGGTACGACTGTGCGGCTCCGGGAGCGCCGTGGCCGCCGTGTACGGGACGGAGCGGCTGCGCGACGACGCCGTGATGATGGTGGGGGAGAAGCAGCACCAGCTGATCAAGACGGCCACCCGGGCGGCGCCCGCGCCCGGGCCCGAGCCGCTTCCCTAGCGCCGGGCCGGACCGCCCGTACGTTTGAAGCAGGAGGCTCCCATGCCCGAGCAGCTGGTCGGAACCGTGGTGCACTATTTCAAGGGGCCGAGCGTCGCGGTGGTGCGCCTGACCGAGGGCGAGCTGGCGGTCGGCGACCAGGTTCGGCTCCACGGCCACACGACGGACTTCACCGAGCAGATCGTCTCGATGGAAGTGAACCACCAGAAGGTCGAGCGCGCGCGTGCGGGGGAGGAAGTCGCGATCAAGGTGACCGACCGCACGCGCCAGCACGATCAGGTCTTCAAGGTGACCCCATGAACGAGGAAGCCTTCAACCTCTCCGTCCGCAAGTTCCTGAAGCATTTTGGCGTGACGGCGCAGCGCGAGATCGAGAAGAGCGTGTACGCCGCGATCGGCGCCGGCAAGCTCAGGGGAAACGAAAAGCTCAGGGCCCGGGCTCGACTCGAGATCCAGGGGCTGCCCACCGACCTGGTGATCGAGCAAGACATCACGCTCGGTTGAGGTCCACATCACGCTCGGTTGAGGTCCCCCGCCTGGCGCGCGACGCTCGCCGGTCTGACCGTCGCGTCCGCCTGTTCATCCGGTTCTCCCCGGGACGTCTCCACTCCGACTCCCGTCGCCGCCGGGTTATCGATCGCGGATCGCGAGCGACACTACGACGTCACCGGTGCGAGCGTCGAGGCGCTGCGGGACGCGATGCGGCGACACGGCCCGACAGACCACGACGGCGGGCGGCGCGACGCCCTCACCATGTGGGACATGGAGTGGACCTATCGGGACCGGCGCACCGCCGCCGGGTGCGAGCTGCGGGACGTGCGCGTCACCCTGAACATCACCGTCACGCTGCCGCGCTGGACGCCCACGGCCGGCGCGTCCGCCCGGCTGGCGCGATCGTGGAGCACCTTCCTCGAGCGCGTGCAGGTACACGAGGCGGGCCACAGGGCGATCGCCGAGCAGAGCGCCCGCGATCTCGTGGCCGCCCTGTCGTCCCTTCGAGGAACCTCGTGTCAGGAGCTGTGGGACAGGGCGGCGCGCACGGCTACCCAGGTGGTCGAGGCCGGCCAACCGCGCGTACGACGTGGAGACGAAGCACGGCCAGACACAGGAGGTGGTGCTCGAACCGTGAGTCCGTGATCCGGGGCGAAACCGCTCCACCGGGCGCGGATTTGATTACCACCCCGCGCCGAGCGTACCTTGGGCTATCGCCGAAATTGACCTGGAGAGCGCTCCATGCCGGTTACGGCGAAGCTGTCACGTGCGTTCTACGAGAGGTTCGGCGACGAGCTCACCAATGAGCTCGTAGAGTGGTTCAACCAGGTGGACACGACCTATCGCCTAGAGTTCCGCGATCTCTTCGACACCAACTTCGCACGATTCGACGCGAAGCTGGAGCAACGCATCGCCGAGGTCAAAGCAGAGCTGCGCGAAGAGATGGCCGAGCTGCGAACCGAGCTACGGAGCGGCCTGGCAGGTGTGGAAGGCCGGCTGCTCGCCCGCATCGGCTTGCTTGAAGGCCGGTTCGGCACTCTCGAGGGCCGTCTCGTCCGGTGGCTGTTCCTGTTCTGGGTGGCGAGCCTGGGAACGTCCATCGCGCTGATCCAGCTGACTCGCTAGTACCCTGTTACTGTCGACCGTCCCCCGCGGTGCGTCTGTGCGTCTATATTCTGTTCACTGAATCCCAGCCTTTCAGACTGGCCCCTCGTCCAACGGCAGGACACCAGACTTTGGATCGGCCCCCCGCTGTGGGGGGCCGTTGTTTTTGTGCTCCGCTGCGGCTGTTAGAGGCCCCCAACGGACCTATGGGGACGAGTGGACCGGCAAAGTGAGGCAAAGTGAATCCTGCGCACTTGTGTAAGCGTCAACGCCTCGTCAGCGGTTGTCGCATTCGTGCCCCTCGATGCCGCAAAAATAGCCTATCTGGAGACGTCGCCTCGATGCATACTCCGTGCTCACTTCGCTGCGAGGGACCGACGGTGCGACCGTTCAAGATCACGCTAAAGAACTACCGTTGCTTCGAGGATACCAAGCCCTTGACGGTAGACCTCGGTCCAGGTTTCACCGCATTCGTGGGACCCAACAACTCGGGAAAGTCCTCGTGTCTGAAGTTCTTCTACGAGGCACGTCAGCTCTTTGGGAACCTCAAGAACATGAACGTACTCGCTGGCGGAGTTGCCGGGAACATATTCCCCGCTCAATTCACCAGTGTCGATGACCAAGTTGAGATTTTCCACAACCGGAACAGGCGCCCCGTCATCATCGAAATTGAGTTCCCTGCGCCAGTTGGGAGTCACGTTTCGAAGGTCCGCCTACTGACCGAACGCGCTCAACCCACCCATTGGAAATGCGAATTATTCGTCGGCACACCACCTACAAGACTCGCCGGGCATCGCGGAGGCTCTCGTTTCGCGACCGAACAAGGCGGGGAAATGGAGCCCGACTTCTCCCGACTTTGGGAGTTCTGCGATCTATTCGCCGCTAGCACATATGTTGGCCCCTTCCGAAACGCGATCAATGAAGGAGCAGGAACGTACTATGACCTCGCGATTGGTACGACTTTCATCGACACGTGGGACCAGTGGAAAACCGGCCCCAATCGTCAACAGAACGAGGTCATCCAGGCGATCAGTGACGACATTGCCCACATCTTCGAGTACCATCGATTTGAAATCAACGCTGCGGACAATCCGCGAACACTGCAAGCCATTATCGACGGAAAACCCTACCGATTGCGCGAACTGGGCGGGGGCTTGGCACAGTTCATCGTCGTTTTCGGTAACGTCGCGATTCGACGGCCACCAATACTTCTCATTGACGAGCCCGAGCTGAATCTGCACCCGTCGCTCCAGATGGATTTCCTTACAAGCCTAGCGTCGTACGTTGCGGAAGGCGTGATGTTCGCGACGCACTCCGTGGGGCTGGCCCGGGCCACTGCGGATCGGGTGTACTCGTTTCAGAAGGACGGCTACCGATCTGTTGCTAGGCCGTTCGAGCAGACGCCCAACTTCGCTGAGTTCGTGGGCGAAATGAGCTTCTCCAGCTTCAGGGAGATGGGCTTCGACACGATTCTGTTGGTGGAAGGCGTAACGGAGGTGAAGGCAATTCAACAGTTCTTGCGCGCGCTTAAGAAGGACCACCAAGTGGTGGTAATTCACCTTGGTGGCAGCGCGTTGATCCGGGGAGGTGTGCAAGCGGAGCTTGCCGAACTGAAACGCCTCTCGAAGAATGTCGCGGTCCTGATCGACAGCGAGCGTACAGCGCCAAATGCGAATCTACCGGCGGCACGCGACGCGTTCCTTCATGATTGCCAAGCACTTGGTTTCGCCGCTCACGCTACAGACCTGCGGGCCTTCGAGAACTACTTGACGCAAGCCGCTGTCCAAGCGGTGATGGGACCCAAGTATCAGGCACTCGGCCCGTACCAGCTCCTGAGGGATGTTACGCCGAGCTGGGCGAAGGCCGACAACTGGCGGATTGCTCGGGTTATGACGGACACGGACGTGCTGGGAACGGATGTCGGGAAGTTCTTGGCGAGTCTCCCGTGAGGGAGCCCCGTCCCGTCAGCGAAGGGCTGGCGTAGCTTTTACTGCTTACTGCGCATCGTGCAACTGGCGTCGCGCGCCGTAGTACGACGCTGCGGCTGGCCGCCGGGACAGCGGCTGATGACGAGCGTTAACTAAGAAGCCTTTACAGCCAGATTCAGCTTCTCCACAGCTTGCTTGGCTCGCTGTAGGGAAGTGCTAGACGACTGCGCAAGGGTGATGATTGTATAGACGAAGTCGCGGAGCGCCGGGTCAGCCTCCACTAATGCAAGCTCCACGTCGGACAAGCCAAACCGCTCGCGTGCCTGCGTCGAAATAGTCGGTCCCATTGTAGCTGAGTTACTAGAGGTCATAATCGCCTTCTGGTGGTCTGTTGCTCTAGCCTTTCTTCTCAAGCTGAGCCAGCCGCACTCCTAATTTAGCTACCTCTGCCTCGGTTCGGTCAAGCTCAGCTCGTTGGTTCTCTACTGTCTCAACGAGTTCCTTTGATGCCTCTGCGGCGAATTGAATCTTTTGCCCCAAAAGTGTAGCGCCAATTAATGGGCGGGGCGCGGCCTTTCCCCAATCCCAATGTCGAAGGCGTCGTACAAGCTCGTCAATCGCGAAAACAAATACGAGCGCGCATAGCGGCACGAGTGCGACTAGCGCCGCCCCCAAGGCGATCTTAAGCAACAGGTCGGTCGTAATGTTCACACGACCACAAATGTGCCACCAATCTCCTGGCCCGCAACATCACCTTATTAAGCCACACTAAGCCACGCCACCGCACCCCGATCGACGATTATTGTGCGCCGGTGATCACGTCGTCCAGTCCAGATCAGCGGGTACATGCACTCGGCGCACACCCGGGCGAATGAGTAATTCCGCTCTCAACGGAGCGTCGCACTTGACTTCCACCGTGCTGGCGTGTCCGAGGGCGAGATCACGCAACCATGCGGCTGGGAGACCCGCACCATGGTCGAGTGGCTACAACCTCATCTGAGGAGGCCGACCTTGCGGCGGGTCGTTGCCAAGCGATTTAGCGGCAAAGGAACAGCGAAGGCTGAGGGTGCCGCGCCGTTGCGGGAGGCGCTAAGTTAGGACGCTGCAACATCGCTGGCCCCTCGTCCAACGGCAGGACACCAGACTTTGGATCTGGGAATGGTGGTTCGAGTCCACCGGGGCCAACTGTGCTCGGCAAGTCCTCCTACACCCACGGTGGCGCGCCGGGGTAGTATTAGGGTGAAGGGGCTTGGGATCCTCTCCGCCGGAGGTCAACCATGAGATCCGTACTCGGCCTCGTCGCGCTTGGCGTTTTGTTCGCGTGTGCGCCGAACTTCCAGCTTACGCGCGTCGATCCCTCGCCGCGCGCAGCCAAGTCGCCGGATCAGGTCGAGGTGTACCTCGAGGAACCGGCTCGGTCGTATGCGGTCATCGCGGTCTGGAAGGGAGAAGAGGAAGCCTTCGGCGACCAGGTCAAATCGCTCCGGCAGAAGGCAGTGCACCAGGCTGCAGCCCTCGGAGCGGACGCCATCATCCTGTCGGTCCAGAAACGCATCGGTTCACCCCAGGGGTCATGGACGGCCGCGGGCGATGTCTTGCTGTTCGGCACTCTCACGCGGGTGCAAGCGCGCCTGATCGCGTGGCGGTAGCCGGGCGAGCCCCGCGGTAGCGCCTCGGCGCGGCGCTTCCTAGCGCTCCGCAGGTCCGGCCAGAGTTGGGTCGTCGCAGGTCATGTCGCGGAAATCCTTCCACTTGAGCCAGTCAGCCGGGTACCACCGCACGTAGCGCTCCAGGACCCGATAGACGTCGGCCGTGGCCGCGGGCACCCGCGTGGTCGGGTCGGCAGACGGGTCCCGCGTCACCTCCGGTTCGATGATCAGGTGGTGGCGCTGATCGCCGTCCCACAAGAGAACGGTCGGTAGGATGGCGGCTCCGGTCCGCTCGCTCAGCCGGGCGACACCCGCGGTCGCGTACACCGCTGTGCCGAGGAAGGGTACGCGAGGCGCGGCACCGGACCGGCTCACCCCATCGGCTCGGGGCAGCGCGCGGTCGCAGTAGAGAAGTACGGTTTCTCCCCTCTCCAGGGACGTCACCAGCGCCCGGAGCGCCCAGCGGCCGCTGACCACCCGCACGGGAAAAGTAACTTCGCTTCCGCTCATGAGTGCCATTCCTTGGGCGACGGCCGCCTGGTCCCTCTCTCCGAAGCCGCCGAGCACTGTCAGAGCAACGCCTCTCGCACCCAGGATGAATGGGATCAAGCTGTACGAACCCATGTGATACGAGCACAGGATCGTGCCCCTCCCGCTCGCGATCGAGCGCTCCAAATGCTCCATCCCGGAGATAGATGCAGCGTCCTGCAACCACCGCTCAACCCGCCTCGGCGAGAGCGACCCCAGGAGTACACGATCGATAAACTGCCTTCGGACGTTCCGGCTATTGTCCGCTGCAATGCTTCGGACCCCCTGATCGCTCAGGTGCAGGTCCGGTGCGGCGTGGAGATTCACTTGGATCCGGTGCTCAAGCAGCGGATTGCGCGCGCCAAAGGACCGATAGGCGACCCACAAGGCGAGCTTGAGCGGGACGTACCGCAACACGAGGGAGAGTAGCGGGCTCAGGACGAACAGCGCGAAATACAGTCCTGCACTCCGTGGTCGCGGAGCCGGGGTCGCGGCGATCCTCCGCCCCTCAACGGCGCTGACCAGCCCCACGCTCCAGAGGGCAGCTACGAGCGGCCCCACGTCGATCTCCTCCGGAGCGCAGCGACAGTCTCGGGCGAGGACTTGCTTGATCTCGCCGAGCGTCCGTCCGTCGCTCAGCAGCTCGATGGCCCTTACGCCCGCGCTACCGGTCACGATGGCACCCCTACTGAAGCGGTTGGCGACGATGAAGCGGTCGCCCGTGCCTCTGATCAGCGTCGGCACCAGCTCCAGCGTGCTGTTGTCGGTGAGGGCTAGCTCCGGAGGAAGCCCGCCGGTCAGCGCGCTCACGAGCCTGGTCCGTGGAAAGGTCGGCCGAATCGGACCATCAGGCGGCGCAGGTCCAGGGGCTTGCCCCGGACCAAGCGTCCCTGCGCCCACAGTGGCCAGTCGAGCTGCAGCCCGAAGGGCGCGTTGTCAAACAAGCGGATGCCGAGCCCGAGTTCGTAGTTCGCTCCGCTGCGTGCCTCGGGCCCCGGACCCCAATACTGCCCCAGGTTGGCGAAGACCGCGGCCCCAAGCGATAGGCGCTTCGCGACGGGCACCCGGAACTCGGCGTTGACGGCCGTGAGCGCGTCGCCCGACTCCGTTTCGAATTCAGAGCCCCGGAAGTTGCCCTCCCGCGCGAGGCCGAGCTGCTTCTGGCGCGGTGCGGCCCCAGCGAGGACGCCGCCGGCGAGCAGGTTCAGCATGACCTTGGTCCCACCCACAACCGGCTGGTACAGCTCGGCGCGGCTAGCGCCGCGGAAGAACTCCCAGTCCGATCCCAGGGCGTCCCACGTGCCCTCCGCCTCGATCTCGAGGAGCGCGCCCTGGAGTGGGTAGTAGTCGGTAACGAGGGCGCTCAGCGAGTAGCCCGCCCGTAACGTGTTCGCCGTTCCCAGGTCAACGGGCGGGCGCACGTCCGCGCTGTCGAGCCAGCGGTCGTGCGCCGCAGCGAACCGGAGCGCGTGGTACGGGCCGCGGTAAAAATGCGGCCCCAAGAGCCAGCGAAGCTGTACCTCCCCCTGCTCACGATCGTGTCTACGGCTCGCGCTGAACCCCCACCAGGTGCGCGGGCCCAAGAAGCCGAGGGGGCTCGAGTAGGAGAGCGAGACGCGCGCGCTGCGGCCCCCGAAGTCGTACGCCACCCCCAACCGGACGGCGTGTCTCTGCTCGACCATGGCGGGAGGAACGAACCGGGCGCCGTGGCCCCCCAGCAGGAACAGCCCGACCTCCATCCCGTCGTCGTACCATACGAGCGGCAGGTAGCCGAGCTCATAGGCGTCATCGTGAACGAAGGAGGGGATGAGGGAAGCCTTGAGCCCTCGAGGATGGTGATTGTTGAACCGATCGGTCTCCAAGAGATGTTGGTCGGGGTCCAACTCCGCCCTGCGGATCCGGGAGGCCGACTCCACCACGATCTCGTCCGAGGTCGCGCGTCCATCCCGCACTCGATCGAGCACCTCGCCGCTCTCCAGCGTGATGCGAAGTTCGACCGGCATGACGATCTCGCCGTTGCGCTTCAGCCGGATCACCGACCGGTACCCCTGTCCGGCCGCGGCGCTCGCGTCCACCGATTCGATGCTGTAATCGCAGGTCTTGGTCGTATGCAACCACTGATCGAAGAACCAGCGGAGGTCGCGCCCGCTCACCGCTTCC
>WNGA01001418.1_pt1 | contig 36874 bp, 32 predicted proteins | sample 5400061 | NCBI WGS metagenome assembly WNGA01 (sample SAMN13153366, study PRJNA577476) | soil metagenome | isolation source: 100 cm soil or saprolite under grassland replicate 2 | place: USA:California | collected 2016-06-15
AAAGAACCTAGCGCGGCTACGCCGCAACCAAATCTGATTGTCTCGCGCAAAGGCGCAAAGGCCGCCAAGGGGGAGCTGGTCATTTCGACCTAAGGGAGAAATCTTTCTCAGATCCCTCACATTCGTTCGGGTTGACGGGTTTGGCCCGTCACTTTGCGTTCTTGGCGTCTTGGCGCGAGAATAATCCGAGGCACCCGATAGACTGTCCGAAAATTTGCGCAGGCTGGGCAAATTTTCAAGCATAGTAGACAAAATATGACAGACGCTTCGTGAACTTCGTGTCCTTCCTGGTCAAATTATATTTTTATCCTTTATCCTTCAGCCTTCATCCTTTCTAAGAGGAGATCATTATGGCCGAAAATATTTCTCACGATGCCCGATGGAGTGAATATCCGGCGGAGGAATGGTCCGACGCTTTGGTTCAGTCGATGAAGTTGGGCGGCATCGACCATTTGTTTTTCGTGTCCGGTTCCGAGATCGCCTTCTGGCAGGAGAGCGTCGCCAAGGCGAACGAAAAAGGCTGGCCGACGCCGAAGCTCGTCACCGTTCCTCATGAGAGCGTGGCGCTTAATGCCGCGCTTGGCAGCGCGATGATTCGTAACCAGCCAGCCGCGACCGCGGTGCACGTCGATGTCGGCACCCTCAATTACGGCGGCGCGATTCACACCGCATGGCGGGGAAATTATCCGGTGTTAATTACCGCGGGCACCGGACCGCGTGCTTACCCTGGCTCGATGGCCGGCGCGCGCAACAGCGCGGTGCAATGGGTGCAAGAGCCGCGCGATCAGGGCGCCATTCTACGTCAATACACTAAAATCGATCATCGCCTGGAGCACCAGGACAATCCCGGTTTCATGGTAAGCCGTTTGCTACAAGTGGCGATGAGCGAACCAAAGGGACCGATCTATCTCACGGTGCCACGGGAAACCGCGATGCTTAAATTTCCCGCAAGACTGCTTTTCCGACCCGCGACGAGCTCGGCATCGCGTGTCCGGCGTGGCCCGACCCGTCGGACGCCAAGCGCGCCGCGCAGTGGCTCATCGAAGCGCGCAATCCGGTGATTTACTGCGGCACCGCGGGACGCAATGCCGAGGCGGTCGGCGAAATTCTGCGGCTCGCGGAATTGCTTGCCTTGCCGGTGATGGACTCATACCGCATTGACCGACTGAATTTTCCGGCCAGCCATGCGCTCTATGGTACCGGACCGGAGATCTCGGATGCCGATGCGATATTGATGATCGAAGCGCTGGTGCCCTACATCACGCCGAGCGCGGCGCCGCGCCCGGGCAGCAAAGTGATCTGGGTAGACAATGATCCGGTGATGTCTAACTACAAGACGATGGAGTTCCAGGCGGATCTCTGGCTGCCGGTTGGCGCGGCGTCCGCCGCGCGAGCGATCCATGACGCCGCCACGGCGCTGCTCTCGAAGAGCGACATGAGCCGCATCGCCGAACGGCGCGAACGACTCGAAGTTTCCAAGCGTGAGCTCAATCAGGAGAATGAAAAAGAAGCGCAACAGGCGGGCCGGCGCAATCCAATGCATCCGCGCTGGGTGGCTTATCAGCTCGGAAAAATTCTCGAACCGAACGCGATTCTCCTCGACGACGCGCTCAGCAACTCCGATTACGTCTGCGCCCACCATGGTCGGTCGCAGGCGGGAACCTATTTTGGCAGCGGCGGTTCCTCGGGCGGCTGGGGTGCCGGCGCGGCGTTGGGAGCGAAGTTTGCTGCGCCTGACCGCGACGTCGTACTGGCCACCGGCGACGGTTATTTCATGTTTGGCACGCCGATGCCCGCACTGTGGACGTCTTCTCATTACAAAGCGCCATTTTTGACTTTGGTTTTCGTCAACCGTTCTTATACGACCGGCACCAATGGCTTGGTGCGCACTTATCCGAAAGGCGTCGCCGTGCGCAATCAAAACTTCGAGGGTGGACTATTCGATCCGCCGCCGGACTTCGCCAAGCTGGCCGAGTCGGCCAACGGCTACGGCGAGACGGTGCGCGAGCCCGAAGAAGTCGCGCCGGCGCTCAAGCGCGGGCTCGACTATGTGCGCAAAGGCACGCCAGCGCTGGTCGCGGCCTATTTGCCGACGTTGGTTGAAGAGATGAAGCTTAGGCAAGGGATGTAAATCCCTTCGGGAGTTCCAATCGTTCCAGTCGTTCAATTGTTCAAACCGTGAAGAGAGGCTGCGACAGGGAGGAACATAATGTGACATTGCATCGTGAACAAATCATTGTCGATAACAGTTCGATGAACCTTGTCATCAGTCAGCCCGACAGTAATCGACCAATACCGGCAGTCATTCTCATTCAACATCAGGAAGGCGTCGATCCATTTATGGAGGAGATGACCGAGCGTGCCGGCGCTGCCGGATTCTTTGCCGTGACGCCGGATCTCTACCATCGCGATGGGCCGGATTGTAAAGACGAAGGACCAACGCGCCGCGCACGAGCGCGCGATACCAACATCATAAAAGACGTCAACGCCACTGTGGATTACCTCAAAGCAAACAAATTCGTCGACGGCGGCCGAATCGGCATCCTCGGCTTTTGCATGGGTGGGCGGGTGGCCTACTTGATGGCGGCGACCAACCGGGAGCTGAAAGCGGCCGTCGCCTGGTATCCCGGCAGTTGTTTCCGGCAGTGGGGCGAAAGCCCGACGCCGTTCGAGCGCACGGCAGAGATCAGCTGCCCGCTTCAGGGCCATTTCGGCGTGACGGACAAAAATCCCACGCTGGAGGATATGGAGAAAATAGCCGCCGAGCTAAACAAGTTCGGCAAGGCCCATGAGTTTCACGTCTACAGAGGCGCGGGCCATGCGTTCATGGATCGCCATCATGTCGAAAAGTATCATGCGCAGGCCGATCAAGAGTCTTGGCCGCGGGCGATGGAATTTCTGAAGAAGCATTTGGCGGTTCAATAGAATCGTAGGGGCGACCCTGGGTGGTCGCCCGTCCGAGAGGGCAGACACATAGGTCTGCCCCTACAAATTCATACCCATGTGGAGGAATAACGATGGCGGATAAACCACGCATAACATTCAGTACCAATCCCAATCCGCGCAATCGCGCCTTGATCGACGGACTGATTCCAATCGACGGCTACGATCTCGAGTATGTCGGTGACAAGTATTCGGCGGGGGAGATTCATTACCGCTTCGTGCAGGGCGAGTTCGATGTCGCCGAGATGTCGACGGCGACGTTGATGCGCGCCAAGGAAAAGGGCAAACGCTTTCTCGCACTGCCGGTATTCTTCCAGCGCGGCCCGCGGCAAAGAAATATATTTTTCTGCGAGGGCAAACTGAAGCATCCCAGCGAGCTCAAGGGCAAACAAATCGGCGCCTTCCGCTATGGCGCGACCGCGGTGTCGTGGGCGCGCGGTTATTTGTTGGATGAACACGGCATTAAAACTACCGACGTGGGCTGGTTCGTGTCCGGCAAAGAAGTTTTTATCGGCAACGAACTGCAGGTGAAAGTCGAGCGACTCGATCCGCCGCCGCCATTCGGTCAGGAAAAGCCCCATCTGGCCAAACTTCTCGGCGAAGGCAAGCTCGGCGCCGCACTCGTCGCGGGCGACTCGGGTTATCCGGGTTTGTTCGGCGGCGGCGTGCTGCCGGGCGTGATGGGTCAAGTGCCTGGCGTGAAACCTCTATTCGAAGACACCGATGAAATCATTCGCTACGTGAAGCGAACGCAGATCTATCCGATCATCCACATCATGACGATCAAAGAGGAGACAGTGGAAAAGTATCCCGATCTAGCGGCCAAACTCATCGAAGCTTTTCGCGAAGCGAACCGGCTGGCGCCAAAATATTTCAAGAACGGCGATGCCACGGGCTACGCCAAAGAACGCGATGTTCTGGGCTACGATCCTTATGCGTGCGTGCTCACCGACTCGGACAAAAAGAGCATCCAGGCGTTGAACCGCTATCAAATCGAGCAAGGACTCGTGAAGAAGGAAATTCCCTTGGAGAGTTTGTTCGTGAAGGAAGCGTTCAAGATGTAAGGCATGGGGTAATGGAGTACTGGAGTGTTGGAGTGATGGGTCCGGAGAAACCCAATACTCCAGTTCTCCATCACTCCATTACTCCAATTTTGTTCATCCAATCTCGTAAGGAACGCTATGGCAAATTCGTCTGACCTATTTCCACAGCAACGCACAACGGCGCTCCCCGGCGGCTACATGGGGAAAATTCTGCGCGTTGATATGACGACGGGATCGCTAAAGGACGAGAACTTGCCCGAAGAGCCGGTGCTGCGAAAATTTATTGGTGGGCAGGCACTGGCGCTTTACATGCTCATGCACGAGCTGCCGCTCGACGTGAAGCCATATGATCCGGCGGCCAAGATGGTGATGTTCACAGGGCCGTTAACCGGGACGGGTCTTACGCCCGGTGGAACGAAAGTCTGCGCGGTGTTTTTGAGCCCGATGACAAATTACTCTCTCGGCCGCGGCGCGGCGAGCGGCTATTGGGCAGCGTATCTTAAACAGGCGGGTTACGACGGCATCATTCTCGAAGGCGCGGCGAGCAAACCGACGTACCTTTTTGTCAATGACGGCAGACCGGAATTGCGCGACGCGAGCCGCTTCTGGGGCAAGGGTGCGCGCGATACCGAAGATTTTTTGCGTGCCGACGTCGGCATCAAAGACGCCAAAGTCATGGGCATCGGACCCGCCGGCGAGCACATGGTCCACGCGGCGATGCTGTGCAACGATTACAATCATTCCGCATCGCACAGCGGCGGAGCGATTTTCGGCTCGAAAAAACTCAAAGCGATCGTCGTCTACGGCACCAAGCGGCCGCCGCTGCACGACAAAGCCGCGCTCATCGAGGCCGGGCTCAGATGGCGCAAGACGCTGCAGCAGTATTCGGTTTCCGACCGCTATGGCGTCGGCCACGCGCGCCATCTCGAGGCGCTGCCCAACAACAACATGCAAAGCTCGCTGATCGCCGACCACAACCGCGGCTTCGATCACAACCGAGTTACGCAGCGGCCGTGTTTTCAATGCGCGCGTCTTTGCCCCTGGGACGTGGAGATCGGCGAAGGCGAATTCAAAGGCAAGATCGGCCACTTCAATGCCGGCGCCGAGTGGCTCGACACGTTTTGGAATCTCGGCGTCAAAGGCAATGCGACGCTCTATCTTGCCGAGCGCATCAACGATCTCGGCATCGAGTGCGGTCACTTCGCTTTCGGTGCTGGCGTTTTATTCGAAGCCTATGAAAAAGGAATGGTCAAAGCCGAGGATTGCGATGGCTTGAGACTTGAATGGGGCAATGTGGAGGCGATCGACAAGTTGCTTGAGATGACCGCGCGGCGCGAAGGCAAATGGGGCAACTTGATTGCCGACGGTCCGCTCGAAGTCGCCGAAGCGATCGGCGGCGACGCTGTGAAATGGGTCGTTCATACCAAGCGCGGCGTTCCCGCCATGCATGATTGGCGGCCCCACTTCAGCAACATGCTGCGCGAAATTGTCGCCAGCGGCGGTATGAAGCCGCAGGGCGGCGGCGCGGCGAATCCGCCGCCCGATTTGAAATATCGCGAGAAGTGGGGACCGCTCGATCGTGACGATCCCAAAGGATGGCCCCAGTCCAACGTGATCGCCGAGCAGTACCGCCAGTTCGTCGGCCTCATGGGCGGCTGCTGGTTTGCGCAGATGCATCTCAAGCCGGATGGCTTGAACAGCATTGTCGATTCGTTCAATGCCACGACGGGTTGGAATTTCACGCTCGACGAGGCGATGCTGGCGGGGCATCGCAGTGCGATCTTGCAAAGCGTTTTCGCAACCCAACGCGGCTGGGTCGCCGACCACGACTGGCAGCAGGTGGGCCAGCGTTTTATTGATCCGGTGCCCGACGGAAAATTTAAAGGCTTCACCATTGCCAAATGGCTGCCGGAGATGGTGCGCGAATACTATCAGCTCTCTGGCCGGCACGAGAAAACCGGCAGACCTTTCATGAACACGCTCATGCAGTTGGGTCTCGAAGAGTTCAAAGAGTGGGTGCAGCTCGATTGAACATCGGTGCCGATGGGCCCGGTCCACACAGGGTTTCATACAGTGGCCTGATGCCAATTTCATAAAATTCAACGAGCTGCTGCGTAACTCATCTCTGCGTACGCCCCGGCATCGCGCCGCTGCCGTTTAACTTTCCGCTATTTCTGCCGATTATTAAAACGCTAGGCGGGGTTTGCCCGGCGGACAGTTAACATGCGTAACAGAGTGGCGCCTAGGTGCTTCCCAGGCAAGAACAACGATGCCCAGTGGATCGACAGACTCCGAACACTGGCAACGCTTCTAAGCTCGCTCTCACCAAAACCCGTTCGACGCGGTCGCTTTGACCAGTGAAAAAGATGCATAGTGAGGAACTGAGCACTCGCAAACGCGTGCCCGTAAGCGGGATCAAGCCCGGCATGTACGTTGTAGGTCTTGATCGCTCCTGGTTGCAAACCCCGTTCTGGTTTCACCGCAAGCTGATCAAGTGCGTCGAAGACATCGACACTCTCAAAAAACATGGCATCCGGGAAGTTCTCATCGATATTTCGCGCGGCGCAGACGTGGTATCAGCCGGTCGATCGCTGATGCTGGGCCTGGCAACGGCCAAGCGAGCGAAGCTGCCAGTACGGTAAACGCATCGGGACCAGCAGTGGCTTTCCCTGCCGAGCCCGCGATTCACTCCTTGACCCAAGAGATCCACGCAGCGCAGACGATTCACCAGCATGCGTTAGCCGCGGCTCAGAGCATTTTTGACGGCGTCGGCGGCGGCGCTCGGGTCAACGGCGAAGTCGCCAGAAAAGTCGTCGTGGATCTGATGAGCAGCATCAAGCGTTCCCCGGAAGCAAACTTGCTGCTGATGCAAATGCGCCGGTATCAAGAAGACGCGTTCGTCCATTCGGTCAACGTTTGTGTTTTGTCGCTCGTGGTCAACGCATATGACGCCTTTGACAGCGATGGAAGCGATACGTGCGCGCTGGGACTCGGTGCATTGCTCCACGACATCGGTGAAACCCGCATACCGAGGAATTTGACTCGCAAGAAGGACAGTTTCAGCGACGCGGAACGCCGGCTTTTGGAACAACATCCGAAGCTCGGCGCAATGCTGTTGGAGCAAAGTGAGGATGTGCCTATGTTGGCCCGGCGCATCGTGCTGGAGCACCACGAGCGCATCGATGGATTCGGATATCCGCGCCGAACTGGCGGTGGGGAGGATTTTCAGAGCTGATGTTCGACGGCAAAGTGGGCGCCGTTTCGCCCCAGCAAAAGGAATATCTGGGCGATATCCTCAGCAGCGGGAAGCACCTCCTCGGTCTCATCAATGACGTGCTCGACCTCGCAAAAATTGAGTCCGGCAAAATGGAGTTTTATCCGGAACCGGTACGCATCGAGAAACTGCTCGAAGAAGTCAGCGACATTCTCAGGCCTATCGCGGCGAGCAAGCGGATCGAGCTCCAAGTGGAAATCGAAACGGGGATCGGGCAAGTGATCACCGATCCGGCCAAGCTCAAGCAGGTGCTGTACAATTATCTTTCCAACGCGCTCAAGTTCACGCCCGACGGCGGGCGGGTCAGCCTTCGTGCCAAGCTCGAAGGAAGCGATGCGCTCCGCGTTGAAGTCGAGGATAACGGTATTGGTATTCGGCGAGAGGATATCTCAAAGCTCTTCGTAGAATTCCAGCAATTAGATTCAAGTATGGCCAAACGGAGTCAGGGCACCGGCCTCGGTCTGGCACTCTGCAAGCGGATGGTTGAAGCCCAAGGCGGTTCGGTTGGGGTTCAAAGCACACCGGGGAAAGGCAGTATCTTTTACGCCATTTTGCCGCGTGCCCCTGAACCAGAAGCAACGGCCGAGAGCAAAATGAAAACACCCGGATCCACCACCAAACCTCGTGCTCCGACAATTCTCGTCATTGATGACGACGAGAAGCAACGAACATGGTTGTCGAGCATGCTTTCCCAGAGCGGTTATCGGATCGAGACTGCGGCCAGCGGTGCAGGGGCGTTAGCTATTTGCCGGAACAAATCCGTCGATGCGATCACGCTCGATCTTATTCTACGGGACATGGGGGGCTGGGAGTTATTTCACGCGATCAGAAATGATCAGCGAAACTGCGACAAACCGGTTATCATTCTTTCGGTCGTGACCGAAAAGGAGGTCGCGCGCGCGTTTCCTGTTTGGGACTACCTGGTAAAACCCGTTCGACCGGAAGATTTACTGGCATCGCTTCAGCGGGCGGGGATCAAGGCTGAGAAGGATAAGAGAATTCTCGTTGTCGACGACGATCGGAAAACCCTCAAATTGGCTGCGGCCGCACTCGAGCAATTGGACTATGAAACATTTTGTGTGGCCGACGCGGAGAGCGGCCTCAAGGCGGCTGCTCACGAACAATTTGCCGCCGTCGTTCTTGATCTCCTGATGCCACGGACCGACGGGTTTGAATTTCTCGAACGCTTTCGGCAAACCTCCCTGGGCGCGCGCACTCCGGTGATCATTTGGACGAATAAGGAGATCTCCGCCCGGGATCGTTTCCGGTTGCGCGCTTCTGCCCAGGCCATCGCGCTCAAGAGCCAGGGCGGGATCAATGCGGTACTCAGCGAGCTGAAGCAGCACCTAACTCCTGATCTGTAGACACACCAAATCGAAATTCCCGGCACGGGTTAACCTTCTAGGCGCGTTAGTCGGCCAGGGAACGAATCTCGGCGTCGGCGCGGCGCAGACGAGCAGAAAGTTCCCGCCCGATATTAAGAATTAACTTGTTCTGTATTTCGGGATGGCTACTCGCCAGCGTTCGGAGCTGAGCGATCGGCAGGACGTAACATAGGGTCGGTTCGTCAGCAATGACGTCAGCGGACCGGGTGCCGCGGTCCAATAGCGCCAATTCGCCGAAGGCCAGCCCGGGAGTAATCGTGCTCAAACGTTGGCGTTGTGCGCCGTTCTTGATACTGAGACAAATGCTCACTCTGCCCGCGGCCAGGAGATAGAGAGAGTCGGCGATTTCACCCTCCCGGATGATTGTTTCACCGGGAGAGTAGCTCACCTCTTTCAAAACGCTCTCGATCAGCGCAATTTGTCCAGGATCGAAGCCCCCAAGGATATCCATTTCGGACAGGACAACCTGCCGGCACGCGTAACAGCTCCGGTTGTTCTTCCTGAAGCAGCCGATCTTCACACCATTCGAGAGCTGAGTCGATGTCGACAAACAAGCTCTCGCCATGCCCTATGGACTCGGCTTTATCTCCGAACAGATCGGCGCAATGTTCCGGCAAATGAGTTAACAGAAGCGTCTTGTCCTGCTTTCTCAACTGTTCCCTCATCTGATCCAATAGTGTACGGGCACATTCATCGATTTGCAGCACCCGCTTGAGATCAAGAATCAGAAATGAAAACGAATCCAGGTCGGTGGCGACCTGCCTGAGTACTTGCTCTATGGTGCTGAAGAAAAGACTCCCTTGTAGCTCGTAAACGCAGATCGTCGAGCCTTTCTGGTTTAAGACCGACTCCTGAGCGCCACCACGTCGGCGTTTCGAACGCACGGTGGTTCCCCGATAACTGCGGCGAACCACGACTGCCGCACTAAAGCGACTTTTGAACATGTGCAGCTTGAAGCGCTCCGAAAGCTCTTCGCAGACCCGTATGCCGCGGCAGCTGTTCCATTGTTCATCCAGCGCTGCGGAGAAAGTGCCGATGCCGAACTCGCCGGGAAGCACTGCGATGATTCCGCCAGAGACGCCGCTTTTGGCCGGTAGCCCGATGCGATAACTCCACTCTCCAGCGTAATCGTACATGCCGCAACTGTGCATGACACTGAGAACGTTCTTGACGTACTGCTCTTCGAGAGCACGCTTGCCGGTCAACGGATTGACGCCGTTATTGGCGACGGTTGCAGCCATGAGCGCCAGATCACGCGCGCTCACCAGGATCGAGCATTGCTCAAAATAGAGGTCGAGATGCTCGTCGACCGGCTCATCGATCATGCCGAAGTTTAGTTCGAGATAGCCGATGGCCCGATTGCGGTTACCGGTCGTACGCTCGGAAATATATACGGCATGATCGATCTCGAGCGGTCTCCCGGCCAAGTCGGAGAACTTGCGGAGCAGCCGGGCCAATCGTTGGTCATGACCCTTTCCTTTGACGAGAGCCGTCGTTGCGATAGCGCCTGCATTAACCATCGGATTGAATGGACGGTTGCGACGCTCATCGAAGACGATTGAATTAAAGGCTTCCCCAGTTGGTTCGACGCCAACTTTTCTCAGCACGTAGTCGACCCCGTGATCTTCAAGAGCGAGACCGTAGACGAATGGCTTCGAGATCGACTGGATCGTAAACAAATGATTTGTATCGCCGACCTCGTATACGTGGCCGTCGGCGGTAGCGAGCGCAATGCCGAACAGACGCGCATCAGCCTTGGCCAACTCCGGGATGTAGGTCGCTACCTTGCCGCTGAAGTCTTGTTGGTACTTGGCGTGAATCTCTTTGAGAGAGGATAAAATCGGAGAAATCTTTGCGCTCTCACAGGTGATCCTGGCGGCTTTATTTAATTGCATCGGTTCTGGCGTGTCGTTGCCCTAATGGTATTCAATTGGTATTCAATCGCGAAGTCGTGTCGCTCCCCGAAGGGAAAGAATATAGCTTTGCCGAATAATGCACTCTACATGCCAGAAAGTGCCGAGACTTTCTCGACTTCAATCACGGTCCCCGGCAAAGAGTCGGAAAGCCTCCAATGTCATTCCCGGGAAAACGGGAATCTCGAAGTCCCTAAATTTACTCGATTTCGGCTCGCGCTAGCTGTCGCCAGCTTGCCCCGAATCGGTCGGCGAGTTTCACAGAGGCCACGCAACATGTCGGGATGTCGGTTGGTCGTCCGACGGTCCACATGAACTCATGTGCGTTTCTTAGGCAGGTGTTTGACGTGAATTTGGGCAGAAGCAACAATCGCTTGTGTCTACGATCGGAGGCTAAATGGCAAGGGTGAAACTCTGCGGGGTGCGAAAACGGCTCGCTAGACAATCCGTTAACGCGGCGCTCTGATTTCCAACTCCAGGCCGTTAGGGTCCTTGACAAAAATGGTGGTGAGCTTACCCGTGTCGTCGCGATTCTCGCGCAGAATCTCCTCGCCTTTTTCTCTAAATTCCTTGGCGACCTGCTCGACGTCGTCGGTGACATAGCCGTAATGATGGACGCCGACTTCGGTCGCGGACTCCATTAGCTGAATCGACGGGGCTCCGGCGATTCTGACAAAGCAGAACCCATAACCCGCGGCGCCTCTTCTGATCGGTGTAGCGTGTCCGCCGAAAAACTTTTCATAAAACTTGATCGAGGCATCGACATCCTTGGTGTAAATAGCGACATGCTCCAATTGATAGTTCATGGGTTTCCACCTAGCGGTTAGGCACAAGACGGTTCACGCAAAAAAGCTGTTTCAATTAAAATTGATCACTGCTTTTACCACCGAATAGCTCGCCATCGCCGCCATCGCCTCATTGATCTGATCGAGCTTATAGCTCTTGCTGATCATTTCCTCGAAAGGAAAAGATTTCCTTCTCGAGGCGAGAAAGTCGATCGCCTGCAGCCAATGGCGCGGCTCGGCGGAACGGACCGTGATGAAAAGCATCTCTTGCGGTATCCGTTCGACGGCGATGTTCGCCTTGCCTCCGGCGCCGATATTCAAGTAACGGCCGCCGCCGCGGAGCAAGGCAAGTCCCTCAGGTACCGCAAGATTATTCGCCACTTGAATCACGATGTCAGCGCCGCGTCCGTCGGTGTGATCGCGTACCCAGTTGCGCCGCTCTTTCTCGTCGGTGACTTCTTCGAGATTCAACACGCCGTCGGCGCCCATGCGCTTGGTAACTTCCAGCCGGTTGGCCGGCGCGCCGATGACGAGCACCTTCTTGGCGCCGTGGTCCTTGGCGACCGCGGTGGCGAAATTGCCGAGCGGCCCGCTGCCTTGGATTACCACGGTCTCGTGGCTCTTGATTGCCCCGAGCCGATCGAAGCCGTGCATCACCGTGCGGTACGCGCATGCGGACGCGGCCGCCGACGCGGAAGTGACTTCTTCGGGAACTTTGATGATGAGACATTCTTTTGGCACGTACATATACTCGGCACAGCTGCCGAGGAGAAACGGATGCTGATCGCTGCGGTTGTGTCCCCAAGATGCGCGCCCCGGGCAAATGCAGGGTTGCAGTGCAACCGCGCAGTAATAACAAGAACCACAGGCAACGTAACTCCACACGATGCGATCACCATGTTTGACGGGGTTACCGAGGATATCGGTCCGCTCGCCAGCGATGTCTTCGACGTAACCGCAGGGTTCGTGGCCGGTGATGATTGGCAATGAGTCCTCGTCCCCCAACGGACCGTGCCAGCGGTGCACGTCGGTGCCACAGAGCGTCGAAGCCGTGATCTTTACCAGCAGCGAGCCCGGATCGAGTTTGGGGATCGGCACCTGCTGTATCGTCAGGGGTTTGTTATGCTCAGTGATGACGGCGGCGCGACAGGTCTCCATGATGAATCCTTTCATTCAGCTAGGCTGGTTATCTATTTAACGGCTGGAACCATTGGAACTTTTGGAACGACTGGAACGATTCCAATAGCTCCAGCCGTTCATAGAAATCGGGTGATTTACAGCGGTAGCTTGTAAAACGTCTCGGCGTTGCGCCAAAGCATGGCGGCCTTGTCGTCGTCTGTAATCTCGTCGCTCTCCATCAACTCGCCGAGGTCATGCTTGCAACTTTCGTTGGTGACTTCGTGCGGAAAATCCGACGAGTAGAGAAACGGCTTGTTGCCGACGGTCTTGATCGCAAAGGGCATGGTCAGTTCTTCGGTCTCAATGCCCAGATACAAACGCTCTTTCTCGATCAATTTCTTGACATAATGGCTAGGATCTTCGCCCTCCCGGATGCCGTACTCGCTCGGTGGAATATACTGGTAGTGGGTTTCATGCGACGCATGCAAGCGTTCGAGGAGGAGCAGGAGCCAAGCAATACCGCCTTCGAGAAAGGCGATGCGAACGCGCGGAAAGCGATCGAAAATCCCGTTATAGAGAATATCGGCGCAATTGATCGTCAGACCCCAAGGATGACCGAGGGCGTGCACCGGCACGTACATGTTCATATGATCCATCCCGAAACGATCGTGCGCGCCGCCGTGGACCGCCAGGCAGCAACCGAGGTTGTTGGCCTCTTCATAGATCGGCCAGTACATCTTCGAGCCGAGCGGGTGCGCGAGACCGTTCGACGGCATCATCGCGCCCAGCATGCCGAGCTCGGTGACGGCGCGGCGCAATTCCTTCGCTGCCTCCTGCGGATCCTGCATCGGCAGGATCGCCATCCCTTTGAAGCGCGAATTGAATTTCACGTAGGTCTCATAAAGCCAATCGTTGTAGGCTTTAGAGACCGACACGGCGTAATCCAGACTGACAATTTTGCCGTACGATAGCGCGGTCGTTGGATAGAGCACGGTCCATTCGATGCCGACATCGTCGAGAAATTCGAGCCAGCCCTTGGGACCCACTGCCGGGCGCTGGTCGCGCTGGGGCGGCGTTTCCACGGCGCGTCCGCTGTGAAGATGATCTAAAGGCGGAAAGACCACGCCTTTGCGCGCGGCGATTTCCCGATAGGGCGATTCCATGCGGGCGATAATCGCCACGGTGTCTTCCATAATATGGCCGTCGCCGTCGATAATTCTTGTGCCCAGTGTGGCGCTCATTTAAACATACCTCCCGTGAAATTCGCCATTCGTCGTCAACTGAAGAAACGTGAACATTGTATTTCTTATAATCCGACTTGATACTCGGGATCAAGGAGGCGACCGCGAAAATCAAACGTTCTGATCTCCGGAAGGCTTTGTGGCCGGTGCTCGGCGGCGGCGAATTCCGCAACGCGATATGGCGCCAAGCGATCGGCCTCGCGTTCCGGCCAAGTTTGCGATAAAAGAAAATCGTTCAAACCGGACGATCGGAGCGGTAAAAGCACCGGAGGCTTTATGGCAGAAGAGACAGCGGAACAAAGATTGGCTCGACTGGAAGCTGAAAACAAAGCGTTGCGCGACCAGATCGAGCAACGCAAGCCAGGACAGCTGCGTCTAAAGGTCAGTGAAAAGGGAGGTCTTTCGGTTTACGGATTGGGAAGATTCCCTGTGACGCTGTACAAGGAACAGTGGGTGAGATTACTGGACCATGGCGAGGAGATCAAAAAATTTCTCCGCGAGAATGATCAACAGCTCAAGGCCAAGCAGTGAAGCTTTGCCTAGAAATAGCCTTATCCGGCGCTAGAATACTTTTCGAATAGCCAAAACCAATCGGTCCACTGGCAATACAACTTATTCCGATTGTCGGCGGGGCAAGTTTGGATCGGGACGCCAGTTGGTCTCTAGTGAATGATTCGCGGCTTAAGCGTCTGAAGATCCGCTCGCTATCTCTTCTCTGGCGAATGAAAAGTATCCAAAAGCCGCCGGCGCATAGCTTCTTCACCGCCCGGTAGCAGGTCGAACTTTGTCGTGTTGTCGATGCTCCGCAGAATTCTTTGACCTTCGCCGTCCTCATGCATCGATTGCAAGACACGCCCGAGCCGCTCGATCAGTTCGGGCGCAAGATTCTTTCGAACTGAGACGAGGTGACGCGGAAGTAATTCTGTTTGGGCCAGAATATTGAGATCGGTTTTTCTTTTGTCGTCCAATGCCGCGTAATCGTCGTCACTGAGAGCGCCGGCCGCTACCTGTTTCGAGAGGACCCATTCAACGAGAACATCCTGCGTCTGGGCAAATACGTAGCCCACTTCCGTTGCGGGAACGGTGGCGCTCAACGCGGATACTGGCAATAGCTTAAAGCCGTTTCTTTGGAGGAACAACTTGGGTAAAAAGTAACCCGATGTCGATTCGGCATCCTCGAAGGCGATGATTTTGCCGCGTAAGTCTTGGATACCGTTGGTGCCGCCGTTTTTGTTTGTGGCAATCAGGCTGCGATACTCCGCTTTGCCCCCTTTCCACCGTCTCAGCAACAACTTTGCCGACCCATGAACTTGGTTAACGACATAGGTTGGATAAGCGCTCTCCATGAAGAAGTCGACTTTATTCTGGTCGAGAAGCTTGGCGAGCTCAGACAAGCTGCGGGCGACCACTACTTGGCCCTCGGCATCCGTCGGAGCCGACAATTTACGCGCGACGTAGCGCGCCAGATCACGAAAATGCTCTGCAATATCTTGCTGATTTGTCTCAGATACGAGCCCCAGGGTAATGGTTTTCACTTCGTTTCGAAGCGGCGTTTGGCCGGCGACCTCAGAGCAGAGATTGGCGCCTAGTAGGAACATCGCGGCTGCCAGAGCAATTGAGAATTTGAGCGTTTGTCGGATCATCATGCTATCCAGGTGGATAATATTGAGTAGTATTGTAACTATACGACTGCGGAGGACTTGACAAGAATCACCGCCGGGCTGTCAATCTGTGTACTGCAGAGGCACGAGCCTCCACGCTCGAATGCTGTGCGTGCAGCGAAGCTGCCAACGCTAGCCCATTCTCATTCTGTTTGTACCACTCGCTCGCTCGGTAGCCATGGGGCGCGGAACGGTTGTGTCCTGTACAGCGAGAGTGGGCGTGATGGTCCAATGGGTGGCGGGCGTAGGTTGCACGACAAAGGTCGTTCTTTGGCAGTATTTGCCAAACCGGCGCAATTTTGGGTTAGCAAATCACCGACAAATTTCTTTGGCAAATCGTATCCAGAAGCGTAAAATACGCAGATCACGAAAGGCGTAGTCCATCGCCTTCAATCGAGGCATAACTCTTTATGCGGACACGAGAAAAAGTTGTTGTTTTGCTGCTTCTGGCGGCGCTCATCTCGGGCGCGGCGATCTTCTTTGCGTTTAGAGATAACGAGGTCGAGGCCAATCGTTTTCGCTGGCTCCTCGCGACCAATCTTAAATACAGTCTGTCATCTCCCGGTAGATTTCTCGATGAATTGCCCGCCGGCAGTTTGATCTATGGCGGCTTGACAATCTTCGCCGTAGTCATGGCGATTATCGTCTTGAAAATGATCCGGGACGGCGAAATCCAGGCGCTCAGAAGGCACTTGTTGAATTTGCGAGCGGAGAAGAATCAGACGGAGAGTTTACTCCAGGAGGAAGTCTGGAAAGGAAAACACGAACGCCAGGCACGGGACTCTGTTAGGAAAGATCTCGAGTCCAGCATTGACAAGATAGAGTTATTGATCACCGAGCTTAATGAAAAGGAGAAACTGTTAAAGGCCCGCGACACGGAACTGATGGCGGCGAAGTCAGGCGCCCCGGATTATGCCGATTCGGGACCATCCAAGGACCCAGCGGAACGATTGCTGCGGGATGAGCTAAAGAAAAAAACTGAGATGTTGCAGGCGAGCAACTCTACCATCAACGAACTGCAGCAACGGCTGAGTGCCAAGACCAGGCAGTGGGAGAGTCAATTACGCGAGAAAGACGGGCTTTTGAAAGGCCGTGAGCAAGAATTAGACGGGCTCCGGACTGAGATTGTTGATCTTGGAGGGCGGCTGGGTGAAATGGAAGCCGCCAAAAAACGAGCGGAGGATCTCCTCCACGAAGAGCTGCGGCAGAAGAAGCAAGTGCTCGAAGCGAACGACCTGGCGATGAGAACCGAGGAGAAACGCTTAAGTGAAAAGATTCGCATTCTCGAAAGCCAGGTTAGCGAGAAAGAGAGACTCCTGAGAACCCGCGACACTGAGGTTAACGGCTTTCGGAGACAACTGAGCGAGCTTGATGCCGCCAAGGAACAGATGGAAAGCCGCTTTCAGGAGGAACTTAGAAAGGTAGATCAGGATCGCCGTGCCAAGGAAGATATCATTAATGATCTCGAACAAAGATTGGGTACGAGTCTCCACGGTTTGCGCAATGAGGTCGGCGAAAAAGATCTACTGCTACAGGCGCGCGACGGAGAATTAAAAGCACTCAATTCGGAAGTAAAGGCCATTTCGTTAAGACTGAGTGAAATGGCGGCAGCCAAAGTTCGCGCGGAAGAGTCTCTGGGAGAAGAGCTCAGGAAAGAAAAGCACCAGCGCGAGGCGGATAAAACCGTCTTTCGAGAGAAAGAAGAACACCTCGATAAGGAAATCCTTCTCTTGACGGCTCAGTTGAACGAAAGAAACGAAGCTTTAAAGAGCCGTGACGGAGACATAAAATCGCTCAGGCAGGAAGTTAAAGCCGTCGCACTGCGGTTGGACGAGCTCAATGCGGCGAAAGAACACACTGAAGCATTGCTACAGAAAGAATTACAGGAGGAAAAGCAGCAGCGCGAGGCCAAGGAACTCACCAGCCGTGAGCTCGAAGAGCGATATGGCAAACAGGTTCAGAGTCTAAAGGGTCAGCTCGGCGAGAAGGACGCGTTTCTAGCGAGCCGCAATGAAGAGATAAAATCGCTCAAGACCCAAGTCGACTCGCTGGCCGAACAATTAAGCAAGCTGGGATCGGCAAAGGAACGGGCGGCAAGCTTGCTCCAGCAAAAGCTTAGAAAGGAAAAAGAAGTACTCCAAGCAAGCGACTCGGCGATCAAAGAAATCGAAGACAGTTTCAAAGCGAGGATTCAATCCCTCGAAGACCAGTTGCACGCCAAGCAGGAGCTCGTGGGCAGTCGGGATAGAGAAGTTGACGCGCTCACGTCCGAGATGGCTTCGCTCAATCAACGAATGGCCGAGTTGGGGGCAGCCAAGGAGCATACCGAGAGATTGTTCCAAGAAGCCGTCAGGGAAAGAGCCGATCTACTACAATCGAAAGATGCCGGCATTAAGAGACTCGAGGAAGACCTAGCAGAAAAGCTGCGAAGACTGGAGAGCCAGTTACGAGAAAAGGACGAATTGATCCATAACGGTGAAGCCGAGCTGAACGCATTCAAGAATCAGCTTGCCGAGCTGGCGAGCTCAAAAGAGCAGGCGGCGCGCACGCTGCAGGATGACCTCAGGCAGAAGTCCGAGTTGCTCGACGAGAATGCCGCGGCGATCAATGCGCTGGAGGAGCGCTTCAGTACAAGAATCCACACCCTGGAAAGTGCTCTAAGTGAAAAACAGGAGCTTATTGAAGCCCGCGACGCGGAGCTCAAGGAGCTCCGGTCCAAGACAAACACGCTGTCCGGAGAGCTGGTCGAGTTGGAAACATCGAAGGATCACGCGACCCGTTTACTCCACGAAGACCTCAGGCAAAAGACCGAATTACTCCAGTCGAAAGAGTCTGCCATGAAAGCGTTGGAAGAACGTTTGACTGGCAAACTTCGTTCCTTGGAAAATCAGGTGAGTCAAAAACAGGAGCTCTTAGCTGCGCGTGATACCGAGCTTGACGCGCTGATGGCTAAAGTGAGTGAGTTAACCCAGAAACTTAGCGAGCTAGGCGCTGAACGGGAACGGTCGGATCGTCTGCTCCAGGAAGGGCTTCGGGAAAAGACCGCACTGCTGCAGTCTAAAGAGACTTCCATCGGCGAGTTGGAGGAACGCTTGAAGGGAAGAGTGGAATCTCTTGAGCGCCAGCTCACGGAAAAGCAGAAGCTCCTGGAAGCCGGCAGCGTGGAGCTAAGCGAACTCCACACGCAAATGAATGTCATAACCGAGCGGCTCAACGAGACGGAAACAGCGAAGGTATATCTGGAAGGCTTGCTCCAACAGCAACAGAGCAAAGCAGATCAAGCGCTTGTGTCCGCCGCCGGCCTAAACGGCGAGGCACACGATTTGGACACACTGGTTAGCGAAAGAGAACAGCTGCTCAAGGCGCGCGATAAGTTGATTCAAGATCTAATGACGGAGCTGAAAGAAAAGAAAACGCAACTCGCCAGACAAGAGATCGAGGTTTGGCAGAAAATCGAACGTCGCGAGGCATGGAAGCATCGGCTATCCAAGATTGGCATACGGATTAAAAACTGATCGGTTTCACTGGCATTCTTTTAGATCGTTCGTTATTTCTTCCGTCCGTACTGGCTATCGATATAACTACTCCTTTCGTACTCTTCGACGAAGCGCGCATCGACGAAATCCTGCGGCTTGACCGCTTTGGCCTTGGAACGCCGGAGGCTACTTTAGTAAATAGCTCACGGGCGGCGGAACACGCAGGATATTAACGCCTTCGGTCTCTTCGACGTAGCGGATGAATCGATACTTGTTCTCCAATTCATCGTAGCGCAGCGGCGGCGCTTCGGCGCGGCCGGCTTCGATGCGCGCCCAGATAAAATGGGGGCCGTTATGCTTCAAGGCCAAACTCACGGCGTCTTTCAATTCATTGACGCTGGTCGCGGTTTGCGAGCTCTTGATCCCGGCGTTGCGCGCGACGCCGGCGAAATCGATATTTTCCGCCGTCGCCACCGTGGGTTCGCCGCCTGAGGATTCGTATTGCTGGTTGTCCCAACAAATATGAATCAGGTTCTTCGGCCGATGCAGCCCGATGGTCGCCAGCGATCCGAGATTCATCCACAAGGCGCCGTCCCCGTCGAAGACAAAGACCTTTCGCTTAGGCAAGGCGATAGCGAGGCCGAGGCCGATCGATGAGCAAAGGCCGAGGGTCTTGACCTGAATATTTCCATCGCTCGGATGCACCGCGTTCCATTCCGCGGTAGCGCCGCCGGCCGTGGTGACGAACAATTCGTTTTTGATCAACGGCGCGATGGCTTGAAGACATTCAAAGCGCTTCATTTTTTTCCCGGTTACAACACCGCGCGGGTAAGCAGCAATGCCACGGGCCGTTTGGAGCTGGTGGCCAACGTCACCGCGCCGGCAATATCCTGCTTCACCTTTGCCGGATCGCGCAGCACAATATATTTGATTCCCAGTCCTTGGAGCACTGGCTCGGTGACGAGGCCGACCATGTGAAAGGCATTGTCGCCGATATCGCCGGCATAATAGATCAGCAGCAAAACTGGAATACCGAATTGTAGCGCCGTGGTCGTGAGCCCGTTGCAGCTGTTCAACAGCCCGCCGTTCTGCATCAGCATGGCGGGCTTCTTGCCGCCGAGATGAGCGCCGGCGCAAACGCCAATGCCCTCTTCTTCGCGGCCCACCGGAACATGCGTAATCTCCTTGTCTTGATAGAGGAGATTGATCAGCTGCAGCATGTTGATATCGGGAACGCTTGAGACGAGATCGACGCCGGCTTCTTTCAAGCCAGTTAGAATTTGTTGTGCTCCAGCGACGGTTCCCACGTCCGCATGTCCTCTGTGGCCTCCTTGTAGAAGACCTCGTCGCTCGTGTCAAGATTCACGACCGAATTGATGATTGACAGTGAACGGCGGATTCTGTTAGCAAAACGATCTAAATCAGCGGCATAAATTTAGCGTTCTATTGGGAGTGAAAGCATGTTAAAGCTCAATTTTAAGGGATTGTTTTTCATCGTTGTATTAGCATTCTTCATCCCGCTGGCGGACGCCGCCGAGTATCCGAACAAGACGATTCAGATTATCAATCCGTTTCCACCGGGCGCGGTGACCGATATCGTGGCGCGGCTTGTTGCGCCGAAAATGTCGACTGTGCTCGGCCAACAGGTGGTCGTCGTCAATAAGGCCGGCGGCGGCGGCGCGGTCGGAATTCAGGCCGCCAGAGATGCCGCGCCCGATGGTTATACGATTCTCGTCACGCCGCCGCCGATTCTGCTCATTCCCATCGTTAACAAAAATTCCGGCTTCACGATTAAAGACTTCGCGCCGCTTTCCTTGGCGACCAGCAGCCCGAATACGACGGTCGTGAAAGGCGATGCGCCGTGGAAGACGCTCGAAGAATTCATCGCGGATGCGAAGAAGAATGCGGGCCAGCTCACCTATGGTTCCGCCGGCCCCGGAACCACGCCGCACTTCATCGGCGAGCTGGTGAAGCTTAAAACCAAGATTGATTTGACCCATGTCCCCCTGGGCTCGGAATCCGCGGCGGCCACCGCGGTGCTAGGCGGTCACGTGAATATAGCGTTTCTCACCTTGGGCACGACTCGAAGTCACATCGAAGGGGGCACCATGCGGGCGCTGGCCGTGGCGTCCAACCGGCGTCTTAAAGACTTTCCGAACGTACCGACGACGGTTGAAAAAGGGTTCCCCGAGCTGAACCTGAAAATCTGGGTGGGCTTTTTCGCTCCGGCGAAAACGCCGCCGGCGATCGTAAAGAGACTGGCGGCGGCGGTCGGCGACAGCCTCAAGGATCCGGAGATCATCGCCCACATCGAGAAGAGCCAAGCGCTCATTGAAAATCTCGGTCCGCAGGAAGCGGCGAAGTTTTACGCCGAAGAGGAACGCAAGTGGACCGAAGTGGCGCACAGCGCCAAGATCACTAACTGAGCGCGCGTCGACTCATCGGCGGCTCTGATTCGATGAAACAATCCAATGTTGCGATTTCGCTGATCCTGATCGGATTGGCCGGGTTCATTCTGCTCCAAAGCCGCAATCTTGCGGTCGGCAGTCTGCGTGCGCCACAGACCGCCTTTTTCCCGACGACGTTGGCGACCTTACTGCTGATCTTTTCGGTTATCTTATTGGCGCAGACGCTTCTCAAAGGAGAAGTACGACGCGGCCCCGATAACGTCGTCGCCGAAGGGTGGATAAGAATCGGCGCGACCTTGGCCACGATGGTCGGTTTTGCCCTTGCGCTGGAGCGTCTCGGCTTTTTGTTGACGACATTTCTTCTGATGGTCCTGCTGCTGCGCGCCATCGAATCTCAACGATGGCATAAAGTCGTTGCTATCGCACTTATGACCACGCTGGTCTCATACGCCATCTTTGGATGGCTTCTCGGTATTCCTTTGCCCGGCGGCGTCCTGGGAATTTAAGGTGGATTTTTTTTCCAATGTAGCACTCGGCTTTTCGGTCGCGCTCTCGCCAACAAATTTACTCTTTTGCTTTCTCGGCGCGCTCGTCGGCACCTTGGTCGGGGTGTTGCCCGGTTTGGGGCCGGTCGGCGCGGTCGCGTTCCTGCTTTCGCTAACGTTCAAAATGGAACCCGCGACCGCTGTCATCATGCTCGCCGGTATTTATTACGGTGCGATGTACGGCGGCTCGACGACATCAATATTGGTCAATATCCCGGGCGAGACGGCCTCCGTCGTGACTTGTCTCGACGGCTATCGGATGGCACGGCAGGGTCGGGCGGGAGCGGCGCTGGGCATCTCCGCGTTCGGCTCGTTTATCGCCGGGACCTTCGGTGTGATCGGTCTCATGTTTCTCGCGCCGATGCTCGGCAGAGCGGCGCTCCGATTTGGACCGGCGGAATACTTCACGCTCACGCTCACCGGCTTGACTCTTGTCGCCTACCTGACGCAGGGATCGATGACCAAGGCCTTGATCATGACCACTCTCGGCCTCCTTGCCGGCAGCGTCGGCATGGATCCGATTTCGGGCGAAGAGCGCTTTACCTATGGCAATCTAACCCTGCGCGACGGTTTTGGCCTGGTGCCGGTGGCCATGGGGCTTTTCGGGATCGCCGAAGTGTTGGAGAATTTGACCACCCTCGGCTCGCAATCGATTTACCAAACGGAGATCAAAGGCTTACTGCCGAATTTGAAAGATTGGAAAGACAGCGGCTGGCCGATCGCGCGCGGTTCCGTCATCGGCTTTTTTCTGGGTATCCTGCCCGGGCCGGGTCCGGTAATCGCATCGTTTGTTTCCTACGGGATGGAAAAACGCATGTCGCGCTATCCGGAAAAATTCGGCACCGGAGTGATCGAAGGCGTCGCCGGGCCGGAGGCAGCCAATAATTCCGCCACGGCTGGATCATTCATTCCGTTGCTCTCCCTGGGAATCCCGACCAGTGCCATCATGGCGCTCTTTATGGGTGCGTTGATGATCCACGGTATTCAACCTGGCCCGCTCTTCATCAGCAAATATCCGCAGCTGTTTTGGGGTTTCATCGCCAGCATGTACATCGGCAACGCGATGCTCTTGGTGCTGAATCTCCCGCTAATCGGCATCTGGGTGCGATTGCTCAAGACGCCGTATGCGATCTTGTTTCCGTTGATCTTGTTGTTCTGTCTGATCGGCGTCTACAGCCTGAATTCCAACGTGGTGGAAATCATCATCATGCTCATCTTCGGCATCGCGGGCTTTTTCCTGCGCCGGCTTGGTTTCGAAGGCGCGCCATTTATTCTGGCTATGGTGCTTGGCCCGATCATGGAAACTTCGTTGCGCCAAACGTTGCTCATCTCGCGCGGCAGCTTCAGCGTCTTTTACACACGACCGATTTGCGCCACGCTGCTGGTCGTGACCGCCGCATTTCTGATTTGGCCGCTGTTCAGGCGAAGAAGGAATCAAATCGGAGAGTAACCACGAAGAGCGCGAAGGCAACGAAGGAGGAGTTCTGTGATTGGTAATATGGCCTCTTTTTGTCGGGGCCGCCCCGTGACGGCCCTGATTCCCTATTTGCTTTTTCTCATTTCGTCGTTAAGCGCGCGGATCATGCCAAAGTCATAGACCTGTTCCGGAACCACTTCGCGCTCGATTTTCAGCGATCGGCGCTGAAAGGCAATCATTTTCTCCTGGAGGCTTCGCGGGATCGTGCCGTCGGCGGACATGACTTTCAGCGCCGACTTGTAGACCTCACCGGCTTCGCTCTCGCTGATCTTCATCGCCGTCGCAAATTTTTGCACGACTTCCTTTTCATTCGATTTAAGCCAGAGAAAACCTCTGAGCGTGCCGCGGAGAAATCGTTGGGCCAGATCCGGCCTTTGGGCCAGCGTCTTTTCCGCCACGACGACGCCGGCGGTGACAAATTCCAAGTCGTCGCCGTAGAAAAGCAGCTCGTTAAATCCGTTCTTTTTAGCGATCAGGCGGTCTAGCTGGTTCAATACCGCGGCATCGACGGCGCCGGTTAGAAGGGCGGCTAATCGACTCGGTGTGGGTTCGATGGCCCGAAGCGCTACGTCGCGTTGCGGATCGATGCCATGCTTTGTTAGCAACTCACGGGTCATCTGATCCAAGGCGGCGCCGAAGCTCGAGACCGCGATTTGTTTTCCGCCCTTGAGATCTTGGAGCGTGTTGATGTTTTTGCTTGCATAGAGCCAATTGAGCGGGCGTGTGTCGAAAACCATCACGATCTTTAGCGGCAGACCGCGCAGGATGCCGCCGGCGCCTTGGCCGAGAATCTGGCTAAAATGAAAACTGCCGCCGACCAGCCCCTGGATGCCGGGTAACATTCCGGCTTGAATGAGCAAGGCATCCAATCCTTCTGCGCGATAGAAGCCTTTCTCCCTGGTGAATCGATAAAGCAACGTGTTCGGGCTGATACCCGCGGAGATATGTACATTGACTGGGTCGAGGGACAACGCGCCGCGAGGCAAAACTAAACCGACCGCGGCGAACCCAACAAATGACAGCGCTAATATAGTGGCGAAACCATGGCTCATTCTCGGGTTCGGTATCATTTGCGTAACCTAGAACCCGTACTTCTCCTGAGCCGCCAGCGCGATATTCAGCGTAGACTTTAGTTCAGGCCGCGCGCTTACTTCACGGTAGGCTTCTTTCACCGGCTCGTCGCGCAGAATATCCTTGACTGGAATAGAGCGCGCGAGTTTTCCGCCTTTGACCATTTCGTCGACGATTCTTTCGATCGCCGACGCGGCGACGCCGCCGTCGATGGGTAGCGCCCAGCTCTCGAGCCGGTCGGGCGAGGTCACGATCGCGACAACGCCATGCTCGTCTTCGTTGTGCGTGTTGGTTCTCCTGAGCCGCGCTTCCAAATCCTTGAGATATTCAAAGTTTTTCACGTCGCGCATGAACCAGAAGGCTCTGATGATCGCGCGAAAGTACGCCTTCAATTCATCGCAACGCTTTTCGATCATCTGTCCCGTCGCTATGGTTAGCTTGCCGGGTCGACGAGGAAAGATCCTGTTCGGATCGAGAATCATCGGATAGCCTTCGCGTTCGAGCTGATCGGAAAACGGCGGTTGCGAGGTAATGGCATCGATTTTTCCCGAGCGCAGCATCTCCATATGCGACGGGTTGTTGCGATAACCGAAGACTGGATCGTAGACCCATTGAACCTCTTTGTACGGATCGACGCCGGCCTGGCGCAGCGCGTCCGTGATGAACACTTCGACCAAGCCTTCCCTCTCGCGCGTGCCGATCCTGCCGCCGCGCAATTTGCTCATATCCGTGAGATGCTTGGCGCCATACCATTTGAGAAATGGCGTGTAGCGCCAACCGCCGGCGACATAGACATCGGCACCCAAAGAGCGCTGGTAGATCGCCGCTTCGACGTCGACAGCGGGGGCGATGTCCACCCCATGATTCTTAATCGCCATGGCCAAACCTTCGCGCTCGATGGGACCCGGAATCAAGCCGCGCGAGTCGTATTCAAATTCTTTGAATCCTTCGTCGGTGAAAAAACCCTGCTCTTTGGCGACGAAGATCGCGATCTGGTGACCGACGTGGTAGTTGCTATTGGCGATGAGAATGGGCTGGTCGAGTGTGCTCATGATGGCTCCTTTTTATTTTACTGGTTTAACACGACACGACTCCCGCCAGGTCCAAGCGGTGCCGAAACTGGGGAACTAGTTCGCCTTATCACTCAGGGAATCGACGCGTCAAGGATACAAAGAGGTCTGGTTGATTTTTCATCACGAAGGACGCGAACAGCACGAAGGAAAAAAGATCCATCCCAAAGGATCACAAGATAGCGGACGAATTTCTCGAGCCTGCGCCTGAGTATCTATTAATAATTGCGTGCGATGGTTTGAGCCGAATAGAGGGACCTTTCCCCTTAACAAAGGTCAAAATTCGTAACCTTTGGCCAAATATGTCCTTTGCCAAGCCAATTTTAATTAAGGTCGACCAGCCGGCTTCCGCGTTCGTAGAGATTTCGCAGTTATAGCGGCGATAGTCGTTCGGGTGCTTGGTATGGCGTTGGCACAGCTTCTGCTCATCTAATTTATCCGGAGCCACCTAAGTTACAGTCGTCGCCAAACACAGCGTGGAAGCTCTAATAGAAGAAACTTTCGATTTGCGACTGGCCAATCAAATTCTACAAAAGAAAGCGCAGATGAAAACGATTAAATTCTTTGTTTCTCTAGTAGCCCTGTTGCTCTTATACGCGAGTGCGGCGGATGCTGTCGTGCGAGAGATTTTTCCTGCCAACGATGACGCTAGCTGCAATGAAGAGTTCGAGAACATCGCCGCTACATTGCAGCCTGGAGATACTCTGATCCTACACGGAGGCGTTTACTCACAAAGTTGCCGGCGGCTTGTCACGGGTCGAAATGGAACGGCTACCCAACCCATCGTCATTATGGCCGCGCCAGGCGAATCGCCGATCCTTACACGGCCCGGCAACGCAAGTCACTCTTATCCGGAAAATAACATCGAAATTGAAAACTCTTCCTACCTGATTATCCGAGGTCTGCATTTTCAAGGCGGCGATATCGGCGTGCGTTTTATGGGCACGAACCATCACATTACTTTTGAGGAAAACGAGATTTATGAAACCGGCGCAAATGCACTCGCACTGAATAGCGGCAATTCAGACTTCATGACTATTCGGAAAAATCATATTCATCACACTGGCCTCGACACAAGTGGCTCAACTGTCGGAGAGGGGATGTACCTAGGCTGTAACGATAACGCCTGCCGAGTGAGTAACACTCTCATCGAAGGCAACTACATTCACCACCTGCGAGCGACAAATTCGGGAGGTAACGACGGCATTGAGGTCAAAGTAGGCTCGTACGGTAATGTGGTTCGCGACAACGTAATTCATGATACCACTCTGGGCACCCAATATCCCTGTATCTTTGTTTACGGTGGAGGCGCCGCCGTAAACACGGTGGAAGGCAACGCCATGTGGAACTGCGGCGAAGCTATCTATGCGGTAGCAGACGCGATCGTACGCAATAACATCATAATTGGGTCGGGGTCCGGAATCTCCTCATATCCGCATGCCCAAGTGGCGCAAATGAAAAAGCTCATGATCATTAACAATACGATCTACGGCAGCGGCGAGTGTCTGTTTTTGCGTTGGAGCGGCGTGGCCGACGCTGTGTTGGCGAACAATGCCGTTTATTGCCCCGGCACTACTGCTGTGGATGCGAGCGGTCTCACCAGTACACAGGTCATCGCTCTTTCAAATTATGTCGAGGGCGGAATTTCCGGTGCAAGTTTGGATGGCGTGAGCTTTGTTAACGGCGGAAGCGCTAACACCGCGTTTGCAAGTCCCGTTAACTCGAATTTTTGGCCGGTGGCTGGGTCAGTCCTGCGAGATAGAGCTAATTTTACCTATAGTCCTGCTGTGGATTTTAATAATGGACCGAGAACCAACCCTACCGACGTTGGTGCTTACGATGCTAACGGGCAACTGACAAACCCCGGGTGGCAAATCCAGGAAGGTTTTAAGACAGCGGGGGGAGACATCATGGCGCCGACGATTGCCGTAACCGCGCCCGCCGATGGCTCGGCTGTTGCACGTAAGAGCACTGTCACAATTGCGGCGACAGCGAATGACAACGTCGGTGTGACTTACGTAGAATTCTACGTAAACGGGACGCTCAAATGCACCGACAACACCCAATTGTACACCTGTGCCTGGAAAATACCGGCCGGAGCACGAAACAAAATCTATCACATCGATGCGAAGGCGTACGACACCGCCGGAAACATTGGTAATGCGACGACGGTAACAGTTACCAGCCGATGAAGCGGAAGCGAAAAGCTACATCTCGGCGACATAACGTAGTTCGGGATCTTGCGCCATTGTGTTGTGCAATAATCTTCCATCGGCGCAGGTATAGCGTTGGCAACGAATAGCTGCCATGGATTGCGAGAATTAGCCTGGGTCAAGTTAGTTAGGAGTTCAGCAGAATGTCTTCACTTCCCGTACTTCTGATTCGTCTCTTCGAAGAAGCCGGAGCTTTCCAGTTCGTTGACGAAGCGCGCTTCGATGAAGCCTTCGGCGTTGACGCCTGCCACCTCCGGACTCGATCGGGACAATAAATAGAGCATCGATTTGGCTACTCTCGCGGTCGGCGTCGGCTTGTTCATGAGCTTTTCCTTGTAAAGTCTGTAGATCGTACTGAGCACTTCGTTGTCCTGCGTCGCCACGTATTTTTACATTGAGGGCAAAATCGGGGTTCGCCTTGAATAGATAGAGGCCTTCAATCCATGCTTTAAGAAATTTAATCGTGATGTCGGGATTTTTGCCGACGTAGGAACGGCGCACTAGTATACCGGAGCCGGCAATTTCAAGGGGCAGCTTGGAGTGGTCGATGAGCGTCTTAAAACCCATCTTCGAAGGGGTTAAAGTTTGGATGCCGGCGATGATGACGTCATGCACGCGGCCGGTCTGGAGCCCGCTCAAGCGCGCGCCGAGATCGCCTATTGGTAAGATTGTGACATCTTTCTCAGAGATTCCGTTGAGACGGAGTCCTTCCCACAACAGAATATCGGTCAACGAACCTGGTGTGCTCATGCCCAAGACTTTGCCGCGCAATTGCTCGGCGCTCGCGATGGTGTTCTGGACCACCAGCGAATGTTCAAGTTGTTTCAAAGGCGACGCGATCAACGCCGTGTCGGCGCTACACTGGTAGGGTTCCAGGGCCGGCATGCCGGAGTGATTGACGAATTGCACGCTGCCGCCGATGAGCGACATGATGCTGCGCGGTCCGCCGGAAATGTAAACCAGATTCAGATCGACGCCGTATTTCTCGTACAACCGCGCTTCTTTGGCAACCACGTCTGTGCCATGGAGCCGGAGATTGCGCCGTAGCTGGCGTTCACTCTTTCCAGCGCCGCCGCGCGGACGACCAATGAAGAGAGCGTAAAATAAATTACCACCGCCGGTGCCAACCCGAGTCGGTCGAAGAAGCATGCTCTTTTCACATTTTTGCCTTTGGATCGATCAATCATCGGCACAACTCCGTAGTCAATTTAACGATGCGAAATGCGTGATCGCTGGACTTGCGGGAAGCCGATCGCGACGAGCGCTACTATGGCGAGAGTTGCCAGCCCGCCGGTCAATGCGGACAATTGCGCCCCCAGCCAAGCGGCAACAAGGCCGGACTCGAATTGACCCAGCTGCGGGCCACTGCTCGTGAAAATGCTATTGATCGACGACATTCGTCCGCGCAGCTCATCCGGCGTGCTCATCTGATTGATCGTCGATCGAAGAATCGAACTGATGGTGTCCCCCGCGCCGCAAAACGCGAGCATCATGACAGAAATCCAAAAAACCTGGGAATAGGCGAAGATTGCTGTCGAAACGCCGTAGAGTCCGACGCCGATAAGAATCCAAGTGCCGGCGTGGCGCACCGGCCCCATAGCGCTCACAACAGCGGCCGCGCACAGTGAGCCGACGGCGCGCGACGAATAAAGTAAGCCGAGACCTCTGGGCCCGACGAACAGGATGTCTCGAGCGTAGATGGGAAAAAGACTGCGCACGTTGCCGAAGAAGGTGGCGCCGAAATCCAAGAGCATCAGCGGAAAGATGACGCCATGTCCCCAGACAAACTCGAGTCCTTCGCGCAACGATTTAAGTGAGACGGTTTTCCAGCCGCCGCCTTCCGATATCGGCGTTCGCAAGAGCGTCAACGCCGAGAGCATGGCGAGCCACGAGAGTGCGTCCACCGCGTAACAAGCCGCCGGACCGAATGCCGCCAGCACCACGCCGGCTATGGAAGGCCCGGCGATAACCGGAAAGTAGCGCTGGGTGCCTTGCAGAGCCAGAGCCTGTGCCAAGTGCTCGCGTGGCACGAGGTTGGGAATCAACGATTGGCGCGACGGCTGCTCCAGAGAAGTAAATAGAGCCAGGAAAATGGTCGCGACATAAAGCATGTGCGGCGACGCTTGGCCGGCAAACGTTAAGATCGCCAAGGTCGCAGACACGCAACAAAGACCGCTCTGCGTGAACATCATAAGTTTGCGCCGGTTGATCGCGTCGGCGAGCAGCCCGGCGAATAAAAGCAAAATCATTTGCGGCACCGCTCGTGCCAAGCCGAGTAACCCGATTTGCAAAGCTGAGTCCGTCAATTCGTATATTTGCCACGCCATTGCCACCGTGGTGAACTGGCTACCGATGCCCGACAGCATGGAGCCGGTCCAGAACAAGCGAAAATCGCGATGGCGAAACGGTAGTAGAAAGTCTCGCTTAGCGGATTGAGGCATTTAAATTTGTGCGGCTGGCTTGCCGTTTTCTTACATGAAAGACCGGTCAACGACAAACCGAAACTCGCCGGCGAGACTTGAAGCACGATCACAAAAGCGTCCGGCGTTCCCTTGACGGCTTGGCTCGATTGGACCTATTCTCCGCTCAAATACGTTCCGCTCGGTGGCTGATCGGGGTCATCGCAAACGCAAAGCGAAATTCAGAAAGGAAAAATCCAATGGCACATAAAATCGTGTCGGCTGACGGGCACATGGATTTGTTCTATCTGCCGATGGATACTTTTACTTCCCGGGTGCCGGCGCATCTGCGAGAACGCGTGCCCAGAGTGGTCGATATCGACGGCAAGCCCACCTGGGTCGGAGACGGCGCGAAAATGGGAGCGCACGCCGCATGGATGGGCCGCGGACAAATGGGCACGCACCGCGGGCGACGCATGGCTGAAGCCGGCTGGCAACCCAGTCATCCGCCCGATCCTCAACTGAGACTCGCAGACCTCGATATGGATGGCATCGAAGCGGAGATCATCTACGGTATCCGCTTCGTCGAAGACAGCATCAAAGATCCCGAGGTCATTGCCGCGACCTACCGGGCTTACAACGATTTCATTGCCGAGTTTTGTTCTCACAATCCGAGACGCTTCATCGGCATCGCCAATATCCCGGCATTCTCTGCGGAAGCCGCGAGCGAAGAACTTGGGCGCATCGGCAAGCATGGGCTCGGCCTGCGCGGAGCGATGATCGATTGGTTCAACGGCCCCGAGCCGATTTGGCACTCGATGTGGGAACCAATGTGGATCGCCGCGGCGAACAATGATGTCGCATTGTCATTCCACATCGGAGTCGGGCATGGCACGACGACGTGCGGGCCGATCAGCGTCGAACAGAAGCTCAAGGGAGATTTGCCTCGCGTTTCCCATGCCACGCACCAGGCCGTCGTCGCCATGCAAGCCGATGAATGCCTCGTGGCGATTCTTTTGTGCGGCGCCTTGGAGCGCCATCCTCGTCTCAAGGTAGTGATGGCGGAAAGCCACATCGGGTGGATTCCCTACGTGCTGGAACGGCTCGATATGAAATACAAAGAAGGCATGTATAACGACTTGATCAGCACGCAGCCGAGCGCGTTATTCAAGCGCCAAGTCTGGGCGACGTTTCAAGACGACAAGGTCGGCGCGCTGCTGGCCAAGGATTACGGCCCCGACAGTTTCTGTTGGGCGTCCGACTATCCGCATGCTGACGGCATTTTCCCCGACTCGCAGAGCTTTATTCGCGACACCATGGGCCATCTCGATGATGAGCTGCAAAGAAAGCTGACGTTTGCGAATGCGGTGCGACTGTACAATTTGGACTGGCTGCTCTGATTGCTGACCTGGCGGTTAGATTTGCGCGAGCAAAAGGTCGGAGTCGAGGGACTTGAGAACGGAAAAGGAGGCAACGATGCATAACCGGTTGAAGGTTCTACAACGCGCCACCCTCTCCGTGGCGCTCGGCGCATTGGCAGCGACTGCTCACGCGCAATCGGGAAGCTGGACAATGAAAGCGCCGATCCCGCTCGCACGCAACGAAGTGGCGCTCGCGGCAGTCGGCGGCAAAGTCCACGTGATCGGCGGAAGCGCGCAGGGCGTGGCGGGAACCTACCACGACGAATACGATCCGGCGACCGATCACTGGCGCACGCGCGCGGCTCTGCCGCATGGACTCGATCACATCGGCACCGCCGTCGTGAACGGCAAGATCTACACCGTCGGTGGGTTTGTCGCTTCGGTTCATAAAGACGGCCAACCGCACGTTCTTGAGTACGATCCCGCCGCGGATAGCTGGCGTTCACTCAGCTCGCTCAAGGTGGGCCTCGGCTCGGTCAGTGTGACCGTGCTCGACGGCAAGATTCATGCGGTCGGCGGACGCAACGACGTAGGCCAGACGGTCACAACGCACCAAGTCTACGATCCGGCGACCAACACGTGGAGTGAGCGCGCCCCGCTGCCGAAGGCGCGCGATCATATGGCGCTGGTCGCCGCCGAAGGGAAAATCCACGCGATCGGGGGACGCTTCGGAGCGTCCAACGACAAGACGGATATGCACGACATCTACGACCCGGCGACGAACTCCTGGACCTCGGGGCCGCCGCTTCCGACGGCGCGCAGCGGGCTCGCCTATACACTGTATCAGGGTCTGATCCTAGTGCTGGGCGGTGAGCTTGCGCCAAATACATTCGTGGAAAACGAGGCCTTCGATCCCAAAACAAAAAATTGGAGAACGCTCGCCCCAATGCGCGAGGGACGGCACGGGACCTCCGCCGCGACCACCGGAGGACATGTTTACATCGCCGCCGGATCGTTGAAACCTGGATCGGGCGGAGTCACGGACCAACTGATCGTCTTTACCTTGCCCTGAGATGGCGGGCGGCTCTAGAGGCGCGCGGTCAACCGGAATTAGTCAGTCGAAGCCGCGTTGCGCGAGCGCGGCCTGCGGCTAGATTTTACGTTTTGAATCTTGAACAGAACAACTTCAGCAAAGTTTTTCACGCGAAGACGCTAACCACGCCCAAGTTTGGAGCCTTGGCCGACGGCACGGGGATGACGACTTTTAGATAGGTTTGATCAATCTTTGTTATACGACGTCAGATTGCTGCCGAGATATTCACTGGTGTCGCTCCACCTTTTCATGTTGGCTAAGACTTCCTTCAGTATTCCGTAGTCCAACACCTGCCCGAGGGCCACCGGCCCCTTGAGCTGCGCTTGTTCGCGCATGATTTCAACAATACGGTGCCGCCCGCTGCGATGTACTCCATTTCGCCGCTAACCACGAGGCCAATTGCCGGAAAACTAATTTCAAGTCCTTCATTTTTTGAACAAACCGAATTTGTCGGCTAAATAGAAATTTTAAAAACGTCATGCTCTTTGACGGCATGGCGATGCGGATCGGTTCTGCTGAAGCGGTTGACATGAGTCTAAAAGCAAGCGCGATTGCGGCGACGAAAACTTTTTCAATTCTCATAAACTCCTCCAACCGGTCGGTGATCGATAACACAGACGGTTACATGCGTAAAGCTGCGCTTGGCAGTCCATTTGTTGATCTCGTTTTCCCATCCTCGCACGTGCTGGTAATACGATTCAGGGATTAGCGGGCGATTTGGCTCTTTCCTTTCACCAGTTATCGTCCTCTCTGATTAGTCCCTTACATTTTTTCCGCGATCCACGATTTTGTTCAAAACATCGCTACTGTAAGCTTAGTAGCATCATAAAAACTTCTTATCTTGTAATGGCTTAGCCCGTAGCACTGCGAATAGCCCATTGGCATAGCTTTGGCGTAACAGCACCATACCGGTTCGCTAAGTAGCGTGGTGGCAAATAATCGCACTTCCCGGAGCGGCAGCAGCAGAAAGATCGGGTGCTTGCTCACAACTCAGAGAATTCTTGGAAGTAGAGAAAGATCCGGTTCGCTTAGGAGAGCTTTATGGAAAACCTGTATTCTTGGCTGATCATTTTTTCTGGGGCAACCATCACCCTTTTAGGCTCGTTTCTTTTCAGCTCAGAGCGGGAACTTAGGAACAAACGACGTGAGTTCGACGAATTCAAACGCAAGCAAACGGCGAAGCCTATTGCCCAATCCACCGAGACTGAGCACCCGGAAACACACTTGTCCACGGAGCTAATCACTAAAAACGAGGAGCTCGCTAAAGAAGGAGCCGCGCTTTCGAACAAGCTAGAAGCAAGTCACAAAACATTGGAAGAGTGTCAAAACGAGCAACATCGTTTGCTGACTGTGCAAGCCGAGAACCAGCAACTCTACGCGCAATTACAAACCAGTTTTGCCGAATCCAAGCGGGAAATAGATGAACTGATGGCGAACAACGAGGCCCTGCTGGAAGAATCCGATGCGCTGTCAAGCAACCTTGCGGCCGGCGAAAAGCGCATTGAAGAGCTCCGCACAGTTCACCATGATTTACAGTTGGAGAATCAGCAGTTAGTCGCTGAAAATCAGCAGCTTCAACGGGAGATCACGGACTTTCACGAACAGCTCGAGACGGCTCAGTCGCAACTCGGTGAATCAGCGAAGCGCCACCAGGAGGAGACCGTTTGCAACGAGAAATTGCAAAACGAAACCGGCGAATTGAAACAGCAGTTAGAACAAAGTGCGGCAGCGATCAAAGAGCTTCAGAACGCGGAACGGCGCTCCTCGGAAATTCACTTTGAGAATCAAAAGCTGCGCCTTGAAAACCAAGCCTTGCAACGAGAACTTGAAACCCACCGAGTTCAGTTAAATGCGAGCGAAGCCCGATTGCAGGAATTGGCCCATCGAAATCAGGAAATTTCTGATCGTTGCGCGGGTCTGGAAGCCGAGGTTGCCGATTTCAAACGACAGCTGGAAGGCAGCCAATCGAAGGTTCGGGAAATAGAGATCACATCACAACAACTATCCAATGTTGAATCTCGCGAGTTGATTTATAAGGAGCAGCAACAGAAGTTGGAAGCACTGATCGTCGACTTGGAACGCGAACTCTCCGAAGGCAAAAACCAGGTCCAAGCGCTCGAGGATACTCACGAGCGTTTACGGGAAACGGATCGCGTCTGTCAGGGGTTGGCGGACGAAAATCGCCGGCTTGGGGAGGAGATTTCCCGTTGGCAGGAGCGCCTCGTCGCCGGCGAGGAAAACCAAAGACAGGTGAGTATCCTCCGGCAGCAGCTCGACGAACTACAAATGGAGCATGCGCGACTCATCGCTGTAAAACGCCTGGGGTCAGAGGAGCTTGCCGCCAACCGCGAAGCTATCGCGGTTTCGTCGTGCCTCGCGTCGGATTGCGATGGTGCAATGGTTCTTCAAAGCGCGCCAAATGCTGTCGCCGAATTATCCTCGAACCTGGGTAACTCTTCAGCGACCAATGTCGGCGAACTAACGCCATCCGAGATCGCAATCTCGGAAACAAAATTACTGAACGACGGCTCCAGTGAGACCAGCGGCAAGCCAACGGATCAAGTTTCAGCCGACCCGGCAGCGGAAATCCATTCGGCAAAGGAAGAAGCATCGAGGTGGGTTGATCGGACTTCGGTCAAGCGAAAATGGCGTTTCCGAGCGGTTCCCGCGATTGCTATTGTGATCGCGAGCATAGTCACCATGGGAATTCTGGGAACTAGATTTTTAATGTCGGAAGAGTCAGCAGTTCCGCCTGAAACAAGTTCTGACGAATACACAGCCGATCCTATCTCAACATCTCAGACAAAATCAGCGCCGCGCCTCCGGGGCACATTTGAAACTGTTCGCCCGACCCGTGTTTACGGCGGGCCGAGCGAAAACGCACCTCTGATCACCAACATCGGCCCGGGAATGAAGCTCAATGTTGTGGACTCCAGCAACGGTTGGTTAGAGGTTCGCTCGAAGCACGGCCGGCCGCCGGGTTTCATACGCCAAGAGGCGGCCGTACGAATTGGCCAGAACTGACCGGTGCGCATTATCAACCGGGCAAATGGGAATGCAGCCGACTTTTAGATCTGTTCAAAAACGGATCGCGGACATCTTTGAGTTCACGGACCAGCACAGATGCGTAAACCGTGTGATAGCAAAGTTTGAAGATCCCAGATAAAGACGCGAGCCCACTCGACACTCCGACCCCATTACCGACCCGTCATTGATTTAATGACAACACTTGTTCGCCTGCGGTTCTCTAGGACGAACGGCGTGGTCTTCAGCAATCTGTGAGAAATATTGCAGCTGACCTATGCGAACTGATTTCGTTTATTCAAGGATAAACTCCGTCTTGTTTTCTTTGCTCGTCGTGCTTTGCCGCACGTCGCAGCATTGCTGAAGGATGACGCTACTGTATGTTATAAGATCCAGTAGGTAATGAGCGAAATCGCCAAGCGAAAGCGTATGCTTGGCCAAAATACGCTTTGTATTTTCTATTGACTTATGAGTGATGCGAACTTCTATCAGGTTCTCGGTGTTGGGCGCTCCGCGAGCGCCGATGAAATTAAATCAGCTTATCGAGAGTGCGTTAAACGATATCATCCGGACCTCTTTTCCACGGCGGGCGAGAAAGCAGAAGCTACGGAAAAACTCCGGCAAATCAATGAAGCCTATGCAGTTCTTGGAAACGCCGAGCGTCGCCACCGCTACGATCAAGAGTTCATTCAAAAACCAAAAACGCGCGCTCATACCCCCGCGGCGACTAAGCCCCGTAAGACTTCACGCCCGCGTCATGCGAACCCGCGGAGCAAGACGGCCGAAATCCTGAAGGGGCGCCGGTATTTTTCCAGGAAGTGGGCGGGATATACTCTAGCGGCGGCTGTGATGGTCCTCGTCCTTATTTATGCGGGCAAAAGCGAACCGCAATTGATCACCGTATGGACACTGGTGGAAAAACTTGAGGTTTCACCGGCGAAAAGTCTTTCTCCGCCCGAGGGCGCCGGCCAGGGCTGGGTCCCTTTGGGTCAGTACGCGTCTGTCTCAGAATGCGCCGGGATACTTAAGCAGAGAGTCCGAAAGGATGAACAAGAGGGCAGCAGGGCTGTTTTTGATGAGCAAAACGGCACCATGGCCATTACAGTCTACCTAAAGAAAGAAACCGCTCAGGCTCGAGACGACGCCAAATCTAAGGCGACCGCGGAACGTTCTGCCGCGGTCGAAGGTGCTTCAAAAAACGAGCAGCGGCAGGTAGAGCAACAGGCGACGGAAGAGGGCACGAAATCATTTCCAAAGAACGACGTGATTAAACGGGTGAGAAGTCTCGAGTGCCGTGAAACGCAGCGGTTGGAAAGTGAGTCCTGGCTTCGGCGCAGATTGAGAAGAATGGCGCTGCTTCTTTAATTGAAAGG
>WNGA01003921.1_pt1 | contig 36867 bp, 30 predicted proteins | sample 5400061 | NCBI WGS metagenome assembly WNGA01 (sample SAMN13153366, study PRJNA577476) | soil metagenome | isolation source: 100 cm soil or saprolite under grassland replicate 2 | place: USA:California | collected 2016-06-15
CGTAGCCGGCCGCCAGGCTCGAACCCATCGCGATGCCGAGCACCGCGTTGTCGCCCAAAGCCATGGCGCCGGCCAGCGCGGTCACTTCGCCATCGTTCACCACGTCGAACGGGATGCCGCCCCACGCCCTGCGGAGTTCGAGAAAGAGCGTCTTGACCCGCCGCTGAAACAACTCCTCCGGCACTCCGCGGAAGAGCGACGCCACCTGCACGCGATTGTTCACGACAACGCCCGCCGAACTGCCGCCGATGGCATCGACCCGCGGCAGGTGCGCGGCAGCTTTCTTCAACGAGTCCATGATCTCGTCGAAGTGCCACTGCGGGTCGCTGTGCGAACGAGGATCCCAAAGCGTCTCCTCGCTAAACACGGTCTTGCCGTCGATGACCGCGGCGACTTTGCGATCGCTCGCGCCCAGGTCGAAGCCAATTCGGCAGCCGTTCCAATGGCGGCCGAGCGGCGCGGTGGATTCGCGGGCGGCCGGGAAGTTGCCCGTTTCGACCAACGCGACTTCAAACGGCCGCTCGTAGATGCGCCGTCCCATGAGGTCTGCGTCGAAGCGGCCCGTTTGGGTTTCGGCAAAATGTCGCTGAAGGCGACGGCCAATTTCATCGGGACCGCTGAACCACACCTTCCACCCGCCACGCGACCAGAGAAGGAATTTCACCAGCCGCTCGACGTAATCGAAATTGCCAGCCGCTTCCGGGAGGCTCGCGCCGGCCACGAGCGTATCGAACACCGACACGCCGTCCGCCCGCTCGACGGCGATGCGCACGGGCACGGGTTGCCGCCGCGCAGCTTCGCGGAACGCGCGATTGGCGAGCACGGCGGGGCGGAAATCCGGGTCGAGCACGGGGAGGACGCGCGGGCGGACGAGCTTGAGACCATTGCGGGTGTCGTGGTTGGTTGCCATGACTCTGGATCGGAGCGACTGTTAAACTGCCGCGAGCGTGAGGGCGAATCGCCAAAGCAGGGCAGGCGTCTCGCCTGCCCTCGCCGAGCGGAGCGAGGCGAACGCGGCGTTCGCCGAATGGCGCGCGCTGACGCGCTCGCTGGGCAGGCGAGACGCCTGCCCTACGTTAGGTCGATTGCGTTCAAGCCCTTAGAAAGGTCAAAACAAATGCTGAGCGTTTCTCCGTCTCGATGCCAGGTGTTTGGTCTGAGATCGAGCAGGCGCTGGACTTGCGAATACGAAATGGGCGGTTGCGTGCCTCGGATGATGCGGGGTTGCGCGTTCGCCGGCGCGGAGAGGCGCGCGGTGAACGCTTGGCAAGCGAACGGGGCGCGGAATTCCACGCGGCTGCCGGCCCGTTCGATGCGCGTGAGTTCCCTGGCTGCCCAGTAGCGGGCGACTTCGCTCAGTTTCATCCAAAGCAGGTTGTCGTATCGCGCGTTCAGACGGCGAACCACTTCTTGGAATATTTTGAAGCCGAGTTCCTGCCCGTTCCAGTAGATGCCGGTCCAGTGGGCGAGCATCAACGCCGGTTCGCCGCGCGTGATGATATCGACCATACGGCCGGACTGGAGATCCTCGGTGATGAACTTGTCGGCGCCGCCCGGAGGAGTGTTGTCCCAGCCTCCAGTCCAGTCGCCCGTGCAACCGATGATGCTCACGACACAACGCGGGTCGGCCCCGTCGAGTCCGCTGGCATACTCGACGCGCGGCGCGACGCTTTGCGTGCCCTCGCTGTAGAGGTGTCGGAAGTAGTGCGGAATCTCCGCGCCGAAGACGTCGCGAACGGACTGGAGCGTCGCCTGGGCGAGCTGCGGCAGGGCGCGATTGCCGAAGCCGCCCGGCGTGGTGATGCCTTCGCAGGGCAGGCCGACGTTCTTGAGGATGCGCAGCGCGTAAGCCATGTACTCGGCAATTTCGTCGGCGCTTCGGCCGGTGGTCCACTCCCAGTTCTCCATGAACTTGAGCGAATGGTCGGCGTACGGATGGCCGGTCTTGGTGTCAATGACGCGGGTGTGCGTGACCATCTCGGCATGGATGTCCCAGTTCGGCGCCATCAACGTGCGGACCAGTTCGAGGCTGTCGCTCAACTCGCGCTGGGTCCAGCCGGGCAGGCCGCGGTCGAGCCGGCCGACGCATGCCGGGTAAGGCACGATGCTGTATTTGCCTTTAACCCCCTGTCCGGCGCACCACTCACCGAACTTGCGCACGAAACTGTCGGGGATTTCGACCGGCCACTCGCGCCAGTCGCGGTGGTAGGTTTTGTTCGCGCCGGCCATCGCTGTATCGAACTGCGGCATGGCGAAGCGGTTCAGGTTCACCAGGCAGGTCGAGTCGTCGATGATGAGGCCGATCGGAACGCGGGCGCGCGGATTGAGGACCGTCACACCGTCCGCGCGCGGCGGCCGTTCGCCCGGCTGTTGGGCGAAGAGGCGTGGCGGGTTCAAGGAGAACGCGGTCGCCGCGATCGAAGAGGCGGCCAGAAAATGGCGGCGGGAAAGCGGGTTCATTGGCAAGCCGTTGGGTTTACCCGCAGCCTGCCACTACTGAAGGGGCAACTCCAGAGTTAGTTTTTCGTTGCCGCGAAGCACGGTCACGGGCACGCGCGAGCCGGGCATCCGTTTCTGGAGCAGGTGGTGGAGCAAATCGCTTTCCGACATGCGTTGAGTGAGATCATCGCAACTCACCACAATGTCCTGCTTCTTGAAGCCAGCCTTCTTGGCAACCGCGTGATCGCCGTACTCGCCGACGTGATAGACCCGCAAGGCGAGCGCCGTGTCGGGGAGCGCCAACTGGCTGCGGGCAGCCTCGTCGAGTTCTTTCAGAACCAGCCCGCCGAGCGCCATGCGGCGCAAGTCCCACGTGGTGGAGCGCCAGGAAATGTCGGACTTCTGCCGCCAGGATTTTCCGAGTTGCAGCGTGAGCTCCAACGGGCGGCCGTCGCGGCGGACGGCGGCCTTCAACGTCGCCGGGTCTTTGGCGTGATGGAGCACCCATTGCACGTCCGCGATGGAAAGCAGCGGCTGGCCTTCGAGAGAAACCAATTCGTCACCGGTCTTGAAGCCCGCATTCAGCGCGGCCGACCCGGCCGCGACGCTGGCCACCTTCGCCTTCGCCTTCGGGTCGAGGGAAAGGCCAATCACGTCGGGGACTGGCCAGGGGTAGAGCACGTCGTCGGGGATCGACTGGCTGTCCGCGCGGAACAGCCTGCGCTGCGCTTCACCGACCTGGTGACAATGAATGCAACTGCGGGCGACTTTGTTGGTCGAGAAGTCGAGCGTCGCGGTGAACTTGCCGGCCAGGCCGGGATATTGCTCGGGCGTCTTGAACTTCACCGGCAATGGCTGCTTGCCCAGGAGCGCGGACTTGTTGGCGGGATAGTTGCGGTGCAGTTCGAGCGCGCCGGCCAGCGCCTCGCGGAAGCCCTCCAGCGTGATGTCCTTGTCCGCGCGCTTTTGTTCGGAGCGCGTGCCGAAGCGGCCGTAGACCGTGCGGTCCGCATTCAGGAAAAACGCCGCGAAAGTCAGGTCAGTATCGAACTGGAAGAGCGAAAGGTCGAGCGCGTTGCCCTGCACGACGCGCACGCGCACGAACTGCTCCATCAGCTTCTGCAACTCGAAGTCGTACCGGACCAACTGTCCGTCAAAGGCCGAGCAGGCCACTCACGGAACACAGCGCAGCACGACCAACAACGGCTTGCCGGTCCGCGCGGCTTCATCGAGGCCTTTGGTGAAGTCGTTATAAATCCACTTGCCACCGCCAAGCACGTTGTCCCGATCGGTGAGGACCATCTGATCGCGGGTCTGGGCGGCGAGGAGGTTGTTGGCGGCAAGAAACAGCCCGACGGCGAGTGGAAGCAGGCGGCGAAACATGGAGAACTGACGGGGCGGCGCCGAGGGGTATTCGAGTCGAACTATTGAGCCGAACTTTTGATTGTGGAATCCTGCCAGCGCTCTAAGGTCGTGCTGTTTCCGTTCGGAAACGCTTTGCGGCGCCTCGACCCGGCTGCGCGCCGCACCGGCCAGATGCACATTGAACGCGAAGGAACCGCAAGTCTCGGGCAGGATGTCCTGAACTTCCCTGATGTCCTGCGCGAAACGCTCGCCTCTGGGCTGGTGGCCCTCGACCCGCAACGTCGGGTCGTGCTGTTCAATTCCGCCGCGGCGGTGATCACGGGGCTCGACCCGGCCAGCGTCCTTCATCAGCCGGTGCGCGTGCTGCCGGCGGGGCTGGCAGAGGCGCTGGTGAGCGCCCTGGAATCAGGGAGCGAAGAGGCCATCCGCGAAATCACCCTCACGCGAAGTCCCCGCGCCGATGCGGTGATCCGGGTTTCGACGCACATTGACCGTTCCCCAGACGGGCGGCCGGCGCGAGTCGTTGCGGTGTTGAATGACCTCTCTGCGGTCCGCGCGTTCGAGCAATCCATGCGGCGGATCGACCGGCTGGCCAGCATCGGCACGCTGTCGGCGGGCATGGCGCACGAGATCAAGAACGCAATGGTGGCAGTGAAGACGTTTGTCGACATCCTCATTCGGAACAACCAGGATGCCCAACTCGCCGAGGTCGTCGACCGGGAGATGAAACGGATCAACGCCATCGTGAGCCAAATGCTGCGCTTCGCCGGGCCGGCCGAACCGACGTTCGCGCTGATTCGCGTGCATGACGTGCTCGAACAATCGATTCGTGTCATGGAGCATCATCTGGAAGGACGGAAGATTTTCCTGCACCGGGAACTCCGCGCCGTGCCGGACCTGGTGCGCGGGGACGGTTACCAGTTGGAGCAGGTGTTCCTGAACTTATTCTTCAACGCACTCGACGCGATGGGGCCCAATGGCCGGCTGACCATCACGACCGACATCGTGCCGGCCGGCCAGTCGGAACTCCCAGGCATGCCAGCATTGCGAGTGCGCGTGCAGGATTCAGGAGTCGGAATTCCGCCGGAGAACCTGGCCCGACTGTTCGAGCCTTTCTTCACGACGAAATCCACCGGAACCGGTCTCGGGTTGGCGATCACACGGCGCATCATCCAGGAACACCACGGCCTGATTACCGTCGACAGCCAGCCAGGGCAGGGTGCGACGTTCAGTGTGCTGCTGCCGCGGGCCGGCCCGCCAGGCGGCGCGTAAAACGTGAAACGTAAAATGTGAAACGTGAAACGTGAAACGTAAAAACGGACGGATGCTGGTCCTGTTTTACGTTTCACGTTTTACCTTGAAGCGACGGCGCTTTAGGTCCGCAGAGCGTCTCCACTGACAGCGTGTCTCCAACCGGCTTAATGAGGCAGAGGTTCGCCGGCGCGCCGACCGCAAGTCCGGCAGGAAGATTCATCAGGCTGGCGGGGACTTCGGAGAACTGATTCCAGACTTTTTGCCAGCCGCAGCCAAGCATCCTCGTGGCGCAGAGCACGCCCTCGTCCGGTCGGAGAGCAGAGCCGGCAAAGTTGCTGCTGCCGGGGAAGCGAACGACCCGGTCCGAGCCCACCTCGAGTTCAAGGCGGCCCAGGGGATAACGGCCGGGCGGCGCTCCCGCGGCGGCCATCGCGTCGCTCACGAGGAATATCGAATCGCCCAGTTCGCGGTGAGCGAGGCGAAAAAGGGCCGGAGAAACGTGAATCTCATCAGGAATGAGGCTCACGCGAAGCCCGACACCTGGTGGCCTCAACAGGTCGAAGACCCGCCAGAGGATGTTATCGTGGCGGTCGAGTTCGCGCGGACAACCATTGCCGAGATGCGTGAAGGCAACGGCGCCCGCGGCGACGGCGCGTTGAAGAATCTCCAGCGAGGCATCCGTGTGTCCGAGACTCACCTTGATGCCGAGCGACGAGCCGAGCCGCATCGCCTCCAGCGCGCCATCACGTTCGGGCGCCAGAGTGAGGAGAACGGGATCGCCCTCGGTGCATTGGCGGAGTTCGCGAATGTGTTCCTCCGTCGGATCGCGCATCCATCTGGGATCGTGCGCCCCGCAGTAGCCGGGCTTGGTGGAAAGGAACGGGCCTTCGACGTGCCAGCCGGCGATGGCGTGCCGGAGTTCGGCGCAAGTCGATCGCACAGCGCGCACGTGGCGAAGGCGGGCCAGAAGCCGCGCCCAATCGTCCGTAATCAGCGTCAGTAGGAATCGCCCGCAGCCTGCTGCGCGCAATCCACGCACGGCGATGAGCAACTGGTCGAGCGTGAGATCGTCCTGCTGAAAGTCCACGCCCGCGAAGCCGTTCACCTGGAGATCGACCAGCGCGGGCGCGACCCACGGCGCGTCCGCAGGCGCCGCGGGCGCGGGCTCAACCCCGGTGATGACTCCATCATTCCACGCGACACGCACTGGCTGGCCAGTGGCGTAATGGCGGGCGAGGCTGTGGCCATGAACCGGAGCGCCGAGCTCCCGCTCGGCTCGGCCCAAGCGTCGGATCGCGCCGAGCTGGAGCTCGGCGCTCCGTCCAGATTCCGGCGCGCCCTGCACACCCAGATCCTCGGACTGCCCTCCCACATTCATACGGTGACGGGCGGGGCGCTGCCCGCCGGCGCGGGTTCGGAGTCGGGCTGGGGCCTGGCGGCCGGCTTGCGGCCCGGACGAAACAGGCAATCGGCCACGTTGCGCACATATTGCTCGTCCGCGATGCCGTCGACGGCTTCCGCGGGGAATTGGACCTTCCCTTTGAAGTGCGCGGCGAGCTCGGCGAAGAGTTCGACGCGCGCGCGCGGTTCGAGCAAATCGCGGCGGACAATGGCCTGGAGCGCGAGGCTGGCTTCTGCCGGCGAGACGCGCTGGCGCAGGCGGGCTTCCAGATGCGGCGAGGCGCGCAGCGAATTGAACTTGTCCGCCATGAGTTGGTCGAGGTTCGGCTCGGTGAGCTTGGGGATGCGCACCACAATGGTGTTCGCGACCAGGTCCCCGAGGCGCTGGCCGCGGCTGTTGAGCAGGCTGGCCAGGCCGCCCACGAGGTAGAAAACCAACGGTTGCATGTCCACCGGCCGGAGCAGATTGCGGATGAGCACCTGGCTGAACTTCAGCCGCAGCCCGTGAACATCCACCACGCGCAGGCGCAACACCCGCTTGCCAACGGTTTGGCCGCGCCAGCGCCATTCCGTGTAGATGCCGTAGCCGAGATTAAAAACGAAAAACAGCAGCACTGCGACGGCCTGGGCGACGCCGAGGCTTACGAACATGAACATGGAAATCACTATGTTCAGCAGGAACACGAACGCAAAGAGGCAGAGCACATCGATGAACCACGCCAGAAAGCGGGCCATTGGCCCGGCCAGTTCCTGCGAAAACACCACACCCTCAGGCGTGCGGATGTGAAGCGTGGCCAGCCGGTTCATGCGCGCGCCTTCACCTCCAACGCTGAGGAAGAAAATGAGCGCCACAAGCTCGACGCACCCGAACGTAATCTTCACCGAATAGGGCAGGATTGGCGCGTGGAACTGCGAAAAAAACGCCTCCACGATTCCGGCCCAGACAAGCATCAGCGCCACACCGCAAATGAGCGTCATGAGGTCGGGCGCGACCGCTCTCAAGCGGGCGCGCAGTGTCTCGCGGCGGCCCCAGCCAATGAGCGCGCCCGCCAGCACCAGGCCCGCCTGCGCGCCGATGAAGATCGCGGGCAACTCGATCACGCCGTGCGGCAGCAGCCAGCCCAGCAGAAAAACCGTCTGGCCGGCCATGACGTAATCCACGATGACCAGGCCGAGAATGACGCCGTTGTAAAACAGCAGGATGACCGTGCCAATGCCGTAGGTGACACCGAACGCCAGCGCGCGAATCGAAACGCTGATGTTGTTCACCATCAGTTGCGCCGAAAAGCTCGTCATGCCTCCGGCGGAATGGCCGTCCCGATCTTTCTCCTCGCGAGCGACTCGCTCGGCCGGATCACCGAGGTGGCTCTCGAACATTTCCGGCAGGATGGCCGTCTTGGCCTCCGGGTCGAACGCGACGGCCAATCCGCCAAACAGCGCCCCGGCCAGCGTGATGCCCAGCGCCAGCCAGAACGCGCGGGCGCGCCGTCGAAACGTTTGCGGCAGCGTTTGGAAGAACCAGTGCCACGGCGAGAAGCGATGCTGGCGATCGCGCGTCTCGTTAATTTCGCCGTAGGCGCGGGCGACGAGGCTTTCCAGGTAGCGGCGCGTCTCCGGCTCCGAGGAGAAGGTGTTCAGCTTGGCCAACCCGGCGGCCGTGCGCTCGTAGAGGTAGTGGAAGCGGCGCGCTTCATCGAATCGCATCACGGCGCGGCCGTTGTTCTCAAGCCGGTTGAGCAGCCCCTCGAGCTCCGTCCAGAACGGCCGCTCGGCGGTCATGAAGCGCTGGAGGTCGATAATCATCGTTGTCGTTCCGGGTTCCGAGTTCAGGGTTCCGGGTTCCGAGTTGGGAAAGTCAATCTTCCGTCCCAACCCGGAACTCGGAACTCGGAAGCCGGAACTTCTACAAAAGCTGTCTCTGCTTCACCCCCAAATACTGTGCCACGAGGTCGGCGGCGAGTTTTTCATTTTCCAGCAGCTTGAAGCTGACGCCGCGGCGCTGAAGCACCTTCTCCAGTTCGCGCAGGTTGTGCCAGCGCAAGTGCCCGCCCAGGTGCCGGTACACGTCGTCGATGTGTTGCACGTCGCCATCGGTGAAGAGCGGGTCCACGCCGGGAGGCTTGATCATATTCACGAGCACCAGATGTTGGCCCGCGAGCAGCGCCATGTTCCGTACGAAGCTTTCAGCCAGCACCGGGTCGTCGAGCGACGTGAGGAATATCAGCAGCGCTCGCCGCCGCAGGCGCGTGCGGATGAACGAGCTGATTTCGTCGAAGTCCGGCGCGGTGCTCTGCGGTTCGAGAGTGTAGAGCGCGTCGCGACAGGCGGCGTAATGCTGTTTTCCATTCTTTGCGCGCAGGAAAGTGTCAGCCTTGTCGGTGAAGGTGAGCAGCCCGAACAGGTCGCCCTGCTTCTCGGCGGCCTGCGCCAGGATGAGGGCTGCGGTGATGAAGCGCTCGAGGAGTGTGGTTTCAGTATTCAGTAAACAGTGTTCAGTTTTCAGTGTCCCGCCCGGTCGTAGGTGAGCCGGCCGAGACTGGTTACTGATTACTGAATACTGATTACTGGATACTCCTATCTTCGTTACCATCCTCGCCGACAACCTTGACGCGTCTATCACCACATACACTTCCTGCGTCCGTTCGATTTGGAAAATCTTCGTCACCGGATGCCCGCGCTTGGCGGTGGCTTTCCAGTGGATTTCGTCGTAGCCGTCACCGGGGATGTATTCGCGCAGCTTCTCGAAGTCGCGGCCCTTGCCGACCTGTCGCTGGGCGTGGATGCCGAAGGCGCCGCGGTTGAGAAATAGCGCGGCAAGCGTGCGCCGCTCGGTGAGCAGGTTCGGATAGACCCGCGCCTCGCACACGGCGGGCACGTTCGCGCGCACCACCCAGAATCCGAGCCGAGATGCTGTTTCGAGGAACGCGCGGCGCAGCCGGTAATTGCCTCGCCGGAGCGGCGTCACGGGCCAGTCCAGCCGCGACAGCACCGCGCCGGCGGGCAAGAGCACCGTCTCGTCCTCGTGCTGCGATGCCAGTTCGCGCGGCAACGCCAGCCCGAGCCGCAGCCGCAGCGGCCGCTTGAGTTCGTTCTTCAACGTCACCTCGATGCTGCCCGCGCGGTCCTTCGACAGCCGAAGCACTTCGGGCAGTTGCACCCGAATCCCATCGAGCCGGCCGTAGGAAACCGCCGCGTCCACCAGCGCCAGCACGAGCCACCCCGCGATGAGCACCACCGCGAACGGTCCCGCCACCGGATACAACGCCCCGAGCACCGAGAACGGCAGCGCCACCACGGCGAACCAGAACAGGAGTCGGGAGTTGGGGACGAGCGTCATGAAATGTCGACTGACAAATGACGAATGACGAATGACGAATGACGAATGGCGAATGGCGAAGGAATGATCAGGCGCAATCGCAGCAGATTTGAAATCCAGTTGTTTCACCAGCAGTCAAATTCGACGGGCCAGTGAACCATAGTCCCCGCGTCCTGCAAAGTGCCGGTTTCGAACTGGAGGACATGACAGTCTGTAGCCGCCGACGTGAGGAGGTGGAGAACGCGGACGCGCGGTCCATCCGCCTCCTCACGTCGGCGGCTACGGTGCCTATACTACAATCATTAAACTTTGCGCAATGACTGCCAGAATCTGGAGTGCGGTGACTTGTCACCGCTTTTGCCGCTTTGGCGACTTGTCGCCAAAGCGGGGCCGCGTCCAGCGGCCCGCGTGAGTTGGACACCTTCCCGCATTCGACGGCGACAAGTCGCCTGCCGAAAGCGCGGACAAGTCCGAGCACTCCAAGGTGGTTGCGACTCCCCCGCGCTGTGTCCAATGCAGGCTATTTCCCCGCCGCCTTCGCAGCGGCTTCCGGGTCAATCTTCAGCAACGCGTTCGTCGCGCATTTGCGCGGATAATCATTCGTATCCTGGTACAGCTTGATCAGTTCAGGCACGGCCGGCTTGGCGGCGCTGCCGAAGTTTCCGAGGCTAATTGCAGCGTTCGCGCGCACACCTCCGTTTGGATCGCTTAGGGCACGCGTCAATGCCGGCACGACCACCTCGAGCCGTTTGTTCCAGATCGTGAATGCCGACGCCGCGTTCATGCGCACGTTAGGGTCGGGATCTCGCAAGGCATTGATCAACGCCGTCCGGGCCATCTCCTCGATCTCTGGGTGCGAGTAAGCCCTCCTCAGTGCCGATGCCGCCGTGCTGCGGGCCTCGATGTTTCCCGTCGCCAGAACATTGGTCAGCACGGGCGCGCTCTTGGGCAGCATCCGGGAAAGGGCGGCGGGCACATCGTCGGTGGCGCCCGGATCATTCATCGCCTCCATCATCGCCGGAAACGCCGGCGCGCCGTCCTGCCCGAGCTCCCCACAAGCCTTCGCGGCGCGGCTGTGCCACAAGACCGCGTACTCCCCGCTCTTTCGCAGCAAGCCTAACCGGGCTTTCAGGCGGACCCATTGGCGGTTGAAGGGCGGGTCCTTCGAGCGCAAGTAGCCATTGAGAAATGGCAAGCAGTTCGTGCCCATCGCTCGAATCGCCTCCTGGGCCGCGGAATAATTCGTCGTGTCGTAGCGGTAGTCAAACTCCACGAGCCACTCCCGCAACGATCGTCCGAGATGCACCGGCTCGGGCGCCCCTGGCCGCAACAGGGCGAAGACAACCAGCCCCACAGCCACGGCCAGCAGCCCCAGCCTGATGACGAGCTTCGAGCGTTTCATTCGCAGCGCGGCTTCATTTTAATTATTGCCCACCGCTTTCGCACGGATTGAGAACAATCGAATCCTGCCGCGGGTCGGAGTTCCGCGATCCGAGCGCCCGCATTAACCCTCATGCCTTGCGAACATTCAAGGCCATCGCCAGAACGATTGTCCCGAAGGGACACCCTGAAAATAGCCCAGCGTTTCAACGCTGGGTTCAACGGGAGAAGGGGCCAAGTCCCGAAGGGACGGCTGAATCGATCCCTCAGGAATCCCGGTTCGCCGTATTCGATACGGTTTTGTCAACCGGAGCTCAGGCACGACATACTGCCATTCAGCCGTCCCTTCGGGACTTATGCAACGGCCGATTCACCCCCGGCGTTGAAACGCCGGGCTATTGCCGTTCATCCCTCCGGGATGCTACCTGCCGCCTGCTTGCCAATTCCTTCCGCGAATACTCTGAGCGCATTCGGATTTACACGGCTTGCGACAGGTCGAATACCCGGCTCTTTCGCCGCGTCCACGGTGCATCTTCACGCTCGCGCGGATTCAGGTTTTCTGATGCAATTCACCTTGCAGCCATGACGCTCAGTCGACAATTCAAATTCGCCGCCCTGCCGCTGCTCGGCCTTTGGTTGGCGCAATCCCATCTCGACGCCGCGGAGCGCCCGCTCTCCGGCCAGTTGATTTACAAACAACTGTGCGCGAAGTGCCACGGGAAGAACGGCGGCGGCGTGAAGGGCAAATACGACGACGCGCTCCACGGCGACTGGTCGCTCGAAAAGCTCACCCGTTACATCGCCAAGAACATGCCGGACGACGCGCCCGAGAAATGCGTGGGCGAGGACGCGGCCGAAGTCGCCCGCTACATTCACGACGCTTTCTACTCACCAGAGGCCAGGGCGCGGAACCATCCGCCGCGCGTCGAACTTACCCGCCTCACCAACCGCCAATACGTCCACACCATCGCCGACTTGATCAAATCGTTCGGCCCAAGCGACGACCCTCCGGGCCAGGAACGCGGGCTGCGCGGCAATTATCGCCCCCGAACGCGCAAAGGGGAGGAGGAAAGGAAATCCTTCGACCGGGTGGACCGCCAGGTGAGTTACACCTTCGGCACCAACAGCTCGGACGCCGAACGCCTCGGCACCGGGACGAACGAATTCAATATCACTTGGCGCGGCTCGATCCTCACCGACGAAACCGGCGATTACGAGTTCATCCTCAAGACGCCCAATGGCGCGCGACTTTGGGTGAACGATGACGATGCGGCCTTGATCGATGCCGGCGTCGCCTCCAGCGTCGTGACCGAGCACAAGGCCGTCCTTCGTTTGCTGGGCGGGCGCGTCTACCCGCTGCGGCTGGAGTTTTTCAAAGCGCCGAAGGACAAGCTGGTTTCCATCGAGTTGCTGTGGAAACCGCCGCACGGCGCCGAGCAACTCATCCCGGCGCGCAGCCTCTCGCCCGTCCGCGTATCGCCCACGTTCGTCCTCGCCACGCCGTTTCCGCCGGACGACAGCAGCGTGGGTTACGAGCGCGGCGTGGCCGTGTCCAAGGCGTGGGATGAGGCCACGACTCAAGCCGCCATCGAAGTGGCCAACCACCTGGTCAAGCATCTGGACCGGCTCTCAGACAGCAAACCGCGCGATACGAATCGCGCCGCGAAAGTCGAAAAGTTTTGCTCCGAGTTTGTGGCGGCGGCGTTTCGCCGGCCGTTGAAGCCGGACCAGAAGCGCACTTTCGTCGAAAAACCGTTTCGGAGCGCGCCGAAAATCGAGGACGCCGTGAAGCGCGTCGTGCTCCTCACGCTCAAGTCGCCACATTTCCTCTACGTCAATCTGAAAGATGGCAAGCCGGATGACTTCCAGGTCGCTTCCAGCCTGTCGTTCGGTCTGTGGGATTCGCTGCCGGATGCCGAGTTGACGAAAGCGGCGGTGAAAAGAGCCTTGCACACCGCCGAGCAAATCCGCCAGCAGGCCCGGCGCATGTTGGCCGACCCGCGCGCCCGGGCGAAGTTTCAGTATTTCCTTCATCACTGGTTGCAGATGGACCGCGTGGAGGACGTCGCCAAGGACGCCAATCTCTTCCCCGGCTTCACGCCCGAAATCATTGCCGACCTCCGAACCTCGTTGAACCTGTTCCTCGACGATGTGGTGTGGAGTGCGTCGTCCGACTACCGCCGGCTGTTGCTGGAGGACGAGCTGTTCGTGAACAACCGACTCGCGCAATTCTATGGCGTGAACACCAACGCCACCGACGATTTCGTGAAGGTGAGCCTCGACCCCAGGCAACGCTGCGGCGTGGTGACGCATCCGTATCTGCTCGCCGCCTTTTCGTATCCGAAGTCCACCTCGCCCATTCACCGCGGGGTGTTTCTGACGCGCAACATCGTCGGGCGCGCCCTCAAGCCGCCGCCGATGGCCGTCGCGTTCAAGGATGCCGACTTCGCGCCCAACCTCACGATGCGCGAGAAGATCGCGGAGTTGACCCGCCCCCAGGCTTGCCAGGGCTGTCACTCGGTCATCAACCCGCTCGGCTTCAGCCTCGAACAGTACGACGCCGTCGGCCGCTTTCGCACCGAGGAAGGCAATCGTCCCATCGACGCGGCTAGCGAATATACGACCGACGAAGGCGAGAAGGTCCGGCTTCGCGGAGCGCGCGACGTGGCCGAATTCGCCGCCGGCAGCGAGCACGCCCACAATGCCTTCATCGAACAGCTCTTCCACCAGGTCGTCAAACAGCCGATGCGCGCCTACGGCGCCGGTGTACCGGACCGCCTGCGCCAGTCCTTTGTCGCGTCCGGCTTCAACATCCAGCAATTGCTGGTGGACATCTCGACCCTTTCGGCTCTGCACGGAATCGAGCAGCCGGCGCGCGGGACCCAGCGTTAGGGACGCGCTGCCGCGCGTCCGCCGTACGTGAAGTACGAAAGTTTACGCAGAAGCGGCATGGATTTGGAGTGCGGTGACTTGTCACCGCTTTTGCCGCTTTGGCGACTTGTCGCCAAAGCAGGGCCGCGTCCAGCGGCCCGAGAGAGTTGGATGTCTGGCCGCATTCGACGGCGACAAGTCGCCTGCCGAAAGCGCGGACAAGTCCGCGCACTCCAAAGTGGTTGCGGCTTCGCTGCGCTGGGGCAATCAGATTTTGCAATTCCCTGAACGCGCGGCAGTGCATCCCTACCGAGGGACTCGCTTCCGTTGCTCCGCCGCCCAACCTTCGAACTTCGCGCGAATCTCGTCCCGGACGCGGCGGAACACGTTCAGTTGCTCCTCGTCGCTGCCGGTCGCGTGCGCGGGATCGTCGAACGGCCAGTGCAACCGGTTCACCTGGCCCGGGTAGGCCGGGCAAACCTGGTCGGCCTTGCCGCAAACCGTGATGACCGTTTCGATGTTTTGTTCGAGGAATTCGTTCATGCTTTTCGAGCGATGCCCGCGAAGGTCGATGCCGACCTCGGCCATCGCCCGGATGGCCAGCGGATGGACGTAGCCGGCAGGCTTCGAGCCGGCGCTGTGGACTTCGAGAAAATCGCCGGCCGCCGCGCGCAGGATGCCTTCGGCCATGTGGCTGCGGCAGGAGTTGCCGGTGCAAAGGATGAGGACTTTGGGTTTCATAAGGCGTGGTGCGTGATGCGTGGTGCGTGAAGCCGCTTCATGGTTCGACGTTAGTTCACGCACCACGCACCACGCAACACGAGCTACTTAGTCCCCCGATAGGCTTCGGCCAATAAGGTGACCGGATGCACGACCCGTAGCGCAATTCCTTCGCGCGCGGCACCGTTGACTATCTGGAGCAGGCAGCCGGCGTTCCCGGTCGCGACGACTTCGCACTGCGTCGCGCGGATGTGCTTCATCTTCCGGTCCAGGAGCTGGCCGGCCATCTCCGGCTGCGTCAGGTTGTAAATGCCGGCGCTGCCGCAGCACCAGTTCGATTCCGGCAGCTCGACGAGTTTCACCCCGGGAATCGCCCGCAGAAGCTGGCGGGGCTGCGAGACAACCTGTTGGCCGTGGCACAAGTGGCAGCTCTCGTGGTAGGTGACGGTTTGCGCCGCGCCCGTGGCAGGCGGCGCGAAACCGATCTGCGCGAGCCATTCGTGGATGTCTTTCACCTTGCGGTCCCATTTGCGCGCGCGCGCTTCGTAGGCGGCGTCGCCTTCGAGAAGTTTGGCGTAGTGCTTGAGGTGCGAGCCGCAGCCGCCGGCATTGGTGATGATCGCGTCGAACTGATCCGGCGGGAACTGGTCGATGTTCCTTCGCGCCAGTTGCTGGGCCAATTTCCATTCGCCGTTGTGCGCGTGGAGGGAGCCACAGCAATGCTGGCCGGGCGGCGTGTGAACTTCGCAGCCGTTGCGCGCGAGTACTTCGACCGTGTCGCGGTTCACGTCGCTGAAGATCAAGTCTTGCGCGCAACCGGCGAGCATCGCGACGCGGAATCTTCTGGCACCCATGGCCGGCGTCACGGGCGCGACCAGGTCGGCGGTGAACCGCGGCTGCACCATGGGCGTCATGGCCTCCAGCTCGCGGAGGCGTTTGGGGAGCAGCCGCAGGATTCCCGAGCGGCGCACGAGCGTTTGCAATCCCAGCCGCTGGTAGAGCCGCAGGAGGCGCCCGGCGAAGCGCAGCCAGCCGAGGTCCATGAACAGCCAGCGCAGTGTCAGGTCACGGATGGCGTCGCGTTTGGGCGATTGGAGCGCGCCGCTTTGCTCGGCCTCGGCGCGGGCGTGCTCGAAGAGTTCGGCATAGTTGACGCCGGCGGGGCAGGCGGTCATGCACGCCAGGCAGCCCAGGCAGAAATACATCTCTTCCGCGAACGCCTCGGTCGCTTCGAGCCGGCCGTCGGCGATGGCGCGCATGAGGGCGATGCGGCCGCGGGGACTGTTGCGCTCCAGCTTCGTGGCGTCGTAAGTCGGGCAGGTCGGCAGACAAAGGCCGCAGTGCATGCATTGCTGCACGACGGAGTAGTCGAGACCTTTAAGGTGCGAGCCAGCCGGATTCATCGCGTTCGTGAAGCAAGAGTCAACCACGCTGGCAGTCGGATGCGAAGAACATTTGGGCGATCCGTTCGCTTCAGGGAGGGCGGATTCAAGAGAGGAGCGCGGACAGCTTTGTCCGCGTGTTTTTTGGCTGTATCTCAAATTCGCGCGGACAAGGCTGTCCGCGCTCCTTTATCGGCTGCCGCGACGCGGGGATTGAAGCCGGCGGTCGCTTCGGCTATCGACGGCACATGGCTTCGCCGCCGCTCAAGCACATTCGGATTGCTTCCTTGCTTCTTCCACCGCTTGGGCTCGTGCTGCTCTGGCGCAGTCGGGACGTGCGCGTCGGCAGAAAGATACTCGGGTCCGTCGGTGTGCTGCTTTACTCCGTCCTTTACGCGGGGCTTCTCATCGCTCTGCTGATGCTGGTCGCGGGACTCGAGATCGAGTGGCGGGGCGGCTTCCCGCCGGTACTCACATTCCGGAAAACGAAGCCCAACTACGAATCCGTCGAAAAGCACCGTGCGCGGCAAGCCAAAGCGCCGCCCGAGAAGGACTTGCCCGTATCGAGTTCCGAAGCCTATTGGACCGACTTCCGCGGGCCGCGTCGCGATGGGCATTACGCGGAACGGCCCATCCTGACCGATTGGCCTGCGGGCGGATTGCGCACACTCTGGCGCCAACCGATCGGCGGCGGCTACGCGTCGTTCGTCATCGCTGCCGGACGCGCCTTTACCATCGAGCAGCGTCGCGACCGCGAAGCTGTGACCGCCTATGATCTGGCGACCGGGCGGGAACTTTGGGCGCACACTTATCCGGCGGCCTTCTCCGAGTCGATGGGCGGCGACGGCCCGCGGGCGACGCCAACGTGGCACGACGGCCGCCTTTACAGCCTTGGGGCCGAAGGCGAGTTCTGCTGCCTGGAGGCCGCCAGCGGGCGGCTGCTCTGGCGCAAAAACGTCCTGGCCGAAGCCCGCGCCAAAAACCTCTACTTCGCGCTCAGCACCTCGCCGCTCATCGTGGACGACACCGTTATTGTGCTCTCCGGCGATCCTGACGGCGGCACGGGCAAAACGGTGCTCGCGTTCCACCAAGTCACGGGCGAGCGGGTGTGGGCGGCGCTCAACGAGCGCCTGGCCTACACCTCGCCCATGCTCGTGACACTGGCCGGCGAGCGGCAAATCCTTCTCGCCGCGGCCATTCGACTCGTGGGCCTCAAGCCGGAGGATGGATCCGTGCTGTGGGAGTTTCCCTGGAAGGTGCAATACGACAACAGCATCGCCCAGCCCGTGCTTGTCGGGACGAACCGCTTCCTCATTTCCGGCGGCTACGGAACGGGGTGCGCGCTGGTGGAGATCGTCCGCCACGGCGACCGCTGCGTCGCGCGGCAGGTCTGGAAAAACCAGAACTTGAAGAACAAGTTCAACAGCTCAGTTTTTCACGACGGCTTCGTTTACGGACTCGACGAAGGCATTCTCACTTGCATCGACGTGGCGACCGGCGCGCGGCGCTGGAAGGACGGGCGCTACGGCTACGGACAGTTGCTGCTGGCTGACGGGCACCTCCTCGTGCTGGGCGGCGATGGCGAACTGGCATTAGTCAAGGCCAGTCCGGACAAGTTAGTGGAAGTTGCCAAATCGCCGGGCTTCCGGGGCAAGACGTGGAACCATCCCGCCATTGCCGCCGGACGGTTGCTCGTGCGCAACGCCGTCGAGATGGCGTGTTTTGACTTGGAGGCGCGCTGAGTGCCCCAAATCCGGAGGGGGAGATGGAGGAAGTAAAACGTATACCACGAGCGCTGCTGTCCCTGGGGAATCGAGACAACGCAAATTGACATGTCACGATTTGAGACACGGCTGTGAGAGAGGCATAGGGTTGGCCGGCTCCACGCTGACGCGCAGGTCGTTGTTCTCACGCTCGTGAAACAAGTTTTGTCTGCTGGCACGACCGGTGCTTGGACCGTCGGTGCGTCCTAAAACGCATCGGACGGATTTTAGATGGTACATATATGAAAGACAGCAACTCGACCAATTCGCAAGGTTCCGCAGCCCCTGCCGATATGGGGTTTTCTCCGTGGCAACGGTTGAAGACCAAACGGATTTCGTACTTAACGCTGCCGTTGCTCTTCATGGCGACGGTGGTGGAATTCGTGATTTTGGCAACCGGCTGGACATACCAGAAGGTCGTCTGCGTGCCCCAGGGTATGGGTGTCACTTTCTTTGGCATCGGTCCCATTGGGGCAACCATCCTCGCGGTGGAGTTGCTCAAGCTGCCCCTGGCGATTTGGACCGCATCACGTCATGGCTGGCAAAAAACCTTCATGCTGCTGATTGGATTGCCGCTGATTTGTGTGCTGACGTTCCAATTGGTCAAGGATATGGCGGTGTATGAGATGGGCGTTGCGATGGCTCCCGCCGGCCAGTTGCTTGAGAAAGCAGCCGTAGAGGAAACTAAAATTGCGCATCTGAATGGCGAGCTGGCGGCGATCGAGGGGAAGAAAAGCGACCGCGAACGCAAGGTGGCCGAATTGGCGGCCAAGCGGAACAAGGCCAACGCCGATCTTCAAGAGTTGCTCAAGCGCAACGCTGAGGCGCGTCAGGACGCCATTGACCTGACTGATTTTCAGAAGAAAGAGTTGTCTGAGGTGGAAGCGCGCCAGGCAAACATCATCAAGCAATTCAATGCTGATACGGAACAGATCAACAAAGCGCTGGCCGAGCTGCGCACCCGCCGCGAAACGGAGTTGGCCCGAGCCAGCAAATGGACGGTTGAGGAGGCGCGCATTGAGAATGCGCATAAAGCGAGAATGACGGAGTACACCAATAAGAAAGCGACTTATGACAAAGAGAAAGCGCAATATGATAACGCCAACTTTCTCCGGCGTAAGTTGATGAAAGAGCCGGTTAGTCCCGGGGTGCCACCGGAGCGGGAGGTCAACTCTATTGTTAAGCCAACTGCGATCGCAGAGTTCGACGCGGAAATCAAAGCCAAGGAAGCCGAATTGTTAGCCGTCAACAACAAACGCCGTGAGCGGGTGGCCCAGGTTGACGCGGACGCCCGCCGGCTGCGCGAAGAGTACGACCGCCGCTCGAGTACCAGGCGCGAGAAGACAGACGGCAAGCGCGAAGAATTGGTGGCGGCACAGGCGACGTTGACAGCAGAAATAAACGCGGAAGAGAAACTGGCCGACCAGGAGCTGGCGGCGGCGGTCAAGAAGGTGGACGGGATTCGCGGGGAAATCGATGCCTGCCGCAAAAAGGCTGAAGGGTATTACGAGGTGCGTGAGGCTTCGATCCGAAAAACTCAGGTACACCGGATCGCCACGACGGTGGAAATCGTGCGCGGCTTGATCATGGGCGAGCGCCCGATGTCGATCACGGCGACGGCCAAGGAGCGCGGAAATATATTGACCGACCAAATCAGCATGGTGCGGATTTGGGTTTATCCGGTGCTGGCTTTCATTGTCGCTTTCCTTCCCACGTTGATGGTTGAGATCGGTTCGTCCACCGTTTTCCAACCCGAGCGCCAACGCCCGGCTTATCGTCTCGGCTTCCTCGGCCGCCGCCTGCACTGGCTCTACAAGCGCGCGGGCCGTCAAAAGATTCTGCGCGCCGAACGGCTGGCCATCGAAGCATCCGGGGAGGTCGCCGCTCGCGACCGGGCACTGGCCGCGTCCGAGACTGCCGCAGCCGCGCAGGAAGAGCGGTTGAAGAAGACGGCTGATTCGCTCAACCGCGCGGTAGCCGAAAGCGACGCCCTGCGCGATTCGCAGAAGTCGGAGGTCGAACGCCAGATTCAGTCGCGCCAGGATGCCTGGTCGGATCGGCTGACTCAAACGCGGAAGGAACTGGACGATCAGCGGGCCGCCCATGAAGCGGAGCGCGCCGCCCTGAAGCAGGAACATCAGCAGAAACTGATGAAGGTGACAGAGGATTGCAAAGCCCAGGTTATCCAAGTCCGCCGCCAAATGGCAGATGCCGAATTGGCCGCGGTGGAGAAATCCGGAAAGCTGGCCAATGAGCTGAAGCAGGCCATGCATGCCCGGGAGGAAGTGGAATCCCAGTTGAAACATCAAATTGACTCTCTGGGGGTCCAATTAGCCCAGGCCCAGGAAGACGCGGGGCGTCAAACGGAGAAGGCTGCGCGTGAAGAGAAGCACCGTTTGGAGCGGCAGCAATTGGAATTTGAAAAGACGCTACGCCAGCGGGAGGAGGATTTTGAACACCGGCTGAAACAGCGGGAGCAGGAACTGGCTCTCACCTTCGAGGGGCGGCTGGCGGAGGAAAAAAGCAAAATCGATGAAGGCGCGCGGCTCCGCCAGATGGAGCTTGAGCGCCAGATCGATAACCGTGCCCGGGAGGTCGAGGGGCGCTGGAAACAAGAAGTACAGCGACGGGAAGAAGCGACGCAAATCAGAGTCAGACACCGGGAGCAGCAATGGCAGGCGCAGTCGGAGGCTCGTTTAAGCGGAGTGCAAACGCAGGCGGAGAAGGAGCTGAGCCGGCGGGAGGCGGAATTGAAGCACCAACTCGAAGCCAAAGCGCATGAGGCCGAGACGCGACTGGATCAGCAATTGCAGGAGAAGGAACTGGCGTTCGAGGCAAAACTGAAGCAGCGCGAACAGGAATTAGCCGCCAAGGCCGACGCCCGCGAAGCTGAGTTGCAAAAGCAGTTTGCCGCGCGTTTGCGCGTTCGCGAGGAGGAATTGGAACGCCAGGCCGAGACGCGCGTCCGTGCCACCGAGGCCCGATTGGGTCACGAGTTGAAAGAGCAGGAACAACTTTTCCTGTCCAAATCCCGCCAGCAGGAGCAGCAATGGCAGGTGAAATTGGATGGCGTCCTGGCCGAGTTGCAGATCCAGACTGCGGCCATCCAACCGTCAAAGGAAATATTGGCTCGAACCGAGAATGAGCGCGACGAAGCCAGACAATCCGCCACCGATCTCGCCCGCCAGGTGCAGACCCTCGAGAGAAAACTGAAGGAAGCGTCCTCGTTCCTCAGTGGTTGGAAAGATAAATTGGGCGATGCGGCCTAACAGCCCGTTCAAAAACTCCACGTCGGGTTGTAGCGGCGGTCTGTGACCGCCGAGATCGGGCCAGAATGCGTGGTTTCTTCGGCGCTCATAGAGCGCCGCTACATTTTTGGAACGGGCTGCTAACGGTCGGGATTCGTGCAGTTTCCATTCCCCTGCCCTGCCGGCCGCACAGCTCGGATTTCCCCGTGGAGTGGGACTCGAGTCCGCAAGCCAATCTCAGCCCACCTGTCAGCAAATCAAGAAAGCCTTCCGAAAACGCTAAAAATATTGGTCGGAGCGACAGGATTTGAACCTGCGACGTCTTGCTCCCAAAGCAAGTGCTCTACCAGGCTGAGCTACGCTCCGACTCAGGTGGCGAAACTATCCACGGCCCGCCCCGGCGACGCAATGAAGAAGTGGAGAATTCGCACGTCGCTTCGATTTCCAAAGGAACCAATCGCTTGCCAGGCGCGCGGGATCCGGCGCACGCTGGGGGAGAAATCCAATGAAACGCCGGTCTCAACCCTGGCGGTGGTGCGTTCTCCTCGCCGCCCTCTGCGCCGGTTCGGCGAATGCAGCCCAGCCGGAATACGATCTCCTCATCCGGCACGGGAGAATCATCGATGGCTCCGGCAATCCATGGTTTCACGGCGACGTGGCCATCAAAGGCGACCGTATCGTCGCCGTCGGACGCATGGCCGGCGAGGCTAGGCGGGTCATTGATGCCTCGGGTCTGGTCGGTGCGCCGGGATTCATCGACATCCATTCCCACTCGGACTGGACGCTGCTCGAGGACGGAAACGCGCAAAGCAAAGTTCGCCAGGGCGTCACCACGGAAGTCCTCGGCGAATCGGGATCCGTCGGCCCGTTCAAAGGCAAGCTGGTGCCGCGGCCCGTCTCGGTCGGCAACAAGCCGGCGCACATCCGCACTATTGTCGAATATTTCGCGGCCGTCGAACGGTCGGGCGTCGCGGTCAACGTGGCGACGTACGTCGGCCAAGGAAACATCTGGCAATGCGTAATGGGAGATTCCTTCGCGCGGCCGGATTCGGCCGCATTGCAACGAATGAAGGAACTCGTGGCCGAGTCGATGAATGAAGGCGCGTTCGGCCTTTCGACGGCATTGATGATGCCGCCCAGTTCGCTCGCCACGACCGAGGATTTGATCGAGCTCTGCAAAGTCGTGCGCGAACACGGCGGCATTTACGTCACGCACATTCGCGACGAGGGGCTCGGCGTATTCGACTCCGTGAAGGAAGCGATTCAAGTCGGCGAGCGCGCCAACGTCCCGGTGGACATCTTGCACCTGAAGATCGCGGATGAAAAATATTGGGGCCGCATGAAGGAGGTCGTGGCGCTGATTGACGACGCGCGGCGGCGCGGCGTGAACGTGCAGGCGAACGTCTATCCCTATACGCGTGGCAACAACGATCTCGTCAGCATCATTCCACCGTGGGCGCACGAGGGCGGGCGATCCAACCTGCTCGCGCGGCTGAAGGATCCTGCGCAGCGCCCGAAATTGAAACACGACATCCGCGAGCGCGTCGCCGGCTGGTATAATCACTACACCGCCGTGGGCGGCGATTGGCGCCGCATGCTCATCAGCGCGAACAATCGTTACAAGGGCCTCACGATGGACCGCGTGATTGAGATGAGAAGCGAAGGCCAATCGCCTCCACCCGATCCGCTCGATGTGTTGTTCGATTTGCTCATCGAGCAGGACGGTTCCGTAAGCACCGTCTATGCCCATCACACCGAGGAAGACATGAATCTGGCCTTGAGCCAGCCGTGGTGCTCGATCGGCTCGGACGGTTCCGCGCTGGCGGCCGAAGGGCCGCTGCGACGCGGCAATCCCCACCCGCGCAACTTCGGCACGTTCCCCCGGGTCCTGGGCATCTACGCGCGCGAACGAGGTTTGCTCCGGTTGGAAGATGCCGTGCGCAAAATGACTTCGCTCAACGCCGCCAAGCTGGGAATTCGCGATCGCGGCTGGCTGCAAGCCGGGGCGTTTGCGGACATCACGATCTTCGACGAGAAGCGGATCGTGGACCGCTCGACCTACGAGGAGCCCTTTCAATACAGCGAAGGCATCGAATACGTCCTCGTCAACGGACAGCTTGTCCTCGAGCGAGGCAAGCACACCGGGGCGCGCACCGGCCGGCCGCTGCGGCATCGGAGTGGGCAGCCGTGATCAGTAATCAGTGTTCAGTATTCAGTAATCAGAAAAGGAGTCGGCTCTAACAATTGAGAATCGAAGGCGGCTTTTACACTCGCATCGAGTGCATCTAAGCCCTGTAAGGGCGCGATGTGATAGCCCAGGGCAACGCCCTGGGTACGGACGCAGAAACGCGATCAGCCCTGAAAGGGCGTCACAAGGGGAGGCTTCGATTGTGCCGCCCTTTCAGGGCTGAGGTGCCTTAGATGCACGAGACCCAGGGCGTTGCCCTGGGCTTTAATATGACGGCCTTTCAGGCCTCGGACTATCGAGGACCCCCAAACCCCTTCTGCCTCATTGGAGCGGTGACATTTGAGCAGCCGAGTTATTCCTCTGAATGCATCCAGGAACCAGCTATCATTTGCGGAAACATTCCCAACGGACCCTGGATTCTGAAAACTGAATACTGAACACTGATTACTGATTACTGCGTACGCCGGTCCGCGTTGCCAGCAGCTCGGGCCGCAACACCAGCGCCTTTTGCGCCGCGCTCCAGTCCCGAAGCCGCAGGGTCCACTCGGCGACTTGCTTCGGAAATTTCGCGGCAACGTTGGTTCGCTCCTCCGCGTCGGTCGCCAGGTCGAACAGTCTGGCGCGCGCCGAGCCTAGCTCCAGCACCACCTTCCAACGGCCGTCCCTCGCGCCGGCCAGTGACAGCGAGTAGTCGGTGAAGAACAGCGCAGCGCGTTCGACGGGGGCCAGGAGCGACGCGCCTTGATAATCCTTCGGCGCCTCCAGGCCCAGCAGGTCGAGCAGCGTCGGCGCCAGGTCGAGCAGGCTCGCGGTGCGTTTCATGCGCACCGGCTCGCGCCACGCGCCGGGCATCGAGACGAGCAATGGCACGCGGACGTTCTCCTCGTGAATGAACAACGTGTGGCCGAAGTTGCCCTCGTGCTGGCCAAAGGCTTCGCCGTGGTCGCCGTAGATGACGAACAACGTGTTCGTATCGAGGCCGCGCTGGCTCAGGCCGTCAAGAAACTTCCCCAGCGCCGCGTCGCCGAAGTGCAGCGCGTTGCGGTAGCTGTCCAATTCGTTGCGCTCGGGAAACGGGCCGGGTGCGGGCGTCGCATAGGGGTGATGCCCGGCGATGGGCAGGTAGTGGAGAAAGAACGGTTGCTCGCGCGGCCGGGTATCGATCCATGCCAGCATCGCCTCCACCGTGGCCGGTTCGTCCACGCCGAAACTGGAATTGAAGTTGCCGCTGATGTTGCCGGCGTCCGCGAGCATTTCGAATCCCCGCCGCCGCACGACCTCGTTCATGCCCAGGTAATCGAAGCGGCCGGAATGAAACAGCGCCGTCCGGTAGCCCGCGTTCGCCAGCACTTGCGCGATGGCCGGAGTGCGCACGCGCGCGTAATCCTCCGCCCGCGTGTCGAACGCCGGGTAGCGCGAGCAGAGCACGGAGAAAAGCCCTTTGATGCTTTCCGGGTAAACAGCGTAGGCGTTCTCGAAAAGCAGCGAGGTCTCCGCCAGCCGTGTGAGGTTCGGCATCGGATCTTCCTGCGCTCCGTAGCAGCGGAGGTAACGCGCGCCGGTGGATTCCAGCGCGATCAGCACGACGTTTCGCCCGACGGCTGAACCGCGAAGGTGGGTCAGGTCCTCGGCCGACTCGCGAGTACGCTCGCCCCGCCGGGCCGACTTGGATTCTGTCGATCCGGAGCGCCAATCGGCCTGTAGAGCCGGCGACCCGCCGCGCACTCGCGGAAAGGTGGATTCCACGAAGGCCACCAGTGCGTTGCGATGCAGCCCGGCGCAGTCCACGCGCCGTGCCGCGAAGGCACCCGTCACGGCCAGCGCGGCCAACGCGGCCAACCCGGGCGCCGTCCACTGCGGCCGGAGTCGTCGCCAGAGAAGCAGGAAGCCGCCTGCGGCCAACATCACGGTTGACATCAGGGCAATGTTACCCGCGGTGAGATAATGCCGGATTGAATCTGCCAGCGCGCCACCCGTCGCGCGCGACATTTGCCACGTGAGCGGCGAGGACAAAATTCGCGCCAGGGCCACGTTGACCGCCGTGTAGCTCACGATGAGCCAAAACACGCACCGCCCCGCCACCGGCATTTTCCGCAGCGTGTAATCGACGGCGCCGAACACCAGCGCCACAAGCGCGTCTTGCCAGAACAGCGCCAGCGGCGTCCAAACCGACCACGGCAGGTCGCGTCCTGCCACCGCGAGCAGCTTGGCTGTCATGAGCCCGGCGAACAAGGCGAGCGCTCTCATGGGGTCACCAGTTCAAGGCGGATTCAAGAATCGGCCGATACAGGAGCGCGGACCGCCTTGTCCGCGTGTTTCCTGGCTCGAACTTTGAGTCGCGCGGACAAGGCTGTCCGCGCTCCGTTCTTGAATCCGCCCTGTCACAAGATTGAGCCGCTTCAGGAGTGCCCACGACACCACGACGCTTCGGCCCCGGCGCAGCCAAACCCAGTCGTGGACGACGAGATGCCGCGCCGTCCGCATTCGGTAGAAGCCCGACTTGTTCCCGCGCAAGGCCAGCGGCACGACAACCAGGTCAGCGTCGCCTGCGAGCGAGACAAGGTTCTCGGGTGTGCAAAAGCCGCGAACGAATTCGACCCGTTCGTCCAGCCAAATTCTGGCCCGTTCGATCCGATCCTCGCGCAGGTCGACGATGACGAGCGTGGCGTCCGGCGCGAGTCGCCGCAGAATCAGCGCAGTTCGCGGGAACAAGCCGCCACCGACGATGACGATGCGCCGCGGGGGCGGCATCCCGGCGAGGACTTTTTTCCAGGCCCGCTCGTGCACCTCGAGCACGAATTGCCGCAGTGCGCCGCAGCGGCAGACGAGTTCCTCCAGGCCGTCGAGGCTGGCGTGTTCGAGCCAGCGCAAGACGGCGGGCCAACGGCTCACGCGCGCGGCGTCCACCGAGGACTCGCGTGCAAGCTTCGTCCAGTGGCGCGCCGGCCGCGCGTGGTGTTCGAGGTGGTAACCGTCATTGAAGAAAAGCCAGTTGTAGATTCGGCCGTGGTGGCTGACGGCGCCACGGGCGTGTTCAAAATGGCCTTGAATCTGGCACAGCCCAAGCCCGACCAACCAGCCCGGCAGGTAGACGGCCTGAAAGAAACTTGGCGCCAGCGCTGACAGCACCGCCCACATTGCCAACACCAACGCACCCTCCGCGACCCACGCGCGGGGAACGGGCCTCCACTGAAACGGCTCGTCACGGTGATGGGCCAGGTGCCGCGCCCGCCACAGGCTTTGCGGGAAGCCCAGGAGCAGCGACAGATAGGCCGAGAAACTCCAGTTCACCACGCGCGACCGGAAGAACGGCAGATGAATGAAGTTGTGCGACACCGTGTTGGCGTTCCACCACAGCCCCAACGCGACGAGCGGCACCGACGGTACGAGCACGAGCAACGCGCCGTGCAAGGCGGCCAGGCCGACGAGCAGCGCATCCGAGGGCGAGTGCCGGAGGATGCCCGTGCTCGCCGGCGCGTTGACTGCGGCTCGCAGTGCCAAAGCGGAGCGGCCGGTCCCAAGGCTCGTGTCGCGGAGCTTCATGGGTCGTGGCGAATGAGAGCGTAGTGCCAGGAGGCCCGGGCTCAGGAGCTCTTCGACTTGGGTGCCGGCGCGGGTGCGTCGGATTTCTTCCCTTGAAGTTTGTTGAGCTGATTAACGGGGCCGTAATCGCGCGGGCGCACTTTCGTTATGCCCCAGCTTTGCGGGTAGGTATCGGGATTCTCCGGCTTGGCGTCGGTCTTGCGCACGCTGACGGGCGTTTTGTCGCGGCGCGAGCCGAATGTGACGATCTGCCCGGTGCCGGCCACGGCCTTGAGGTCGGCCCATTCCTTTTTGCAGATTTCCTCGTCGCCCGCGCGCAGCTTGAAATACAAGTAACCGCGTTCGGCGTCACGGTATTCGTAGTTGTTCCGATTCGTGGAGAGTGCGAAGCCGCCCCAGACCTGGATGCGCTCGGGCGCGGCGTCGCTCGGCTCGAGGACGACCCGATCGACGAACGCATAAACGCCGTAGGGATCGCTGGCGCGGGCGCCGGTGGCAGCGACGCCGAGGAGCGCGGCGGCGCAGAGGAGGTTGACGAAGTTTCCCAGTCGCGCAAGCGGCTGGCCGATGGAGAGAAGTGTAGTCTTCATACGCGGAATTGGACTGCGGCCAGTCTGCTCACTTGTCAGACAGTTGTAAAAGGATTGTGAAAATCGGAACAAACTAATCGTTGAATCCGCACCGGCGCTGGGTCATGCTTCACGTTAGAACGGATTCAGAAGTGTCGGGCGCAGTGTAGGAATTCGGCCTGCCAAGCCAGGCCGCCAATCCGTTGACTAGAATGAAATCGCCCATTGAAGCGCTGCGATTGATTGTCAGTCATAACGCCACGTACGCCGTGCGGTTGACCCGCGGCCAGGAGGACCTCCGGCGCGCGCAGGCGCTGCGCTTTGCCGTGTTCAACGTCGAACTCAAGGAGGGTCTTGAAGGTTCCCACGAAACCGGGCTCGACGCGGACCCGTTCGACTCCGTTTGCGATCACTTGCTGGTCGAACACGTGGCGAGCGGTGAAGTCGTCGGGACGTACCGCCTCCAGACCGGCCCGAGCGCCGCCCGCCATCGGGGCTACTACAGCGGACAGGAATTTGATTTCTCACCCTACGAACCACTTCGCGACGAGATGATCGAGCTGGGCCGGGCTTGCGTTCACAAGGACCACCGCAATATGATCGTGCTCGGGTTGCTCTGGAAGGGCATTGCCGATTACGCGCGGGATCGCGGCGGCCGCTTCCTGTGCGGGTGCAGCTCGCTCACGTCCCAGGACCCGGCCGACGGCGCGGCGCTCTACACCGAGCTGTGCCGCAAACATCTCGTCCGCCCGGAATGGCGCACGAAGCCCCTTGCCGGCTGGGAATGTCCCCTCGAACACCTCGCGCACGAGCCGCCCAAAGTCCCCAAACTCCTCCGCGCCTACCTGAACCTCGGTGCGAAGATCTGCGGCCCACCGGCGCTCGACCGGCACTTCAAGACAATCGATTTCCTGACGTGGCTCGATCTGGAGGCGTTGCCGGCCTCCGTGCGCACTCGTTACGGGAATTGAGTCCGACGCGATGACACGCGTGATGCGACACCCATTTCGTTTCGGGGTTCGGATGATCTGGTTCACGGCGGAAATCGTTTTTGCAGCGTTCGACTTCCTCTTCGCGCATTGTTTTCGCCGCGGTGCACCGCCGGCCCTGGCCCTCGCGCGCGCCCGTTGCCTCCAGCGTCACTCGCGCCGCATCCTTCGCGTGCTGGGGGTGGAAGTGTCCGCAGGGGGGCGCGTACCGGCCTCCGGCCTGCTCGTCTCGAATCATCTCAGCTATCTGGACGTCCTGGTCCTCGGCACAATCACCCCCGCGGTATTCGTCGCGAAAAGCGAGGTGCGGGGCTGGCCTGTATTCGGCTGGCTGGCGCGGCGGGCAGGCACCCTTTTCATCGAGCGCGCCAAGCGGAGCGACGTGGCCCGCGTCAACGACGAAGCGGATCGACTCCTTGCGGCCGGCATGCTGCTGGTGATTTTTCCTGAGGGGACCAGCTCCGACGGCCGGGAAGTCCTGCCGTTCAAGTCGTCCTTGCTCGAACCTATCGTCGGCCGCCGCCATCCGCTGTCCGTCGCGCATATCAGCTACGAAGTCGAAGACGGCGATGCGGGCGAGGACGTTTGCTACTGGGGCGACATGACGTTCGGCCCGCACCTGCTCAAGCTGCTGAGCAAACGCCACGTTCGCGCCTCCGTGATTTTCACCGCCGTCGAACAGCAGGCCGACAGCCGCAAGGAACTCGCCCGTCAGCTTCATTCCGAAGTCTCCCGCCTGAAGGCGGCCAGTGCCGCGCAGCCCGCGGCATGAAAGTGATCGTCACGACCGGCCCCAGCTACGAACCGATCGATGAGGTCCGCCGCATTACGAACTTTTCGAGCGGCGAATTGGGCCTGCTGCTCGCCAACACGCTCGCGCGCGCACGATGATTTGCACGAGAAGCTAGCCCGGCTCGCTGGCGAGCATGACATCGCCGCGCTCTTCCACGTCGCCGCGTTGTGCGACTACCGGGTCGCGCGCGTCGAGGATGAACGCGGCGCCCGCCAAAGCGCCGCAAAGATAGAGAGCCGCGCCGGCGCGCTGACCCTCTCCCTCGAACCCGCCCGCAAGGTCATCGCCGGACTGCGCCAGCTCTTCCCAAAAGCCGCGTTGGTGGGGTGGAAATACGAATTGAATGGCTCTCGTCCCGACGCGCTGGACAAGGTCTGGCGGCAGATTCGCGAGTGCCGCACCGACGCGTGCGTGGTAAACGGCCGCGCGTGGGGGGAGGGATTCGGCTTTTGCGTGCCGCCCGATTCGGTCCGCGAGCTGGCCGACAAGCAGACTGTGGCTGAATTTCTTCCGCGTTGGTTTCAGGAACGCTCTAGAAAGACCCCGCCGGGGGCGTGAACGGCCTTCATCCTCGGCGGGATTCCACCGATGATGGACGTGGCAGCGAATAGCCAGTTGCACCTTGGCACTCGCACCATCCAGGATGGGGTTGATCTGTGGGCGCCTCGCCTCGATGCGGGTGTCGAGATGCGCGGGAAACCCCGGGCGCATCTTGCAAGCACCACCACGGTCGAGGTCGCGCCGGGAAAGTAGGGCAGGCGTCTCGCCTGCCCCGCCGCGCCGAAAGGCGCGGCTTTCGCACCACCAAGGCCTCGCTTCGCTCGGCCGGGCAGGCGAGACGCCTGCCCTACGTTGGTGGTACTGGCAAGATGCGCGCGGAATCCCGCGCCGGACGGGAAAACGATTGACGATCTCCGCACGCGGTTTGTAGATTACGCGCCCTTTTGGGTTCCAGAGTAGCTCAATGGTAGAGCACGCGGCTGTTAACCGTGGGGTTGTAGGTTCGAGTCCTACCTCTGGAGCCAGTTTGAAAGCCGTCGCGACGCAACGCCGGCTGGCTCTCGGAGGCATCCAAAAACCATAATTGTCGGGGAAATTGCCAGGGAAACTTGGCGGACAGCACTAGAAGCCAGCTCACAAATGGCAGGGCGCGTCCCTCCGCGCGCGCCGACGCGTCCGATTTTCAAGGAAAGCCAGTCTTTTTCCAGTCCGTGCGACGGCGCGCGCGGTGCGGCGCGCCCTACCACGGATTTATGAGATGAACTCTCCACTTCAGGGCTGGGTTGTTCGCCCACCTGTGGGGCAGGTAATCACCCGCCTGTCGGACTTCAGGTGCAAGCGTAGGCTGTGGAATAGCGCAAAGACAGAATCACGGATTTCGGATACACGGATTGTACTGGTGCTGATGAAGAACAATTCAACACGAGAAAGGTAACAACAGATGAACGCAGTGTATCTACACACTTGGAACGGCATGGCGGCTCTTGGAATCCTGGCGCTTGGCCTGGTCACTCCGGCGCAAGCACAGAAGAAGGTGTCCCGCTCCTTCGCGATGCCGATGAAGGTCGACGTGATGATGAGCATGACCGGTTGCCAGAACTCGCCCGGGCCGCAAATCACGATGGAAGGCACGATGGAGGGCGCGATGAGCCTGGATACCGGCATGAAAGGCCGATTCATTTTCCGGAACAATGACAACCCGGTGGGCGGCCCGCATTCGACGAGCCGCACAGTCGACGTGACTCTGGCCCCGGCCGGCGCTTCGATGCGATTCCCCAAGCAGCCCGTGCTCGGGGGCGTGGGAGGCAACCCGTGGATTTATGCGGAGTTTCTCCAAGGCGACGGCACGCCCATTGGCAGCGAGGCGCTGCTGGGCCGCTGCGTGCAATTGGCCCCAGGCAACTGACCGAAGCTCTCCGGAGTGCCTGGGGGCTCCTGTGTTTGTTTGTTCACAGGAGCACTGAGTGGCACGACCGCGAGCCCGTGCGTGCCTAAATCCGGGCTTCGCGGCCGTGCCGAGGTGCGACGGAATGCACACCACTTTTACCCTGGCAGAATACTCTATATGGAAAGGAAGTGAAAACTGATGAGAACTCCAAATATGAACGACCAAATCCTGCTCAACGTGGAAGAATTGGAAGAGCGCATTGCTCCGAGCACTCCGCCGGGCCTGCAAGGCTACGAAGGCCATCCAGGCAACCAGGGCGGCCACGGCGGAAACGGCGGCCACGGGAACCCCTCTGGCAGCGCCAATCCGGAAGTGCCCGCTGGCAACACGCCGCAGCCCAATCCATAAACGATCCCATCCCCACCGGCCCGGTCACGCGTCGCGACTGGCCGGTGGATGACCCGGCCGCGGTTTGCCCGCGAGTTGATTTCGGTGACGTATGTGCCGCAGTTCGCGGCGCCGCGGCCGGGTAAAGGGCAGACCAGTCTCGCGAAGCGTCTGGCCTGCCAACGGTGCCGAAAGAACGGCCGCTGCCGACGACAAAGTTCGAATCACGAAAGTTCAACAACGGACGAACCGAAAATGTTTCATCCTGATAACAGAAAGGAGGTGAGAACTTATGAACGACCCGATCGTGTTAGCGGTGGAAGAACTGGAGGAGCGTATCGCTCCCGACAGCGTGAACGGCGTTCCCGGCGAGAGCAATGGGAACCCCGGCAACGAGGTCTCCAACGGCCACCATCCGCAGCCGGGCAACAACACCGCGGACTCGCATGGGAACTGAGTATCTTGACCGGCTCGACGACTTCGTCGGGATCCGGTGAGGAAAGTGCCAGCCCTGGGTTGCCTTCCGCACCTGGCAAATACCAATGCCCGGTTCGGCAGGAATCAGGAGATGGCACGGATGCATGAACCGTAAGGCACCGGCCGGTTCATTCGATCCGACCTTGAACGCCGGTAAAACAACAAACCCAAAAAAACCATGAAAGACGAGACGAAAGATCAAATCCTGCTCAACGTGGAAGAGCTGGAGGAGCGGATTGCGCCCAGTGCGATCGGCAATCCAGGCAACAACAATCCACCTAACAACAACACGAACAATCCAGGAAACGAAGGCACCGGCGGTCAGGTGTCCACGGGCTCCTGAGTTCGATACCGCGGATGATGCGCTCCCTCCGCCCTCCTTGTGCGCCCGCCATTCCGGCGGGGCCTTATGGAGTCTGGAGTGCAGCGCGGATAGATGAGCCATCGAGTGCCGGCCAGCTTATCTGTCCATAACCCGAAGGCCGGCGACCATAACAAACCAAAGCAACATATGAAAGACGAACTAACACTGAAAGTGGAAGAGCTCGAGGAGCGGATCGCGCCGAGTACGGTAGGCGCGCTGCATAACAACCCCGACAACCCCAACAACAACAATAACCACAACGCGGTTCCCAAAGGCGCGATTCCGGAAGGGCCGGCAGGCAACTAGACCGCACGGTCCAATCCGCAGCCAACATGGCTCCAACGGACAGGCCGCCGGGTTCTCCCAGTGGCCTGTCCAACTCAAAACCGCGAACTGCGAACCAATGAATCCGAAACAGGAAGAAGGTGAGACACAATGAAAGACCAAATTCAGCTTATCGTCGAAGAACTCGAGGAGCGGATCGCCCCGAGCGTCAACGGCACCGGCGGTTACGAGGGTCACCCGGGGAACCAATCCTCCAGCCAGGGCAATCCGTCCGGCAGCGCCAACCCCGAAGGGACCGCAAACCCGGAAGGCACCGCCAATCCCGAACACTAATTCCAGATGCCAATGCCAACCCTGAACGCCCAATGCCTGCCGGGCCGCTCTGAAGTTTTGTCCGGCCCGGCAGGTGACCCGGCCCCCGTGGGCCGGCCCGTTGATCCCGTTAAGCGCGGGACGCAACGGGCGGCCGCGGTGGCCGGGGAGACACGGCAGGTCAGCCTGACAGCGAGGCTGGCCTGCCGCACCCGCTAGAGAGCGACAAATGGCTATCGCCACATTCCAATTGCGAAACGATTTGCTCGTCAGCCGTCACGGCCGGGCGGACGGCTCGTTCTTCGTCATCAAGGATCCGGCGACGGATCGCTTCTTCCGCTTCGGTGAAACGGAGCACTTCATCGCGCAACAATTCGACGGCGCGACTCCGGTCGAGACGGTGCGTCAGCGCGTCGAAGAGCGTTTTGGCGCGACGCTGACGCCGGAAATGTTGGAGCGTTTCATTGAGCGGCTCCGGGGCCTGGGGCTGCTCACCGGGGAGCAGGCCCAAACGCGACAGCGGCCCGGCCGCCGCCGTCGCATCGCCGGGGACCTGTTCTGTCTTCGTTTCAAAGCAATCGACCCCGACCGGCTCCTGGAACGGATGGCGCCGGCGTTGCGGTTTTTGTTCACGCCGACCTTCGTGGCGTCGTCCGCCGCGTTCATCCTTTGTGCGGTTGGCATCACCATCGGCCATTGGGGCGAGATGATGCGCGAGCTGCGCGAGCTTTTGCGCTTCGAGTCGCTGGTGGTGGCGTGGGGCATTTGCTTTGTCGTGATCGTGGCGCACGAATTCGCGCACGGCCTGACTTGCAAACATTTTGGCGGCAAGGTGCGCGAGATGGGTTTCCTGCTCCTGTATTTTCAGCCGGCCTTCTTCTGCAACGTCAGCGATGCCTGGCTCTTCCCGAGCAAGGCACACCGGCTGTGGGTCACCTTCGCCGGCGCGTACTTCGAGTTGTTTATCTGGGCCCTGGCGACGGTCGTCTGGCGCGTGACCGACCTCGGCACCACCTTCAACTACCTCGCGGTGGTCGTGGTGGCCACGTCCGGGATTAAGACGTTCTTCAACCTCAACCCGTTGATCAAATTGGACGGCTACTATTTGCTCAGCGACGCCTTGGACGTGCCCAACCTCCGCCGCAAAGCTTTCGCCTGGTTGCGGGGCCGCCTCAAGAATCTGCTCACCTTCACAGGACCTCCGTCCGACGGCCCGACCGCGCGGGAACGGCGCATTTACCTGGTCTACGGCCTGCTTGCCGGAGTGTATTCGTTCTGGCTGCTGGGCTTCGTCGCGTCCCGGGCCGGGAGCTTCCTCGTTGAACGCTATCAAGGGTGGGGATTCGCCCTGTTTGCAATCCTGCTCTTTGGCATCTTCAGGCATCCCATCCGCCGGGCTGCGGCAGGGCTTTCCTCCGAGTTGAGCCTGGTCCGGGAGAAAAGAGTCCGGACGTTGAAACGAGTGGGCAGGGCCGTGGTGGTTCTGGCCGGCCTCGGCGCCGCGCTCTGGTTCTGGCGGCCCCAGCTCAAAGTGGCGGGGGAATTCACCATTCTGCCCATTCACAACGCGGATGTACGGGCCGAGGTCGAGGGCACGTTGCAAGAGATCCTGCGCGACGAAGGCGATTGGGTCCGCCGGGGCGAAGTCCTGGCCCGGCTGGCGGACCGCGATTGCGCGGCGGAGTTGCGCAAAATCTCCGCCGAGATCGAAGAGAAGCAAGCCAGGCTTAAATTGCTCCGTGCCGGGCCGCGGTCCGAAGAAATCGATCTGGCGCGGACCACCGTGGCCAAAGCCGAGGAGCGGCTGAAATTCTCCCAACAACAGCGGGAGCGCGACCGCGCGTTGTTCGACCAGCGCCTGCTCTCCCGCCGAGATGACGAAGCGGCGGAGGAACAGTCGAGCGTCCGCCGAAAGGAGCTGGAGGAGGCGCAAAACCAACTCAAGGTCTTGCTGGCGGGAAGCCGGCCCGAAGCCATCGAATCTCTGGAAGCGGAATTGCGGCGCGTCGTCGCGCAGCAGCGGTACCTGGATGAACAATTGCGTTTGCACACCGTGCCCAGCCCGGCGGACGGCGTGGTCACCACGCACAAGCTCAAGGAAAAAGTCGGTCAGCACGTCAAGAAGGGCGATCTCATCGCCGAGGTGCATGAACTCAAAACTGTCACAGCGGAGATTGCCGTCCCGGAGAAGGAAATTGCGGATGTCGAGGTCGGGCGAAAAGTGGTCCTGAAATGCCGCGCCCATCCGGGCCGGGACTTTCAAGGAACGGTGGTCGCCATTGCGCCTGTTGCCACGAAGCCGGACGAATCGCGCCTGAGCCGAACGGTCCTGGTGACCACGCAACTGGACAACGCCTCGCTCCTGCTCAAGCCCGAGATGAGCGGCATGGCGAAAATCTACTGCGGCGAGCGTAGCGCGTTGGATTTGCTCACGCGCCGGTTCGTCCGCTACTTCCGCGTCGAGGTATGGTCATGGTGGTAGGAACTCAAAGCAAGCCAGGCACTCCAGAAGCTTAACGCAAACATCGGAACCTTATGCTGATGAACTTACGCGATAACCGAGAGGCCGCTCAGGCTGCGGCCACCACGGTCAAGCCCAATCGCCTCGGCGGGCATTGGAGTTCGAGCACCGAGTCGAATTTGCGGCGGCATCCCGTGCCTGGAACGGCTCCCAGCCGCCAGCCGAGCGCCGATTTTTCCGAAGCACGGACTTTCCGCCCGACGCGCCTCCTTCGGCTGGCGCGCGGCACATTCGAGATTCTACGCGTCACGCTCCCGCCGGCCGGATTTATCGTTGTCACGGCCACCGTTATCACAGCCGCGCTCGCGCTGTGGGAGGTCCTCGGGCTGGGCGTGACGCCTCTGCTTTTGCCGGCGGTCTACGCGGCGGCCTGCGCGATCGTGACCCTCGGGGTGGCGCTGGCGAAGTGGATCGTGATGGGGCGCTACCGGCCCTTTGTGCGACCGCTGTGGAGCCCGTTCGTCTGGCGTCTGGAACTGGTGAATGCGCTCTATGAGTTCCTCGCCACGCCGCTGGCTCTCGAAGTGGTGCAGGGCACCCCGTTCCTTCCGTGGTACCTCCGGCTATTGGGCGCGCGCATCGGGCGCCGCGTCTACATCGACACGACCGGGTTCCTGGAGTGGGACCTGGTCGAACTGGGCGACCGGGCGGCGTTGAATGAAGACTGCATCATGCAAACCCACTTGTTCGAGGATCGGGTCTTGAAGGCCTCGAGGCTCCGCGTCGGCGCGGACTGCGTCGTGGGCGCCGCCTCGGTGGTCCTATTTAGGGAGGGCGAGTGAGGACCGTCAGGAACTGAACCTCGGCTGATTCTCACTCCCACAGTGGGAGGGCAGCGGCCGATTGTGCGCCGCGCCCTCCTACTCATCCCTGTTTAGAGCTGCGGGCTGGCGCCGCTTGGAATCATCCCCTTGGAGATGGCGTAGCGGGTCAGGCCTGCCACCTCATGGATGTGCAGCTTGTTCATCACCTGCTGGCGGTGCTTTTCGACCGTCTTGATGCTGATGCCCAGTTCGGCGGCAATCTGTTTGTTGCCTTCCCCCTCGGCGATGAGTTGAAGCACCTCTGTCTCGCGCGAGGTCAGCAAAGGGCGAGGCCTGGGAACGCGAGTGCCTTTCACAATCGTTTCGCGGTAGTACTCCAGCAGCCGCTTGGAAACCGCGGGACTGAAGAATGACTTCCCTTTGCGGATTTCACGGATGGCGCGGATCAAATCGGTGGCAGCCGTTTGCTTGAGCAGGTAACCCGCCGCGCCGGCCTCCGTGAGCTGGCTCACATACTCGTCGTCGTTATAGGAGGAAAGGATCAGCACTTTGGCGGAAGGGACATCGCGAATGATCTGCCGCGTCGCCTCCAGGCCGTTGAGTGACGGCATGGCGATATCCATCACAACCACGTCGGGCATCTGCTTG
>WNGA01003118.1_pt1 | contig 36851 bp, 39 predicted proteins | sample 5400061 | NCBI WGS metagenome assembly WNGA01 (sample SAMN13153366, study PRJNA577476) | soil metagenome | isolation source: 100 cm soil or saprolite under grassland replicate 2 | place: USA:California | collected 2016-06-15
TCCTCGGCCACCGGCCGGTGGCCCGTACGCCGCATCAGGCGGTCGACGTCGCGGTCGAGCACGTGGTTGAGCGCGCTCGCCCCGCCGCAGGCGAGCGCGAGGCCGGCCAGGGTCGCCGCGAGCGTTCCGCCCGGCGGCAACCCTCCCGCGCCCACGAACATCCCTGCCGCGCCGGTCAGGAGCAGGAGCGACATGATTCGCGGCTTGGTCAGCGTCACGTAGTCGCGCCACGGCGCAGGCGGAACCGGCTCCCCGCGGAAGCACGCCGCCCCCGCGACCAGCGCCGCGGCCAGCGAGAGCCCCGCGAGCGCGAGGTGCGCGGGCCGCGGTGTCACCAGCGCCGCCGCATGGAAGGCGAGGAGGGCCCCGATCGCCGGCGCGAGGAGCCGCCGGTGGGCGATCCACGCGGCCGCGACGAGCGCGCACAACGGCGGCAGCGCGAGCGCCGCGAGCACCCGGTGCGCCGCTCCGAGCTCGAGCGAGCCGCTGACGACCGCGGCCGCGCAGGCGGACACGGCCGCGAGAGCGGTCAACCTGAGCCAGAGGCCCGGCCTCACGTCAGACACGGGCCTCCGCCAAACGCCTCCGCAGGTCGCGCAGCGGGCGCGCGCTCGACACATACGGCACCTTGTCGAAGTTGTGCCGCGGGGGCGGCGAGGTCGTGTACCACTCGAGCGTGTCCGCGAGCCAAGGGTCGTTCACCGCGCGTACCCCCGAGCGAGCAGTTTTCACCACGTTGACGACGAAGGCCAGGATCCCGAGAGCCATCACGCCCGAGCCGATGCTCGAGATCAGGTTGTACCACTCCCAGAGCCCGCCCTCGCTGTAGCTGTAGATCCGCCGCGGCATCCCCATCAGCCCGAGCATGTGCTGGGGGAAGAACGTCAGGTTGAAGCCGATCAGCATCAGCCAGAAGTTCACCTTCCCGAGCCGCTCGTCGAGCATGCGCCCGAACATCTTCGGCCACCAGTAGTAGAGCCCGCCGAAGATCGCGAACATCGAGCCGCCGAAGAGCACGTAGTGGAGGTGGGCGACCACGAAGTACGTGTCCGTGACCTGCCAGTCGAACGGGTAAGCGGCGAGGAAGATCCCCGACAGCCCGCCGATCGTGAAGACGCCGATGAAGCCGAGCGCGAACAGCATCGCCGTGTCGAAGTGGATGTTCCCCCGCCAGGTGGTGGCGAGCCAATTGAAGATCTTCACCCCCGTCGGCACCGCCACCGCCATCGACGTGAGCATGAAGAACCCCTGGAGGTAGTCGGGCAGGCCGACCGCGAACATGTGATGGGCCCAGACGAGCATCGAGACGAAGGCGATCCCGACGGTCGAGTACGCAACCGCTCTGTAGCCGAAGATCGGCTTGCGCGAGAAGACCGGGATGATCTCCGAGATCATCCCCATCGCCGGCAGGATCATGATGTAGACCTCGGGGTGCCCGAAGAACCAGAAGACGTGCTGCCAGAGCAGCGCGCTCCCGCCCGCATCCAGATCATCCCGGGCGTGCGCATGTTGTGGATCGTGACCAGGAAGTTGATCGCGCCCGCGAGCGAGGAGATCGTCAGGATGTGGAGCGAGAGGATCCAGAGGTCGACGCCGTGGCCGGGCGTGTAGGCGGCCGTCGAGAGGGGCACGTAGCTCGTCCAGCCGGCCTTCGGCCCGCCGCCGGCGGCGAACCAGCTCGAGTAGAGGACGATCCCGCCCAGGAGGAACAGCCAGTACGAGAAGGCGTTCAGGCGCGGGAAGGCCATGTCCCGGGCGCCGATCATCAGGGGCACGAGGAAGTTGCCGAACCCGGCCAGGATCGGCACGACGACGAGGAAGACCATCGTCGTCCCGTGAAGCGTGAAGAGCTCGCTGTAGCCGTCGCGCGTGATGAAGTGCTCGTTCGGCGTCGCGAGCTGGGCCCGCATCAGTAGCGCCAGGATCCCGCCCGCGAGGAAGAACGCGAGGCTCGTGACGATGTAGAGGATCCCGATCCGCTTGTGGTCGACCGTCGTCAGCCAGCTCGAGACCCGCCCGCGCGAGACGACGACCGCGGCGGGAACGGGCTCGGCTCTAGCTGCCACTGCCGCCTCCCGCCTTGAACCGCTTCCGGAGGTATTCGATCGTCGCGTCCAGCTGCTCGTTGCTCCAGGTCTTGCCGACGGCCGGCATCTTCACGCCGCCCTGCCGGAGCAGGGTGGTGAGCGCCTCCCGATCGGAGAGGAGCGGGCTCTGGGCGATCGCGGGTCCGATCGATCCGAGCCCGGAGAGGCCGTGGCACTTGGCGCAGACGCCTTCGAAGGTCTCGCGTCCGACCTCCGACGGCGAGACGCGGCGCTGCCGGACCCAGGCGTCGTACTCGTTGGCCGGCAGCACCTGGACGCGCGATCGCATGGCCGCGTGCTGGATCCCGCAGAACTCGGCGCATTGGCCGCGGAAGGTGCCGAGCCTGGTAGGCCGGAACGAGGTCGTGTTGACACGGCCGGGGATCGCGTCGAGCTTGCCGCCGAGCGCGGGCACCCACCAGCTGTGCGCGACGTCGGGCGAGGAGATCTCGAGCTGGATCTTTCGCCTGTACGGGACGCGCATCGTGTCGACCGAGATCGCGCCGTTCGGATATACGAACTCCCAGTAGAACTGGTGGCCCTCGATCTGGATCGTCTCCGGGCCGGTGGCGCCCGCCGCCGGGGCGTTCCGGATCGCGCCGGCCTTCCAGAAGACGAACCCTGCGATCACGGCGAGGAGCACGACCGGGGCGACCGTCCAGCCGAGCTCGAGGTTCGTGTGCCCGCGGATCTGCGGCCCCTCGATCTCGCGCGGCCGGCCGCGGCTGCGGTAGCGGACGATGAACAGGAAGAGGGCGGCCTCGACGAGCACGAAGATGCCGCCCGTTACGGCGAGGATCAGCCAGTAGACCGTCCGGATCCCGTTCTCGTTCGGGTCGGCCGGCGCCGGCGGAGCGAAGCCGCCGTTGCCCGCGAGCGCGGCTCCGGCCAGCGCGAACGAGAGCAGGGCGACGCACGTGAGGACGAGGCCAAGGCGGCGCACGGGCGGTGGCATTCTATGAGCGTGGCCGAGCGGACGCGTGTGCACCTGCCGGCGGGGGTCGGCGAGCACTTCGAGGTCTTCGTGAACGGCATCCGTCAGGAGGCGGGGCGCGATTACCGACGCGTCGGCGACGACCTCGTCTTCGACAGGCGGCTTGCCCACGAGGGTCGGCTCGGCTTCTGGCGCTGGCTCTCGCTCTTCCTCGGCGTCGCCGGGACCTACCGGCAGAACGACAGCGTCGACGTGATCTACGAGGTGGACGGCAGGCGCGTCGTGGCGAACGGGCTGCCGCTCCTCGCCGAGGAAAACTAGGTTTCAGGAAAACGAGGTTTCGTCCGGCAGCTCGACCGGCTCGTCGTCGACGAGCACCCGCGCGCGCTCGAGGTGGCAGTCGGCTGCCCACCTGGCGACGGCGTGGAGGACGGCGTCGAGGGCCTCCTCGGAGCCCTCCTCGACGAGCACCTCCCAGCGCTCGCCGCCTAGGGGGAGCAGATCGGTGCGGGCGAACGGGACCAGATCGTGGACGAGCTGCGTAGCCGTGCTCGTCGTCGGCGCTTCGATGCGGATCGTGCGGATTGGCGGCTCCCCCCGGCCAACCCTAACTCAGGTCGGGTGTCAGGCCGCGTGCTCGTCCGCGAGAGCCAACACCTCGTCGAGGACGGCGAGACCCTCGTCGAGCTCGTCGCGAGTGATCGTCAGCGGCGGGCAGATCATGATCACGTTCCAGTGCGTCATCAGGTAGAGGCCGCGCTCCATCGCCGCCTTTCCCAGGCGCGCGACAGGCGCGAAGGCCTCGCCTGAGGCGTTGAACGGGACGAGCGGCTCGCGGCTCTCGCGGTCGCGGACGAGCTCGACGCCCCAGAAGAGGCCCTTGCCGCGCACCTCGCCGATCGAAGGATGCCGTTCCGCGAGCCTCGGCAGCTCCTCGGCGAGGACCTCGCCCATCGCGGCCGAGTTCTCGACGATCCCCTCCTCGCGGAAGGCCTCGATCGATGCGATCGCGGCGGCGCAGGCGAGCACGTGCCCGGAATAGGTCAATCCGCCGGCGAAGTACTTGTCGCGCACCCAGTCGGCGATCTGCTCCGAGACCACCAGTGCCCCGAGGGGGACGTAGCCGGAATTGATCCCCTTGGCGAGCGTGATGATGTCGGGCACGACATCCCAGTGCTCGCAACCGAACCAGCGGCCGGTGCGGCCGAAGCCGGCCATCACCTCGTCGAGGATCAGGATGATTCCGTGCCGGTCGCAGACCTCGCGGATCGACCGGAGGTAGCCGTCGGGCGGGACGATGATCCCGTTCGTGCCGACGACCGTCTCCATGATCACCGCGGCGACGTTCTGCGGGCCCTCGTACTGGAGAATCTCCTCGAGGTGCGGCGCTCCCGAGCAGACCGGGCACGGGTCGGGGTGCCCCGCCGGGCAGCGGTACGTGTAGGGATCGAGCATCCGTATGACGCCGGGGATCCCGGGCTCGGCCGGCCAGCGGCGCGGGTCGCCGGTGAGCGTGATCGCTCCCGCCGTCGCGCCGTGGTAGGACCGGTAGCGCGCGATCACCTTGTGGCGGCCGGTGTACCAGCGCGCGAGCTTGATCGCGTTCTCGTTCGCCTCGGCGCCGCCGTTCGTGAAGAACGACATCGTCAGGTGGCCGGGCGTCACGTCCGCGAGCAGGCGCCCGAGCTCCGAGCGTGCCTCGTGCGCCATCGGCGGCCCGATCGTGCAGAGCTTGTCCGCCTGCTCCCTGATCGCCGCGACGACCTTCGGGTGCTGGTGGCCGATCGAGACGTTGACGAGCTGCGAGGCGAAGTCGAGGTAGCGGTTGCCCTCGTGGTCCCAGAAGTAGCGGCCCTCGCCGCCGGCGACCGGCATCGGCGAGATCTGGTTCTGAACCGACCAGGAATGGAGGACGTAACGGTCGTCCAGCTCGCGGATCCGCCGGGCCTGCTCCTGGCCGGTTTCGGTGACCGCCATGCGACGATCCTACCGCTGCCGCGCTACCCTGGCACCTCACGAAGGAGGCCGGCATGACCGAGGTTGCGGAGCAGTTCCGGGAGAAGCAGGCGGGCGACGAGATCGCACGGATCAGCCACTGGATCGGCGGAACGTCCGTCCCCGGCGAGTCCGGCCGCAGCGGGCCGGTCTACAACCCGGCGACCGGGCGGCAAACCGGCGCCGTCGACTTCGCCTCGGTCGAGGAAGTCGATCGCGCGGTGCAGACCGCGAAGGAAGCAGGCCTGGCCTGGCGGACGGTCTCGCTCTCCCGGCGCACCGACATCTTCTTCCGAATCCGCAAGCTCGTCGACGAGCATCGCGAGGACCTCGCGCGGATCCTGACGCTCGAGCACGGCAAGGTGCTCTCCGACGCGAAGGGCGAGGTCGCGCGCGGGCTCGAGGTGATCGAGTTCTGCTGCGGGATCCCGGAGCTGCTCAAGGGCGGCTACTCGGAGCAGGCCTCGACGGGGATCGACGTCTACTCGATCCGCCAGCCCCTCGGCGTCGTCGCCGGCATCACGCCGTTCAACTTCCCCGCGATGGTGCCCATGTGGATGTGGGCGCCGGCGATCGCCTGCGGAAACGCGTTCGTGCTGAAGCCGTCCGAGAAGGATCCGTCGGCGTCGGTCTACACGGCGGAGCTGCTCAAGGAGGCCGCCGTTCCCGACGGCGTCTTCAACGTCGTCCACGGCGACAAGGTCGCGGTCGACGCGATTCTCGAGCACCCCGAGATCTCCGCGGTGTCGTTCGTCGGCTCGACGCCGATCGCGCGCTACGTGTACGAGACGGGTACGTCGCACGGCAAGCGCGTGCAGGCGCTCGGCGGGGCGAAGAACCACATGGTCGTGCTCCCCGACGCCGACATCGACATGGCCGCAGACGCCGCGGTCAGCGCGGGTTACGGCTCGGCCGGAGAGCGCTGCATGGCGGTCTCGATGCTCGTCGCGGTCGGCGACGCCGGAGACGAGCTGGTCGGAGCGATCAAGGCGCGCCTGCCGAAGGTGAAGGTCGGTTCCGGTCTCGACCCGGATTCCGAGATGGGGCCGCTGGTGACGCGGGAGCACCGGGACAAGGTCGCCTCCTACATCGACCGGGGGCGCGAGGAGGGCGCGACGATCGTCACCGACGGTCGCGAGACGGCCCCGGACGGCGACGGCTTCTTCCTCGGCGTGACGCTGCTGGACGACGTTGAGCCGGAGATGGACGTCTACAAGGACGAGATCTTCGGACCGGTCCTGGGCGTCACCCGGGTCGATACCTACGACGAGGCGGTGCGGCTCGTGAACGAGAACCCGTACGGGAACGGCGTTGCGATCTTCACCCGCGACGGCGGGGTCGCCCGGCAGTTCCAGTTCGACGCCAACGTCGGGATGGTCGGCGTGAACGTCCCGATCCCGGTACCAGTCGCCTACTACTCCTTCGGCGGCTGGAAGAGCTCGCTCTTCGGCGACCTACACGTCTACGGGCCCGAGGGGATCCAGTTCTACACGCGCGGCAAGGTGGTCACCTCGCGCTGGCCCGATCCGGCGACGTCGCAGCTCGACCTGGGCTTCCCCCAGACGCGCTAGCTGGTTGCGCACCGAGCCGCGGGCCCTCGCCGTGCTGTCGTTCGACGTGGACGCGGAGACGGTCGTGCTCGCGGAGGGTCGGCGCCACGCGGAGAACGCGGCGCTGATGAGCCACCAGGCGTACGGGCCGACGGTCGGCGTCCCGCGGATCATCGAGCTCCTGGCCGAGTACGAGCTGCCGGCCACCTTCTTCGTCCCCGGCTGGACGGCCGACCGCTACCCGGAGACCGTCGCGCGGATCGTGGCCGCCGGGCACGAGGTCGGCCACCATTCCTACGCGCACGTGAGCCCGATCGACCAGTCGGAGGGCGAGGAGCGTCGTGACTTCGAGCGCGCGCTCTCCGCGCTGGAGCGGCTCGGGGTGCGGCCCGTGGGCTACCGCACGCCGAGCTGGGAGCCGGCGTGGCGGACGCCGGCGCTCGTCGCCGAGTACGGCCTCGCCTACGACTCCAGCCTGTTCGACGACGACCGTCCGTACGTCCTCGAGACCGGGAGCGGAGACATCGTCGAACTGCCCGTCTCGTGGTGGCTGGACGACTGGCAGCAGACCGCGTACCTGCCGCCGATCGCGCGCAACCAGACGCGCTCGGCGGCCGAGGTCGCCGAGCTCTGGACGGCGGAGCTCGACGCCCACGCACGCCACGGCTGCCTCTTCGTCCTCACGTGCCATCCCTTCCTCTCGGGACGCCCGGGCCGTGTCGAGATCATCCGGCGACTGATCGAGCACGGCCTCGCTCGCGGCGACGTCGAGTTCGTCGCGGCGGGCGAGGTCGCGCGGCGTGCGCTCGCCGACCCCGCGGTAGCCCGGCGCGCCCTCCGCCGGCTCGACCTCGACGAGTCGGCGTACCCGGGCGACTAGACGGTCCCGCTCCTACGCGACCGCTTCTGCCGCCCGCAGCTCCTGGCCGAACCTCGCCCGGCGCACGAACTCGCCGACGCCCCGGTGGGCGACGAGCTCGTCGCCCTCGACCAGCACGCGCCCGCGCAGGAGCACCACCTCCGGCGATCCGGCCACCTCGGTGCCCTCGAAGAGGTTGTAGTCGCTCTTCGAATGGTGTGTCGAGGCGGAGATCGTTACCCGCTTCTCCGGGTCGAAGACGACGATGTCGGCGTCCGAGCCGACGGCGATCGTGCCCTTCCTGGGGTAGAGCCCGAAGTACTTGGCCGGGTTGGTCGAGAGCAGCTCCACCATCCGGTTGAGCGTGATCCGCCCGCCGCGAACGCCGTGCTCGTGGATCATCTGAAGCCGGTTCTCGAGGCCGGGCGCGCCGTTCGGGATCTTCGAGAAGTCGTCCTTGCCCAACGTCTTCTGCCCGTCCCAGAGGAAGGCGCAATGGTCGGTCGAGACCACCGAGAGGACGTCGTTGGCGACGGCCGTCCAGAGCACTTCCTGGTTCTCCTTCGCTCGGGGCGGGGGCGTGTAGACGTACTTGCCGCCCTCGAAGCTCGGTCGCTCGAGGAAGCTGTAGTCGACGAAGAAGTACTGGGTGCAGGTCTCACCCCAGACGTCCCAGCCCTTCTCCCGCGCGAGCTGGATCGGCTCGACCGACTCGCGGCAGGAGACGTGGACGACGTAGAGCTTGCAGCCTGCGACCCGCGCGAGCTGGATCGCCCGGTTGGTCGCCTCGCCCTCGGTCTCGGGCGGGCGGGTGAGCGCGTGGTACTTCGGCTCCGTCTTTCCTTCCGCGAGCGCCTGCTTGACGAGCACGTCGATCGAGTCGCCGTGCTCCGCATGGACCATCACGAGCGCCCCGGTGTCGGCGGCGACCTGCATGACGCGGAACAGCGTCTCGTCGTCGACCATGATCGCGCCCTTGTAGGCCATGAAGAGCTTGTACGAGGTGATGCCCTGGTCGGGAAGCGTCGCGAGCTCCTCGAGCGTGCCGCCCTCGGCGAGGTCGGTCACCGCCATGTGGTAGCCCATGTCGATCACCTGCTTGCCGTTGGCCTTCGCCTGCCATTCCTCCAAAGCCTCGGCGAAGGTCGCGCCCTTGGGCTGGATGACGAAGTCGACGTGGCAGGTCGTGCCGCCGAACGCGGCGGACGTCTGCCCCGACTCGACGTCGTCGATCGTGACGGTGCCGCCGAACGGCATGTCGAGATGGGTGTGCGGATCGACCCCGCCCGGGAGGACGTACTTCCCGCTCGCGTCGATCACCTTGTCGGCCGGCTGGTCGAGCGACTCGCCGATCAGCGTCACGGTCTCGTCCTCGACGAACAGGTCGGCGACGTAGTCGTCGGCGGCCGTGACGATGCGGCCACCCTTGATCAGTACGGACATTGCGGCCTCCCTAGAGTTGGCTTCGTAATTCTAGGAACCGCCCGGCGTCACCTTGATGTTCTGCTTCTTCCAGCCGGAGCCGTTCACGTCCACGCCCTTGGAGTCGAGCTCGTCGACAGCCGCCTGCGCGAGATCCGTGCGGTAGGCATCCGCGCTCGGCGGCTTCGTGATCACGCCGAACTGCTGTGCGATCCTCGCCGTCCGCTCGTAGGCGGCCTTGTCCATCACGCCGACCCCCTTCGGCGCCGGCCAGATCAGCGCGTTGATCTCGTTCATCATCCAGGTCTGGTGGCCCTTGCCGAGCGTAGGCCCGTTGTCGAGCACGATCTGGGTGCACTCGGCCGAGTGGTCGCGGCAGTACGCCCAGCCCTTGAAGCTCGCGGTCAGGAACTTCTTCGCGGTCGCCTGGTTGTCCTTGCTCTGGATCCAGTCGCCCCGAACGAAGATCCCGTCCTCGAGCATCCCGGTGCCGACGTCCTCGAGCTTGATCACGTTGAGGTTGCTCGGCTGGTAGAGCTTGCCCGTCTTCGGGTTCTTCGTCTCCAGCACCTGGGCCAGCTCGTTGTACGTCATCGCCGCGGCGGCGTCGACGTCGCGGTTCAGGAACAGGTTCATGTTGAACGGCTGGTTGACGATCTTCACGTCGCTCGTGCTCTTCGGATCGATGTTGTTCTTGCGCAGCGCCGCGTAGAGCTCGTTCTCGTTCCCGCAGCACCAGACGCCGACCTTCTTCCCCTTCATCTGGGCGATCGTGGTGATGCCGGAGTCCTTCCACGTCAGCTCGGTCATGCCGCTGCGCGTGAACACCTGCGCGATGTTGACCAGGTTCTGGCCGTGGTCGCGCGAGGCGAGCAGGCTCGGCAGCCAGTCGATTCCGAACTCCGCCTGCTTGCCGAGCACGACCTGCTCGGGCGTGATGCTCGGCCCGCCGACCTTGATGTCCACGTCGAGGCCCTCGTCCTGGTAGAAACCCTTCGTCTTCGCGGCGTAGTAGCCGGCGAACTGCGCCTGGGTAACCCACTTGAGCTGAAGGGTCACGTGCTTGAGCTGCTTCCCTCCGCCCTTCTCGCTCGACTTGCTTCCGCCACCGCCGCAACCCGCGACGAGGAGACCCACGAGGACGGCGAGCCCCGCAAGCCACAACCTCCGACTGTTCATTCGCTCCCACTCCCTTTCGTGTCGACGAACCGAGATTCCAACGGCGCCATTCTGAACCGGAATCACTCGGCGTGGAAGTCCCGCCGGGACGGATCCCACGACGTCGTCAGCCGCTCGGCCAGCGCGACCGCCGCGTAGAACAGGATCCCGAACGCGCTCGCGACCACGATCCCGGCCCAGGCAACCGGGAAGTTCGTGTACGACGAGGCGTTCAGGATCGTCACCCCGAGGGCGTCCGTCGGGCCGCCGAAGTACTCGCCGACGATCGCGCCGATCATCGAGAGCACGCTCGCGATCTTCAGGCCGGTGAAGAGGTGCGGGAGCGAGCTCGGGATCCGCACCTTGCGAAAGAGCGAGCCCTGGCCCGCGGCGTAGGAGCGCATCAGCTCGACCGAACGAGGGTCGACCGAGGTGAGGCCGCGCAGGGTGTTGATCAGCACCGGGAAGAAGCACAACACCGCGGCGATCGCCATCTTCGAGAACGGGTTCAGGAGGCCGAACCAGTCGTTCATGATCGGTGCGAAGGCGATGATCGGGACCGCGTTGGCCGCGACCGCGAACGGCATGAAGGCGGTCCCGAGCGGGCGGTAGGCCGCGAACAGCATCGCGACGAGGATCCCGAGGCTCGAGCCCAGCGCGAAGCCGCCGAGCGCCTCCTTGAAGGTGTAGATGCCGGCGTGCCAGAGCAGGCCCCGCTCGTCCCAGAAGGTGCGCGCGATCACGCTCGGCTTCGGAAGCAGGAACTCCTGGACGTGGAAGGCGGCGACGAGCCCCTGCCACAGGCCGATGCCGAGCGCGAAGACGACGAACGCGGGCGCCCACTCGAGCGCGCGGCGCTGAAGGACGGCCACGCTCACAGAGCTTCCTCCGCGACCTCCGCTTGGGCGACCGTCCTGTCTTCGGCCAGGTCGGCGCCGCCCGCGACGAGCCGCTCGCGCACCTCGGTCACGAGCTCGAAGAAGCGCGGCTCCTCGCGCGTCCGCCCGCCGCGGGGCTGGGGCAGGTCGACCTCGACGATCCCCGCGACCCGTCCGGGCCTCGCCGACATGACGACGACGCGCGTGGACAGGAACACCGCCTCGGGGATCGAGTGCGTGACGAAGACGATCGTCGAGCCGCTCGCCTCCCAGATCCGGAGCAGCTCCATGTTCAGGCGCTCGCGGGTCATCTCGTCCAGTGCGCCGAACGGCTCGTCCATCAGGAGGAGCGCGGGATCGAACGAGAGGGCGCGGGCGATCGAGACGCGCTGCTGCATCCCGCCGGAGAGCTGCCAGGGATGGTGATCGGCGAAGCTCTCGAGCTCGACCAGCTCGAGCAGCTCCCTGACCCGCACGCCGCGGCGCTCCCGGTTCCACTTCAGCAGCTCGAGCGGGAGGGCGATGTTCTTGGCGACCGTGCGCCAGTCGTAGAGCACGGGCTCTTGGAAGACGATTCCGTAATCGTGGTCGAGCCGGGCCCGGTGCGCGCTCTTGCCGTTCACCTCGACTGTGCCCTCGGTGGGCTCGATCAGGTCGCCGATGATCCGCAGGAGGGTGGACTTGCCGCAGCCCGAGGGGCCGATCAACGAGACGAACTCGCGCGGCCGCACGTCGAGGTCGATCCCGGTCAGCGCCGTGACGCCGGCCTTGAACGACTTGGAGACGCGTCTGAGCGAGACCGCCGACGCCTGCTCGTTCACGCGACGTGCTCCGGAGCGCGCTTGAGGACGAGCCGCTCGGCGACGAGGACGAGCGCGAAGAAGAACAGGCCGAGCACGGCGCAGATGATGTTCGTCGCCCACAAGCGTTCGGGCGCGGTCGAGTAGTACTGGTTGAAGTTGACGATCGCCCCGCCGAGGCCGTTCTGGATCGAGGCCGGCGTCTCGCCGATGATCGCGCCGATCACGCTCGCGGTCGCTGAGATCTTCAGCGCCGAGAACACGAACGGCAGCGAGGCCGGCAGGCGCAGCTTCCACAGCACGGCCGGGCGGTCGGCGGCGTAGGAGCGCATCAGCTCGAGCGCGCGCGGGTCCGGCGACATCAGCCCGCGCAGCGTATTCCAGGGCTGGACGCCCTTCGTCCCCAAGCCGACGACGACCATCGGCGCCACTGCGAGGATCGGCACGGTCTGCGAGACGACGATGTAGGGAAGCAGGCCGCGGCGTAGGATCGTGGAGTGCGCGAGCACGACGGCGAGGGTGAAGCCGATCGTGCCGCCCAGGAGGAAGCCGACGAGCGCCTCCTTGCCGGTGAAGAGCGCCCAGTGCCACTCTTCCTGGAGCAGCGACGGGCCGCCGGGCTGGAGCGGCTTCGTCAGCGTCCACAGCATCTCGTGGACGTGCGGCATGTTGGTCTCGTTGACCGCGAAGGGCCAGGTGATCCCGGCCCGCTCGCCGATCCAGCGGTACCCCTCCCAGATTCCCCAGAAGACGGCGAGACCGACCAGCACGAGGAGGACGCGCTTCGCCCAGCCCGCCGCTGCGGCGATCCTCGGCTGCGCCGGCCGCTGGACGGCGATCGAGGCCATCGGGACGATGCTTACCACACCGCGCGGGCCGGGGGTTAGAGTCGGTCCCATGCCGCTGGATCCGAGCAGGACGATCGCCGAGCTGAAGGAGCTCCGCGGGCTGAGCGGGAACGAGGATGGCGCGCAGCGGGTCGCCTGGACCGACACCTGGGAGACCGCGCGCGGCTGGCTGCGCGAGAAGCTCGCGGGGCTGCCGCTCGAGCACGGGATCGACGAGGCCGGCAACCAGTGGTGGACGCTTCGCGGCGGCTCCGAGCGGGCTGTGCTGATCGGCGGGCACATCGACTCGGTGCCGAACGGCGGCTGGTTGGACGGCGCTCTGGACGTGATGGCGGGAGTGGAGGTGATGCGGCGGCTCGCGGAGGAAGGCGAGCCGGCGGCGACGGTGCGGCTCGTCGACTGGGCGGACGAGGAGGGCGCTCGGTTCGGCCGCTCGCTCTTCGGCTCTTCCGCGGCGGGCGGCTCGATGGCCGACCAGGACGAGCTGCGTCAGCGGCGGGACGCGGACGGGCGGCCGCTGCCGGAGGTGCTGGCGGAACGGGGCGTCGACCTGGATCGGGCGCTGGAGGCGCGGAAGCAACTCGAGGGCGCGGCCGCCTACCTGGAGCTGCACATCGAGCAGGGGCCGGTCCTCGAGTCGATGGATCTGCCTCTGGGCGTCGTCCTGGGCACGTTCGGCGTCGAGCGCCACCAGGTCACCTTCACCGGTCAGGCCGCCCACGCGGGCTCGACGCCCATGGACAAGCGCCGCGACGCGCTCGCCGGCGCGGCGAAGCTCGAGCTCGAGCTCCGCGAGATCGCGAGGCGCACCGGCGAGGGGGCGGTCTGCACGATGGGCGGGGTCGTCACGAAGCCGGGGATCGTCACCTCGGTGGTGGAGACCGCGGAGTGCCTGCTCGACCAGCGCCACCTCGACGCAGGGAAGCTCGCGGAAATGTTGGAGAGCGCGAGAGCTGCCTCCATGCGCTTCGCGCAGGAGGAAGACGTCGAGGTCGCCTGGGAGCAGATCTGGAACATCGAGCCGATCCTCTTCGATGACGCCCTGATCGAGCTGGCAGACGAGTCGATCCGCGAGGTCGCCGGCGAGTCGCACCGCCTGCCGAGCGGCCCGCTCCACGATGCCGCCGAGGTCGCCCGCGCGGGAGTGCCGACGGTGATGCTGTTCGTCCAGAGCCTGCGCGGCCTCTCGCACACGAAGCTCGAGGACACGAAGGAAGAGCACCTCGAGCTCTCGGTCCAGGCCCTCGACCGCCTGGCGAGCAAGACGATCGCCCGCGTGGCCGTCGCCTAGAAGCGGCCGAGGCTTCTCGAGACACGCCCTGCCGGGCCCCGGCCGGGGACTGTCCCTGGGCACGGCCCAACGGGCCGTGCCCGCGTGTCACAAAAACGTGACGATCTTTGCCGGCGACTCAGAAGAAGCGCACGAGGGCGACGCCGGCGCCGAGCAGCACCACGCCCGCGATCCGGCCCGGGTTCAGCGCGTGCGCGCGGTAGAGCACGCCGAAGTGGTCGAGCAGCACCGAGCAGACGAGCTGGCCGAAGATCACGGCCGCGAACAGGTTCAGTGCGCCCAGCCGGGGCGCGACCGTGCTCGCCACGTGGCCTGCGCCGACCGCGCCTCCCAGCCACGCCCACCACGGAATCTCGTCCAACCGTCCGGTGTTCACGACCCCTCGCGTCGCCACGAGCGCCAGCACGAAGAGCACGACCGTGCCGACCGCGAACGAGATCATCGACGCGCGGATCGGCCCTCCGACCCAGCCGGCCAGGCGAGCATTGATCCCCGCCTGAACCGGGAGCGCACCGCCCGCCGCGGACGCGAGCACGAGGAATGCAAAGGCCACTTCCAGCCTGATTTCGAGGCGGTATGCTCGTTCCCCTGCCAGCGACCGGGGAGGAGCAGATGCTGAGCTTCGGAGTCACCGTCCTTCCGGACCCGCCGTACACGCGCTTGATCGAAGTCCTCCAGCAGGCCGAGGACGAGGGGTTCGAGCACGGCTGGACCTACGACTCGCACATCCTCTGGCAGGAGAGCTACGCCCTCCTCGCGATCGCCGGCACCCAGACCAAGAACATCAAGCTCGGCCACTGCGTCACCAACCCGGGGATCCGCGACCCGACGATCACGGCGAGCTGGTACGCGACGATGCAGGACATCTCGAACGGCCGGATGGTGATGGGGATCGGCCGCGGCGACTCCTCGCGTCGGGTCGTCGGCCTGAGGCCGGTCAAGGTGGATGAGTTCGAGCGCCGCCTGCGGATGATCAAGGACCTGATGAACGGCCGGAAGGTCGACTGGAACGGCAAGGAGCTCGAGCTCGCCTGGGTGCGCAAGGAGCTGCCCGAGATTCCGATGCACGTCGCCGGCTACGGGCCGCGCGCGCTCGGGGTCGCCGGGCGTGTCGGCGACGGCGTGATCATCCAGCTCGCCGACCCGCAGATCATCCAGTGGATCATGGCCACGGCCCGCGCGGCCGCCGAGGAGGAGGGCCGCGACCCGGACGCGCTCAAGTGCATCGTCTGTGCGCCGAGTCACGTCTCGGACGACCTCGCGGACGCGCGCGAGCAGGTGCGCTGGTTCCCGGCGATGGTCTCCAACCACGTGATGGACCTGATCGAGCGCTACGGCGAGAACTCGGACGAGATCCCGGCGGCGCTGACCGACTACGTGAAGGCGCGCAAGTTCTACGACTACAAGGAGCACAGCCGCGTCGGTGCGAAGCACGGCGAGTTCGTCACGGACGAGATCTGCGACCGCTTCTGCGTCCTCGGCAACCCGGAGCAGATCATCGCCAAGCTGCGCGAGCTCGAGTCGATCGGGGTCGACCAGTTCGACATCTACCTGATGACGAAGGGCCAGGACGAGACCCTCGCCGCCTACGGCAACGAGATCATCCCGCAGTTCAGCGGCGTCGCCGCCTGATCGCTCGGAATCCGTTGTAAAAGGCCTGTAAAGGCGGTCCGGCGGGGCGCACGTTTTGCCTGCAAGCGGGGACTTCTTGCCGAGACCGCGAATTCAGGGGAGTGATACGAAGATGAGACGCTACGGAATCCTGGCCATGGTGGCCCTGCTCGCGCTCGTCGCCTACACGAGCGCGCAGGCTGTGCCGCCGAACCCGAAGAAGACCGTGATCTGCCACGCGACCAAGAACGCGAAGAAGCCGTACGTCCGGATCGTCACCGGCTCGCGCGCGGTCATCCGGGCGCACACGGTCGCGCACCACGGCGACATCATCAATCCCGCCGGCGGCGTCTGCCCGTCGCAGCCGCTGAGCGCTACGCGTGGCGGCCGGCCGATCAGCGCGACGCTGACGCCGGTGGCGCCGAACACGCTCGGCAGCGGGACCTTCGTCGCCCGCTCGAACATCGGGCAGGGGCGCATCTGCTGGAGCTTGACGGTCACCGGCCTCGCGGACGTGACGGCGGCCCACATCCACATCGGCGTCGGCCCGAACGCCGGGCAGATCGTCGTGCCGCTCACTCTGCCGACGCCGTTCACAGGCTCGGCGACCGGCTGCACGAACGCCGCCCGCGCGCTCGTGAAGCAGATCCTGATGCACCCGGAGAACTACTACGTGAACGTCCACACCGTGACGTTCCCGGCGGGTGCGATCAGGGGCACGCTCGCCAAGGGCGCATAGCCTTCTCCACAACTGCGGTAACCCGAGGCCCGGCCCCAACCGGGCCTCGGTAGTTTCAGGAAACTCCGTCGAGCAAAGCCCAGTTCGCTGCAAGCGCGGACTCGGCGAGAGCGACGAGCCGCTGGTCATCGCTCCCTTCCAGCGTGGCCCGGGCCTGGGCGGCGTGCTCGTGGTCTCGCTCGGCGTGCAGCTCGAAGTACTCCGTCGCGGACGATTTGGGCTCGAAGCCGTAGTGCTGGATCAGGCCGTGGAGCTTCGTCTGCGAGATCTCGGGTTGGCTCGACTCAATCGCGTAGAGGATCGCGGCGGCGCCCAGCTCGTCCTCTCCGGCGGCCCAGGCCGAGGCGCAGCAGCGGGTCTCCGGCAACGGTTCGCGCTCCTCCGTGCCGAGCGCGGTCGCGAAGTCGTCCCAGAGCGAGATGTGCGCGGCCTCCTCCTCGGCGTGCAGCCCGGCGGTCCTGGCTGCCCGGGCGAGGGCGACGACCGCGTGGCGGTACTCGCCCGCGTACTGCGCGAGCTCCTCGCGCGTCAGCTCGCCCTGCTCCCAGCGGACGTAGAACGGATGCTCGAGCACGTTCCAGCGCTCGTGGGCAGCGTCGATCCCTGCAATCACGTTCATCTGGATTCCTCCCGTCGACCGACCCCGCGCCCCGATCCTACTCGTACTGGAGCGCGGCGAGAACGTCGAGCCTCGAGGCCCGCCGCGCCGGGGCGACGGCCGCGAGGATTCCGGCCACGATCGCCGTCGCCGTGAAAGCGGCGATCGAGACGACCGGGAACGAGAACGCGAGCCCGTAGCGCCCGAGCGCATGGGTCACCGACGCCGCCAGCAGGATCCCGAGCGGGAGCCCGAGCGCGGCGCCGATCAGCGCCGTGATCACGCTCTCGTGGCGCACCATCCGCCTGGCCTGGCGCCGGGTCAGCCTGACCGCCCGCAGCATCCCGAGCTCGCGCGTCCGCTCGAAGACCGAGAGGACGAGAGTGTTCACCATCCCGAACAGGCTCACGACCACCGACAGCGCCAGCAGGACGTAGAGCAGGTTCGTCATCGTGGAGATGAACGAGGACTGGCTCTTCACGTACGCGTCCTCGTTCTCGACCTTCGTGTCCGGGTAGGCCGCCAGCGCCCGCTCCAGCGGCGACTTGGAGGCGCTGCCGTCGATCAGCGTCAGCGTGTTCCCGGGCCGGGCGAAGTTGCGGTCGAATGCCTGCTGCGAGATCACGATCCCGCCCAGCAGCTCGTACAGTCGCGGCGGCTGGAAGACGCCCACGACCCGCAGGTGCAGCGGCTTGCCGGCGGGCGTTCGGAGCGTGAAGGCCTCGCCCATCCGCAGGTGGTGCCTCTTTGCGAACGATGGCTTGACGAGCGCCCCGTTGCCGTCGAGCTTCGCGAGCGTCGCGTCGGAGCCCTGCTTCCAGTCGAAGTGGTAGAGCCCGGCGACCGTCTTGGGGTCGACGCCGTTCACGGTCGCGTTGGCGTTGTCGACCCGGCCCCGGTCGGAGCGGATGCTCGTCGCGTGGGCGACGCCGGGCACGTTCTCGGCCGCCGTGCCCGCCGCCGCAGTGAAGGCCGACCACCCGTTCTCCGAGCTGACGACCCAGTCCGCGTTCACCTGCTGGTGGAGGGCTCGCTCGACGGAGCCCTGCAGGCCCTTGCCGAGGACGGCGACGAACGAGACCAGCGCGAGCCCGATCATCAGCGCAGAGGCGGTCGAGGCGGTGCGGCCCGGGTTCCGCACTGCGTTGCTCGATGCGAGCTGTCCCGCCGGCCCGCCGATCGTCCGCGCCGGGAATCCCACGAGCCTCGTCAGGGCCGTGACCAGCGCCGGCGCGAAGCCGGCGACGCCGAGGAGCCCGACCAGCGTGCCGCCGGCGAGCGAGAGCAGCCCCTTGCCCGAGCCGAGGTGGCCGCCGAGGGTCGCGTACGCGATCAGGGCCATCGAGACCGCGAAGAGCGCGATCCCCGCGATCGGCCCCAGCCGCCTCCGCCGCTCGATCACCGCACCCTCGCGGACCGCCGAGATCGGCGGCACGCGCGTCGCGCGCATGGCGGGCCACACACCCGCGAGCAACGTGACGAGGACGCCGAGCAGGAGCGAGATCGCGAACGTGCGCATCGCGTAGACCGGCGAGCTCTGCGGCAGCGACAGCCCCAGCGAGTCGAAGAGCGCGGTCAGACCGCGGGCAAGGCCGATCCCCGCCGCCATCCCCACGCCCGAGGCGACGACGCCGATCGCAAGCGACTCGGCCACGACCAGGCGCAAGACCTGCCGCCGGCTCGCGCCCAGGGTGCGGAGCGTTGCGAGCTCTCGCGTCCGCTGCGCGACCGTGATCGAGAGCGTGTTGAAGATCACGAACGCGCCGACGAAGAGCGCGATCCCGCCGAAGCCGAGCAGGAACCCGCGGATGAACGAGACGAAGGTGTCGACGTCCTTCTTGTCGGCCTTCGCCTGCTCCGCCGCCGTCTTCACCTGGACGTTCCCCGGAACGGCTCCCTCCAGCGCGTCGACGAGGCGCAACGTGGAGACGCCGCGCTTCGCGGCGACCGAGATCGCGGTGAAGCCGTCGAGCTGGAGCAGCTTCTGCGCGGTCGGGATCGAGAACACCGCGATCGTGGCGCCGCCGAGGCTGTCCACGTCGCCGTACTTGGCGATCCCGACGATCCGGAACTGCTCCTTCGGGCCCCTCGCAGCGGCTCCGATCGAGTCGCCCAGGGCGAAGTGGTGCTTCTTGGCCGTGTTGGAGTCGATCACGACCTCGTGCCGGCCGGTCGCCCAGCGCCCGTTGACGAGATGCATCGGGTTGAAGCGCGGCTGCGAGGGGTCGAGGCCGAAGCCGAAGGTCGGGTTGCCGTTCGACTGGATCGCCTTGCCGTTCCGGTCGATCAGCTTCGTGTTGGTGGTGTCGTTGTTCAGGTCGAGGATCGCGCCCGCGGCCGCCGAGACCTCGGGCAGCGCGCGGATCCTCACCAGCAGCGACTTCGAGACCGTCGCGTTGCCGCTGTTCGAGTAGTCCACGAGCTTGCGCCCGCTGACCACCGCGTCGGTGTGCCGGTACGAGCTCGTGAAGATCGAGTCGAAGGCCTTCGTGATCGTGTCGGTGACGACGAAGCTGCCGCTCACCATCGCCACGCCGAGCACGATCGCCAGGCCGGTCAGGATCGCCCGGACCGGCCTGGCGGCGAGGCCTTTCAGCGAGACGCGGATCATCGACCGGTCACCTCCTGCATCGCGGCCAGCACCTCGACCGCCGTCGACTCGGAGATGTCCTTGACGATACGCCCGTCCGCGAGGAAGAGGATCCGGTCGGCCATTGCGGCGGCGCGCGGGTCGTGCGTGACCATCACGGTCGTCTGGTCGAGCTCGTCGACCGAGCGCCGCAGGAGCGAGAGCACCTTCTCGCTGGAGGAGGAGTCGAGGTTCCCCGTCGGCTCGTCGGCGAAGATCACCTTCGGCCGGGACACCAGCGCCCGGGCGAGCGAGACGCGCTGCTGCTGGCCGCCGGAGAGCTGCGCCGGCCGGTGGGAGCGCCGGTCGGCGATGCCGAAGGTTCCAAGGAGCGAGTCGAGCCACTCCTGGTCAGGCTTCTCGCCGGCGATCGAGAGCGGCAGGACGACGTTCTCCTTGGCGGTCAGCATCGGGAGGAGGTTGAAGAACTGGAAGACGAAGCCGATCTTCTCGCGCCGGAGCAGGGTCAGCTTCTTGTCCGCGAGGTCGGTGATCTCGACGCCGTCGAGGACCACGCTCCCGCTGGTCGGACGGTCGAGCCCGGCCATGATGTGCATCAGGGTGGACTTGCCGGAGCCCGAGGGTCCCATGATCGCGGTCAGCCGTCCGTCGGCGACGTCGAGCGAGACGCCGCGAAGCGCCTCCACGGCGGTGTCGCCCTCGCCGTAGCGGCGGACGACGTTGGTCGCGGATGCGACGGGGGCGGCGGGCTCGGGCACCGCCTCGATCGGCACCTCTGCGGGGATGGAGATGGAAGACATGCGATTCCTCCTGGCTGCGTCGATTGGTGCCCGCAGTCTCCGCGCGCGCGGGTGCTCTTCGCATTGGGGCCAGCCCCAAACCCGCCCCTAAGATTTTTCGGGCCGCCGCTCTACACTTTCTCCTGACCGGTTTGTCGACTGGGGGTTTTGAGCTCTGAGCGTTTCGGAGGTTTCTGAGGCGTCTGCCGCGCTGCCCACGGGGACGGTGACGTTCCTGTTCAGCGATATCGAAGGCTCTACCAAGCTGCTCAAGGGGCTCGGGCGCGACCGCTACGGGGAGGTGCTCGCGGCGCACAACCGGCTCCTGCGCACGGCTTTCGCCGAGGCGGGAGGAGTCGAGATCGACACGAAGGGCGATTCGTTCTTTGCCGCCTTCGGCAGCGGCGGCGCGGCGGTTGCCGCCGCGGGTGCCGCCCAGCGCGAGCTGGCGGCCCACGACTGGCCGCAGGGTGCACCGGTGCGGGTGCGAATCGGGATCCACACGGGCGAGGCGACCCTCGGCAGCGACGGCTACGTCGGCTTCGCGGTGCACCAGGCCGCGCGGATCGGCGACGCGGGCTACGGCGGCCAGGTGCTGCTCTCGAGCACGACCGCCAACCTGATCCGGCACGACCTTCCGGCCGGATTCGACCTCCGCGACCTCGGCAACGCCAACCTGCCGGACTTCGACCGGCCCGAGCGGCTCTTCCAGCTCGTCGTCGAGGGGCTGCCGGAGGAGTTCCCGCCGCTGTCGGCGCGCGAGCAGGCGAGGCCGAAGCCGAGGCCGATGCGGCGGCGCGTGGAGGTGCAGGTGTCGAGCGCGCCGCTGCTGGAGCGAGAGGCCGAGCTGGCCGCGCTCCAGGCGGTCGTGGAGGCGGCCCATGCCGGAGCCGGGCGCGTGGTCGCGATCGAGGGGCGGGCGGGGATGGGCAAGACGCGCCTGGTGGCGGAGGCGCGCGCCCTCGCCGCCGCGGCCGGACACGAGGTGCTCGTCGCCCGTAGCGCGGAGCTCGAGCAGGAGTTCGCCTACAACGTCGTCCGGCAGCTGTTCGAGCCGCTGCTCGCTTCGATCACGGCCGACGAGCGGGCGGAGCTGCTCTCCGGGACGGCCGCTCTCGCGGGCCGCCTCTTCGACGAGACCGAGCTGACCGGCTCGGCCTCGGGCGACGTCTCCTTCGCCGTCCTGCACGGCCTCTACTGGCTGGCGGCGAATACGGCGGCGCGGCGGCCGACCGCGCTCGTGGTGGACGATCTCCACTGGGCGGACGCTCCCTCGCTGCGCTGGCTCACCTACGTCGGACGGCGGCTCGAGGGGCTCCCGCTGCTCGTGATCGCGGGGCTGCGTCCGCCGGAGCAGGCTCAGGAGGCGGAGCTCCTGACCGAGCTGGTCTCCGACCCGAGCGCGCTCGTGATCAGGCCGACGGCGCTCAGCCAGGCCGCGGTCGGGTCGATGGCCCGGGAGGTGTTCGAGGTCGAGCCGGAGGAACCGTTCGTGGCGTACTGCCTCGAGGCGACCGGTGGGAATCCGCTGTTCGTGCGCGCACTCCTCGACGCGCTCCAGAGCGAGGGCTGCGAGCCGATCGCGGCGAACGCGCAGCGCGTGCGCGAGATCGGGCCGGAGTCGGTCGCCCGGGCTGTGTCGCTGCGTCTCTCTCGCTTGCCGGCCGAGGCGAGGCGGCTTGCGGTGGCGACGGCGGTGCTCGGCGACGGCTGCGGCCTGCGCGACGCGGCGGCGCTCGCCGAGCTCGACGCCGACCTCGCCTCGCTCGCCGCGACGGCGCTCGCACGGACGGATCTGGTGCGTGTGAGCACGCCCGCGATCGAGTTCGTCCATCCGGTCGTGCGCTCCTCGGTCTACGAGACGATCGAGCCCGCGGAGCGCGCGCTTGCTCACCGCCGCGCCGCCGCGCTGCTCCACGAGGCGGACGCCGAGCCGGAGCGCGTTGCCGCCCACCTCGACCTGGTCGCGCCGGCCGCCGACCCGTTCGTCGTCGAGGTCCTGCGTGCGGCCGCCGACCGGGCCCTGATCCGCGGGGCGCCAGAGGCCGCGGCCCGCTATCTCCTGCGCGCGCTCGCCGAGCCGCCGCCGGAGGCCGCGCGGGTGGACACGCTCTGCGAGCTGGGGCTCGCCGAGCAGCGGGTGGACGTCTCGGCCGCGGCCGAGCATCTCGGCCGCGCAATCGACGCGATCGACGAGCCGGTCCGGCGGGCGCGGGTGGCGCTGGAGCTGGGACGGTCGCTGTTTCGCCTCAACCGGGGCCCCGACGCGGTCCGCGTGCTCGACGAGGCGATCGAGCGGCTCGGGGACGCCGACCAGGAGCTGCGCATGATCCTCCAGGCGGAGCTGATCAACTCCTCGGGGTTCGATCCCAACGTGATCGAGGTCTCCCGGCGGCGGATCGCCGAGGTCGACGAGGCCGATCTCACCGGCGGCGTCGGCCGGGCGGTGATGGTGGCGACGCTCCGCTACTTCGACGCCCGCCGCGGGACGAACCGCGACGCGGTGCACGAGCTGGGCGATCCGAAGGTCGTCGGCGCCCTGATCGAGAGCATGCCCTCGGTGGCGATCTCGTGCGCCGCGACCGCGCTCATCCACGCCGAGAGCGACCGGGACGTCGACCGGTTCTTCGAGGTGATGATCAAGGCGGCCAAGAAGCGCGGCGAGCTGGTGACGCTGTCGAACATGCTCTGCTTCCGCGGGCTGACGCTTGCCCAGCGCGGCGAGCTCGATTCGGCGATGCAGGATCTGCGCGAGTCCGACGAGCTCGTCCGGTACCTGCCGACCCAGCAGGCCGCGATCTACTTCCGGTCGTACCTGGCCGACGTGCTCACGAACCGCGGCGAGCTCGACGAGGCCGAGCAGACGCTGGCGGAGCTGGGCCTCCCCGAGGAGGTTCCGCACAGCGGCCACATGATCTTCTTCCTCGGGGCGCGCGGTTGGTTACGGTTCGCGCGCCGCGACCTCGAGGGGTCGCGGGCCGATTTCGAGAGGCTCGGCCGCATCATGGAGTCGTTCGACATGCGCAACCCGGCGATGCTCGCCTGGCGGTCGCATCTCGGGCTCCCGTTGCTCGCTCTCGAGCGGCGCGACGAGGCGCTCGAGCTGGCGCGCGAGGAGGTCGAGCTGGCCCGGTCGTGGGGCGCGCCGCGCGCGATCGGAGCGGCGCTGCGGGTGCGGGGCCTGGCCGAGGGAGGCGCGGAGGGGATCGAATCGATGCGTGAGTCGCTGGCCGTGCTCGAGGGCTCGGCGGCGAAGCTGGAGCGTGCGCGGACGCTCGTCGAGCTCGGAGCCGCGCGGCGGCGGGCGAACCAGCGCGCGGAGGCGCGGGAGCTGCTGGCTCAGGGTCTCGAGCTTGCGGTCCGGGCGGGCTCCCAGCCGCTCGTCGAGCAGGCGCAGGTGGAGCTGGCGGCCACGGGCGCCCGTCCCCGGCGGCTGCTCCTGTCCGGCGTCGAGTCGCTGACGGCGAGCGAGCGGCGCGTGGCGGACTTCGCCGCCAAGGGCCTGACGAACAAGGACATCGCCCAGGCGTTGTTCGTCACGACCAAGACCGTCGAGGTGCACCTGAGCAACGTTTACCGCAAGCTCGGGATCGGCTCGCGCTCCGAGCTGCCCCAGGCGCTCGGCGGATAGGTGCGCCTCCGTCGCAGGACCGATGAGCTGCCCCCTGTCCGCCGGGTGCTGGTCGGAACGGACCGGTCCGAGACGGCCGAGCGAGCCGTCCGCTTCGCTACCGACATGGCCAGGCGCTACGACGCCGAGCTGTTCCTCCTGCGGGTCTTGCTCTCCGACACCGGAGTCCTGGCGGAAGCCGGGCGAGAGCTCGCCGACTATGCGCGGGAGCTCGCGGGCGAGCGCGGCCGCTCCGCGGTCGTGGTCGGCGAAGATCCCGCCGAGGCGATAGTCGAGGCCGCGAAGCGGGAGGACGCGGACGTGGTCGTGGTCGGCAGCGTCGGGATGAGCGGCCGCAAGGAGTTCCTGCTCCACAACGTTCCGAACCGGGTGTCCCACAATGCGCCGTGCACGGTCGTGATCGTCCAGACCCAGCGGGAGTCGAAGTGAGCGCCGCGGCCGACGAGCGCCTGCTCGGCCGCGCGGCGCGGATCGCGACCGTCCTCGGCAAGTACGGCTTCGGCGAGGCCAGGCGCGACTCAGACCCGCCCGAGGCCCGCGCACGGCGGCTGCGCGAGGCGCTCGAGGAGCTCGGGCCGACCTTCGCCAAGCTGGGCCAGATCCTCTCGACCCGCCCCGACCTGATCCCGCCCGAGGCGGTGGCCGAGCTGGCCGCGCTCCAGGACCAGGTCACCCCGCTCGAGGAGGCGGAGGTCGTCGCCGTGATGGAGCAGGAGCTGGGCGTCCCCTGGGAGGACGTCTTCGCGCGGATCGAGCCGGAGCCGCTCGCCGCGGGCACGATCGGCCAGGTGCACCGGGCCGTGCTCGAGGACGGTGACCGGGTGGTCGTCAAGGTCCAACGGCCGACGGCGGAACAGGACATCATGCGCGACCTCAGCCTGCTCGAGTTGTTCGCCCAGAAGACCGCGAACCGCGATGCGCTGCGGAGGATCGTCGACCTCCCCGCGGCGATCGAGCACCTCTCCGACTCGCTCCGGCGCGAGCTCGACTTCGAGCGCGAGGGCGAGAACGTCGAGCGTCTGCGTTCGGCCCTCGGCGAGTTTCCGCGGCTCGACGCGCCCCGGGTCTACGAGGGCCTCTCGACCAGCCGCCTGCTCGTGCTGGAGGAGATCCCCGGCGTCCCGGTGCGCGAGATCCCGGCCGGCCCGGAGCGGCACGAGGCGGCGCGTGAGCTGCTCGAGTTCTACTACCGCCAGATCCTGGTCGAGGGCTTCTTCCACGCCGACCCGCATCCCGGGAACATGCTCTGGTGGGACGGGCGGATCTACTTCCTCGACTTCGGCATGGTCGGGGAGCTCTCGCCGGAGATGCGCGGGCACCTGCTGCTGCTGCTGCTCGCCTTCTGGCAGGAGGACGTGCCGTTCCTGACCGAGGTCGTCCTGATCATGGCCGGGCCGGAGGCCGAGCACGCAGACGCGGCCGGGCTCGAGGCCGACCTGACGGAGCTCCTGCGCAGCTACCGCCATACGTCGCTCGGCGAGATCCAGCTCGGGCCGCTGCTCCAGGAGATCGCGCAGTCGGCCACCAACCACGGCGTGCGGCTGCCGGTGTCTCTGGTGCTGACCGGGAAGGCGCTCGCGCAGATGCAGCTCACCGCGACCGAGCTCGACCCTGAGCTCGACCCGTTCTCGGTCGTCGGGCGCTTCCTCTTCCGGAATCTCCTCGCCCGGGCGCGCGAGGGCGTGGAGCCGAAGCGGCTCTTCTACGACGTGCAGAAGCTGAAGGTGCGGGCGGAGCGGCTGGTCGAGTCGTTCGAGCGAATCAGCGGCGCGCGGCCGGGGCAGCGGTTCCAGGTTGACGTGCGCGGGATCTCGCCGCTCGAGCAGACGATCCGGATCACCGGCCGGCGGCTCGCCCTGGCGGTGACGGCCGCTTCGGCCCTGGTCGCAAGCGGCACCACCGCTGCGGCGGAGAAGGTGTCGAACTGGGTCCCGGCCAGCCTCGGCAGCCTCGGCGCCGGCCTCACCCTGCTCCTGCTGCTCGATCTCCTACGCCACCGCTAGCGGCGCTTCGCCAGCGCGCGGACGAGACGGCGCTCGACCAGGAACGCAACGACGCTCATCAAGGCGCCGAGGAACGCTCGCTCGAGCCGCCTCCGCATGGGGCGAGCCTAGCTCATGAGAGCGCCGCGAGCACCCGCGCGTGCGGGACGAAGTACAGGGTGCTTTTGACCGCGTAGACGAGCCCGGGCGCTTCGATTTGGACCTCGGCCTGGCCGCGTGTCCGCGCGACGACGGCGCTCTTCCCGGTCGTCAGCCGAAGGACGCGGACGCCGCCCGAGGTCGAGTACACGGCGATGCGCCCGTAGAGATCGAGGTGGGCGGCACTGCTCTGAACGGGCCACGTGCGCAAATGGTCGCCGGAACTCGCGCTGTACGTCTCCAGCCTCCCCTTCCGGGTGAGGACGGCAAGATAATCGCCGGCAAGCGCGACCTCGTCTGCCGCCGGGGCCACGATCGTTTGCAGTAGCTCGCCGCTCGCGGAGTAGACGGCGACGGTGCCGCCCGACCGAAGCACCGCGACGCGCCCGAGGTCGGCGGAGCGGGCCTCCAGCGAAGCCGGCCCGGGAACCAGCAGCTTCAGCGCCCGCGGCCCGGCGAGCTCCAGCCGCGCGTCCACGACGTCGCCCGAGCGGTTCGTCGTCCACCGGTTGACCGCGACCAGCCCGCGGTCGCCGACCAGCCCGCCGATCCAGCCGCCGACGAAGGAGGGGTCGAGCATGCTGCCCGTGCGCCGGGCGAAGGCGAGCCGATGCTCCCTCGGCCGGGGCAGCTTTGCGGTGTAGAGGTAGTCGTCCGCCTCGGTATTCCCGCCCTGCTCGACGATCCAGGCGACGCGCGTGCCCGCAACCGCCAGACGCTGAACCGCGGCGCCGCTCGTGATCGTGTTGTCGGCGTCGCAGGTGCCCTTGCCGCTGACGCGCGTCGTCTTCCCGGTGAGGACGTTCCAGACGAACACGCTGTTGCAGCGGCGCGGCAGGTCGCCCTGGACGTCGTAGGCGACCCGCGTCCCGTCCATCGCGATTCCCTCGACGTGGCCGCGCGCGGGCTTCGTGGCCTGGACGGACGGGTTCGCCGCAGCGGCCGAGAGGGCGAGCACGAGCGGCATGAACACGAGCACGAGCTGGAAGGGGGAAGTCCGTCGCAGCGCCTTCAGGGCGTCTCCGATCCGCAGGGGGAAATCCCAGCTTAGAGACGTTTCGTAATGAGTTCGTTTGGGCCGGCCGGCACCTTCGCCCGAGGAGCCTCAGCCGAGCTCGCCGAGCTCGAGGCAGCCCGTGCCGCTCAGGTCGAGCCACGTCCGGCCGCGGCCCTGGACGATCCGCATCATCACCGCCTGGCAGCGACAACAGCGCACGACCACACCGGGCGCGTTCACGTAGACGTCCAGCCGCGCCACCTCCTGCCGCGATCCGCACGAGCCGCAGACGCTGGGCGCCGCTGTCAGATCGAGCCCGAACACCTCGAGCAGCAGCCCGCCGATCGCGTTGCCGTCCAGTCTCAGGTCTCGCGTCTCCACCTCAGCTCCCCGTCGCCCCGAAGCGCTCGGTCCTGATCGACTGCGGCTCGTAGCCGAGTGTGATCAGCCCGTCCGCGGCCGCGTCCACGAACCGGGTCGAGCCGCAGACGTACACCCGCGGCCGCTCCGCGGCCGGCCAGGCGACCTCCCCCAGCAGCTCGGGGTCGATCCGGCGCGAGTACCCGGTCCAGCCTTCGGGCTGCTCCCGGGTGAGCGTGTGCACGACCTCGAAGCCGTCGCCGCGCGCCGCCAGCTCTTCCAGCTCCGAGCGGTAGATCACGTCCTCGAGCCTCCGCGACGAGTAGACGAGCTTCACCGGCGCCCTCCCTCCCGCCGCAGCGCGGTGCCGCGTCATCGACATCAGCGGCACCACCCCCGAGCCGCCGGCCACGAGCAACAGCGGCGTTGGATCCGACGCCTCCCAGACGAAGTAGCGGCCGATCGGCCCACGGATCTCGATCCGGTCGCCTTCCCGCGCCTCGTCGACCAGATACGGCGACACCTCGCCGTCGTCGAGCCGCTCGACGGTGAGCTGGACGCCGTCCTCTGGCGCGGAGGCGATCGAGTAGCTGCGCTGGGCCTGATAACCGTCCTCGGCGGTCAGGCGGACGTCGAGGTGCTGGCCCGCGTGGTGCCCCGGCCAACCCGGCGCCCCGAGCGTGAGCGTCCGCACGCGCGGCGTCTCCTCGACGGTGCCCGCCACCTCGGCGGCGAGCCACGGCGCACCCGGCAACGTCACGCCTCCCGGTCATCGACGCAGACGGATGCACGGGCGAGGCCCGTGCATCCTGAGGACGGCGCCGACAAGCAGCGCCTCGTCAGTCGCCCCAGTACCGCTGCTCCAGCCACGGGTCGCCGCGTAGGTGGTAGCCGTTCGTCTCCCAGAACCCGGGCTCGTCGTCGTCCCGGAGGCTGAGCCCGCGCACCCACTTCGCGCTCTTCCAGAAGTAGAGGTGCGGCACGAGCAGCCGAGCGGGGCCGCCGTGCTCGGGCTCGAGCGGCTCGCCGCCGTAGCCGAACGCGACCCAGGCCTTCCCGTCGGTCACGTCCTCGAGCGGCAGGTTGGTCGTGTAGCCGCCGTCGCAGAACGCGACGACGAACGAGGCGTCGTGCTCGACCGCTTCGAGGAGGGTGTCGACGGAGACGCCCTCCCAGACGGTGTCCAGCTTCGACCAGCGGGTGACGCAATGGATGTCGACCGTGACCGTCTCGCTCGGGAGCGCGTGGAGCTCCTCCCAGCTCCAGCGCAGCGGCTCGGCGCCGCCGTGGATCGAGAACGTCCAGTCCTCGAGCGGCGTGTGCGGGGTCGGCCCGGCCGAGAGGACCGGGAAGTCGTCGGTCAGGTACTGGCCCGGCGGCACGCGGTCAGGCGGGCCTTCACGCCGCCGGCCCCTGAACCCACGCGAGACGATCATGGTCGTAGATTAAACGGCGCCGCGAGCGACCGCCTTGTCAGCTCGCGGCCAGTCCCGCGACCGTTGCCGGCACCCCTTCGAACTCGCCCACCGGCGAGAGGGCGCCATCCTCCCCGATCGTCCAGGCGAAGACGCGCTGGGCGTCGGCGTCGATCGCGTACAGGAAGCGGCCGTCGCGGCTGATCGCCTCGTCACGGACGCCGGGCTGACCGAGTCGGGTCGAAGCCGCCACCGCCTCGTGCAGCTCCAGGCTGCCGCCGTGGCCGATCCGGTAGATCGAGATCGTCCCGTCGCCGAAGTTCGTCACGTAGACGAACCGGCCGTCCTTTTCGCGGCGGCCCAGCAGACCTCGCTGCGCGTGTCGCCGACGGAGGCGCTGACCGGCGCGAGCCGGCCCGGCTCCGCCAGGGCGTAGGAGGACGCGGCGGCCGCGCCGATCTCGCCTCCGAATGCCTCGGTCACGATCACGGATCCGTTCGCGAAGTCGAAACCGTAGGGCGTCGCGCCCGAGGACGGAATCGTCTCCGGCCCCTCGGCGTAGCCGCGCTCGTCGACCGCGTAGGTGCTGATGCTGTTGGTTCCGCGCTCGGTGACCACCAGCGTCCGGCCGTCCGGGCTGAAGGAGATCTGCGCTGGATCGGCGTCGCCGTCGCTGAGCGGCCTCGTCGAGCCCTCGAGCGGCGTCAGCCTCCCGCCGGCGAGCGAGAAGCCGCTGATGCTCGGCTCGCCGCCGTTGTTGAGCGCGTAGACCAGGTCGCCGTGGACGGCGATGCTCGTCGGCACGCTGCCGCCGGAGCCGGCGACGTCGACCAGGCGTAGGCCGTCGTCCTCGACCGCGAACAGCGAGAGGCGCTCGCTGCCCGCGTTGGCGACGAGGAGCCAACTGCCGCCGTCGCTCAGGACGACGGAGCTCTGCGAGGCGAGGTGCGGCTTGCCGGTGCCGTGTCCGCCGGTCTCGTACCGTCCGAGCGCCTCGAGCCTCCCGTCCGCCGAGCGGCCGAAGGCGATGACCTCGTTCCCGGCGGCGTCGTTCGTCTGGACGTAAACGCATTCGTTCATCTCGTTCCCTTCGCGACCCCTTGGTGTGTTTCCGTCAGTCCCGGCGAGGAGGCCGGCGTTACACGTCCGTAAGCTCTGCGCCACCGATGGGACGACTCGCCGCGAGGGTCTCGCTCTGGAATCGCGCCAGGAAGATGGAGCTCTTCCTGCGCGCGATCTCGCCGACGTCGGAGACCCGCGTGCTCGACGTCGGCGCCGGCGACACGGGCTTTGCGACCGAGCCCGGCGTCGCGGCGAGCCACAACTTCTTCGAGGCGATGTACCCCTGGCCGGAGCGCATCACCGCCGTCAGCGACGTCCCGCTGCCGCACTTCGCGCAGGAGTTCCCGCAGGTCGAGACGGTGACCGCGGACGGCCGCGAGCTTCCGTTTCCTGACGGCGCATTCGACGTCGCCTTCTCGAACGCGGTCGTCGAGCACGTGGGCGGCCGCCGGGACCAGCGCCGCTTCGTGCACGAGCTCTGCCGCGTCGCCAGGCGCGTCTTCGTCTCGACGCCGAACCGCTGGTTCCCGGTCGAGACGCACACGCTCGTCCCCCTCGTCCACTGGCTCCCGCGCGGGCCGCGCGAGCGGATCTTCGCCGCGCTCGGGCGTGACGAGTGGCGCGGGGTGGAGCTGCTCGGCGCCCGCGACCTGCTCGAGCTGTTCCCGGACACCGTGGAGACGCGCCTCCTGGAGGCGCGAATCACGATCAGCGCGGTGGCCGTGGGATCTGAAGCAGCGTCGGCACCGTCCCGCCCCCGCGCACAGGGCGCAGGACAGTGACGTAGGCGACGCTGCCGGCCAGCGCGGTCGTCCAGAGGGTCTTCGTCGTCGGGTGCGCCCGGTGCGCGCAGGGCAGGCGCGCTCCCTGGCTCGTGTGGCGCCGCTCGTGGCCGGCGTCCTGGCCGGCGAGCGGCGGCAGCCGGTAGAGCACGCGCTCGGGCCCGCCGCCCACCGGGCCGACCCGGAGCTCCTGCGAGCAGCGCGAGGCGCGCACGTAGAGGAGCTTCGTGCCGAGGAGCGACGGGTTCAGGAGCTGGGCGTCGTCCGAGGTGCGGAGCTTGCGGCGAGCGCCGGTGGCGATGTCGTACGCCGTGATCCAGCTCCCCTTCGCGGTCGCGCGGTGGAAGAGGACGAGGTTGCCGCTCAGCGACGGGCGCCCGAGCTCTCCGGACCGCTTTGCCGATGCGATCACCGTGCTCTTGGTCGTGTCGGTCAGCGGCTGAACGACGATCTGCGTGCCGGTGTCGAAGCGCTCGACGCGCTCGACGAGCCATGTGTCCGAGACCGCCAGCGACTGCACCCCGGTGACGCTCACCTGGGCGACCGGCGTCAGCGTGTCGCGGGCGGCGACGGTCACCGCGGCGCCCACGTGCCACGCGACGAGCGCGCCGCCGATCGCGGGGTGGCTTCCCGGAAGCTGCTCCACCTGCCCGTTGCGGGAGAGAAAGCCGCCGATCCCCGGACGCTGCCATGCGAGGTCGGTCGCCGCCACGCTCGGGTCTCCGGCCGGCGTTGCGACCGTGGTCGCCGCGCGAACCTCGCCGACCAAGAGCGCTGCGAGCCCGAGCACGAGCGACAGAGCCGCGAGCGTGCGGAGGACGCGGAGCCCCTGCGGCCGCTCTGCGAGCACCGTCTCTTCGCCGCGCCACGCGAGGATCAGCACCGGCAGCGCGCGGCCGGCGGCGAGGCTGAGCCCGATCGCGAGGGGTCCGCTCACGTTCCCGAGCACGAGGACGAGCGGGAGCAGCGCCCAGGCTGTGGCCGCGGGGACGTAGGTCGTCAGCCCGGTCCCGAGCAGGAGGCCGTAGAGGAAGAGCGCTCGTGGCAGCTGCATCGTCCTGCGCCAGCTCTCGGGTACCTGGAATCGGATCTGCGGCCGGACGCGCCGGCCCCCGGCGTCGATCGCGGCGGCGAAGGCGGCCACGGCGACGGCGAGGACGACGGCGGCGCGGCCCGGATGCAGCGCCGCTCCCGCGAGCCCGAGCACGCCGAACACGAGCGCGGCGCCGAGGACGAGGCCGAGCGCGAACGCCACCTCGCCCGCGACCAGGGCCCTCCGTCCTCCCAGCCTGCGCGCGGCACCCACGGTGCCGACCATGGACAGGCTTCAGGGCGACCAGGCGCCGGCCAGCCCGACCAGCAGCCCGGTCAGCGCGAGCGCAGCGGTCAGCACGAGACCTTCGTGTCGTAGTACATGACGCAGAAGACCTTCCGTCCCTGGTAGCAGTAGCCGGTCAGCGCGGCATCGCCGTTGATCCGGCTGCGCACGTAGCCGCAGCAGTCGACGAGCTTCCGTACGTGGCCGCCGCAGCAGCGGTACCAGGCCCCGTCGATGTGAGCGCGGAAGCCGGACTCCCGGGCGGCGGCCTGACAGACGCGAGTGCGCGGCGCGACGGGGAGCGGCCGGCCGTCGGGGTCGCGGAGCAATTCGCCTTCGACGTCGACCGGCCGGCCGAGCGCGTCGATCACGCGGCCGAGGTCGTCCACCGGCTTGCCGTCCACCGCGCGCACCGGGAAGCCCTTTCGGTCGATCCGGGGGAGGCCGGTCGGATGCGGGCACGAGCCGGTCGTGTAGATGTGCCCGCAGAAGTGGTACGCCTCGGCCTTCTGGACACGAAGGGCACCGGCGACGAGGCCGCCGCCGCCGACGGCGAGCACGAGCCGGCCGACGCGGGCGAGGAAGCCGCGCCGCGAGGTCGCTCCCGCGACTGCGTCGCTGAAGGCGCCGCTTGCGGCGCCGCCGTCAGGCCCTGCGGCCGAGGCATCGCTTGCGATGCCGTGAGAGGCCATGCCGGCTTTGCCGGCGTGGCAGTCGGAATCCCGGACGTCCGTCTGCAATGACCGGTCGACCCACTTCGAGCTCATTACGAAACCGCTCTAAGCACGAATCGGTTGCATCGCGTCGGCGATCAGGCTCTCGAGCTGAAAGAGCGTGTTGAACGTCCCCTTCGCCAGCACCTCGCCGTCCGGAGCAAGGACGACGCCGTAGGGGCTGCCGGGGATTGCCAGCGACTCCCAGACCTCGGCGTCGGCCTCCTCGTCGAAGGCTTCGAGCTCGACCTCGGGATCGCTCGCCACGAGCCGCAGCGAAGGCTCGAGCGCACGGCAGAGCGCGCAGCCCGGCGAGGTGAAGACGGCGAGCAGGATCGGGGCGCGCCGCTCGAACCGCTCGACCAGGGCGAGCCGGCTGCCGACCTCGGGACCTTCGTGCTCGAGCGAGAGCGCGGCCTGGGGCCGGACCGCGAGCCGCAGCTCGCCGAGCTCCCGGGCAAGAGCCAGGAGCGCGACGGCGAGGACGCCCACCCCCGCGAGAGCCACGGCGAGACCGATCGCGAGCCACGCCTGCGTCGAGGGCGTCGCGTCGGGGAGGAACGGCAGGGCCGCAAAGGCGGCGGCGAGCAGGGCCGCCCGGGCGACGCCGGGCCAGCCGATCCTCGAGCGGCCGCCCAGGCAACCGCAGAGCGCTCCCGTCCGGCCCCGAGCGATCGCGACCGCAAGCGCCAGCGCGAAGAACGCGAGCAGCCCCGCGGTCGCTTCCGCTGCGCCCGGCACTCCTGCGGCGACGGCGATCGCAAGCCCGCCCTCGGCCACGATCGTCGCTGCCCAGAGGACCGCCCGCAGTCCCGGCTTCGTAATCCCATAGGAGCGCAGAGCGTCGCGGCTCGACCGTCCCGAGACGAGCTTCGCGGCCGCCGCGGCCAGCAGGACCGCAGCAAGCGAGAACCGCAGGAGACCCACGACCATCAAAGGGGGAGGGAGGATACCTGGATGCGCCCCCTGTTTCGTCGCCCTCGCCGGCACGCGCGAGCCGTCCGCAGCGCGCGGGCGCTGTAGCTTGCGGCCGTGGCCTGGTGGGCCTGGCTGCTCGTCTCGTTCGGCGTCGCCTTGCTGCTCTACGCCGCCTTCGTCGCCTTCCTCGTTGGCGTCGGTCGCCGCGAGGATGCGCGGGCCCTTGCGGGCTTCATCCCCGACTGCGCCGTTCTGACGGCTCGCCTGCTTCGCGACCGCGGCGTTCCGCGGCGACACAAGCTCCTGCTCGCGGGCCTGCTCGCGTATCTCGCGCTCCCGTTCGACCTCGTGCCGGACTTCATCCCCGTGGCGGGGCAGCTGGACGACGTGCTGGTGACGGCGCTCGTCCTGCGGGCGTTCCTGAAGGCAGCCGGGGAAGAACCGGTTCGAGCCCACTGGCCGGGGCCGCAGCGTTCGCTCGAGGTCGTCCTCCGGCTCGCCGCCGGCTAGGGACGGCGCCGTCCGCCGGGATCGAATCCGCGCACGCGGTTTAAAAGGCTGTGCGAGCAGGGCCTCGGGCGGCGTCTCAGGCGACGACTTCGAAGTGCGCCATCATCCCCATCGCGTGGTGCTCGAGGATGTGGCAGTGGTACATCCACTCGCCCGGACGATCGTCCGGTAGCCACGCGATCCGGACTTGCTCCTTCCGCGGCACGTTCACAATGTCCTTCCAGGCAAGCACCGGCGGCGGCGAGCCGTTCTGCTCGACGACCTGGAACAAGAACCCGTGGAGATGGAACGGGTGGTCCTGGCCGGTCTCGTCGACGAGCTCCCACACCTGGAGCTCACCCACGCCGACCGGCTCGTCGCGCTGATGCTGGCCGCCGTGCATCAGCGCCTTCATGCTGACGGTTCGGGTCGGCCGGGCATCGCCGGCGACGAGCGGGTCGATGCGGCGCAGCGCGGGAGGGAGCTCCGCTCGTGACGGAGCAGCGGCCCCGACGCGAAGCGTGGCGAACCGCTCTCTCGGCAACTCCCCCTTTCCCCGGTCGTAGGGAAGCGTCTCGATCTCGAGCGTCTCGCCCTCGACGAACGGCCCGACCGCAAGATCTACGCGCTCGCCCGGCCACCGCGTACGATCAAGGCGCCGTACAGGCCGTGCTCGAGCTGCTCGGTCTCGTTGACGTGCGCGTGGTACCAGAATGTTCCCGCGTCCGGGACGACGAACGCGTAGTCGAACGTCGCGCCCGGCTCGACCGGCGGCTGCACCGCCTCGGTCCCGTCCATCGCGGCGGGAACACGGAAGCCGTGCCAGTGGATCGTCGTCGCCTGGGGAAGCTCGTTCGTCAGTCGGGCACGGACGGTGTCCCCGACGCCCGCCTCGATCAGCGGCCCCGGCACACCGCTGCCGAGCCCGAACCCGCGGATGCTGCGACCGCGCCAACTCTCGATCATCCTCGTCCTTGACCGCATCATCCCCGAGCCTGAAAGGCGGCGCAGCCGGACCGCAGGCGCAGGCCGACGACTAGACTGAGTACGGCAAGCGACCGAGGAGGCACCGTGAGGAAGCAGCTTTCGGTCGTCTGCCCGCTCTGCCTCGGCGGAAGCGGGCACAAGTAACGACTACGGCCAAGGGCTCGGGCACCGCCCGAGCCCTTGCCTTCCTCGCGAGTGATCGTCAGGCACCGAATCGGCGCTCGGATGAGACGATCGCGCCCAGGCATCTCCGACGATCTCAGCCGATCGGAATACACCCAGCCTCACATAATCCGAACCACGCGGCGACTGTCGTAGGGACGCAGCCTCAGCTCAGCGTTCGCTACACCAAGGCTCGCCGGGGCCGAAAGAAGCACGAACGAGCATGTGCGGGGTCACAAAACGATGAGCCCGTACGGGTCCAAGGCCCGGCGACTCCTCAGAACTCACTGGTTTGAGCCCAGTACCGCCCAGCGAGGCGGACTCGAACGGCTCGCACGGCCACCCCCGCAGCTTCTCCTTACTGCTAGACGCGCGCGCGCGAGGCGGGCTTGCCTTTAGATCTCGAAGAGCCGGCAAGACTGGATTTCATGAGAGGGGCCTGCACGGGTCGCGTTACGGTCGCGGCCCATCTTCCGAGCAGAAGGGAGGCCCCGAGGTGATGTTGTACGCAGCGATCGATATTCACAAGCGCACGTTCCACGCCGCGGTCTTGGACGTCGAGAGCGGCGAGACGAGCGAGCGGCGCGACGCGGGAAGAGCTCATGGACTGGGCGATGCCGTTGCAAGGCACGCTCGCGGCGGTCGCGATCGAGGCAACGAACGGCTGGCGGTGGGTGTGGCGGGAGCTGAGCGCGCGCGGCTTCGACGTGCGCCTGGTCGACCCGGCGCAGGCGAAGGCGTTGCGCGGCCGGATCAAACGCGCGAAGACCGACCGTCTCGATGCGCGTTGGCTGTGTGTGTTGCTGGCGAAGGAGATGCTGCCCGAATCGTGGCTGCCGCCGGCCGAGATCCAGACGCTGCGCGATCAGACACGATTGCGGAAGGCGCTCGCGGAGGATCGCATCCGCTGGGCGCAACGGCTGCATGCGCTACTGACGCACGAGGGGTGCTGGCGGCGATCAAGATCGGCTATGTCAACCAACCGTGCGACTGCCAAACGGGACTGGCCAGGCGGCTGGCCGGCCGCCTGATCGAAGCAAGCCACCGCTAGCTGCGGCGCGCCGTCTAGGCCTGCGACGGCTCCCGCCCCGTAGTGGCCAGCGCCCTCGACGGCCCAGGCTCGTGCGCCGGCGGCGTACTGCGCAGCGAAGTTGAGCGCCTCCCGGTGGCCGCGCGCGTTTGCCGCCACCCTCCGCCGCGCGACGACCGTGCCGACCGGCGCCGCCACCACCGCCAGCACGTGCTCGTCCCGGTGCGTATCGACGCCGACCACGTAATCCAGCTCGTCTGCAACCATCCCGATCGATCCTCCGGCTTCGCTCGTAGGGTCCGGTGACGCCGGTCTGAGTGCGGAGAAACCGCGGCGGCAGGACTGTGATGAGTCACGCCGAGCAGGCGGACAAGCTCCTGATCAAGCCAGCAGCGGGCGCCAGACCGGCGCCGCCGCGCCGCTCGGACGGATCATTCCCAAGGCACGCGAGGCGGCCAGTCACCAGACGAGTCGCAGGCGGCACGGAGACACCAGGCTGGCGACGGCCCCAGACAGACCGACCCGGCGAGTCTTACCGTCACCAGAAGGCTGACGAGGCGCGCTGAAGGTGCCTCTAGCGTTTTCCCCGTAGCCAGTTCGACATCCGAGTCGCGAGAGGCGCCTTTCCCGGAAGCCACTTCGTCTCGGGAGGCGGCGCTTGAAACGGCTCGAGCGTACCGATGTCCGCGGACGCGATCTTCAAGGTC
>WNGA01003232.1_pt1 | contig 36822 bp, 29 predicted proteins | sample 5400061 | NCBI WGS metagenome assembly WNGA01 (sample SAMN13153366, study PRJNA577476) | soil metagenome | isolation source: 100 cm soil or saprolite under grassland replicate 2 | place: USA:California | collected 2016-06-15
ATGACGACAAATACACGGGCATAAGGGATTTTCCTAACGAAAAAACAATGTTAGAGTATGGCTTATCTAAAGTGCATAAAGTCATAATAAAGAAATATACTAAGGATGATGAATTTATGGCAACAGCACGAAAGACTAGGGGCGTAAAGTTTGATTACGATATGGAACTGTACGACCATACAGGTACGGAAGTCAAAAGAACCAAAAATTTCAAGAAAAGGAAGCAATTAGTTGGGCCTTTTCGCTATAGTATGTAATATTTTTTGTAATTAATATAAGGAATGTTGATTCTAAATATGCATGCCGCCATGCGATTGCTGTAATACAACCAGTAAAGTAGAATGGTGTGATAGTTGTAATAGGTTTATGTGTGTGAATTGCGATAATGAAATTCATACCGTCAGTCTTCCATAGTTCTCCCGAGTAGTCTAATGAATACCGATTATAAAATCTGTCTTCAGTTGAATCTACATCTGGAACTATACGAAAGTATTGCCATGATTTGTTCTTGTTCAACGTACACCATGTCTTCGAACCATTTCGAAAAAGAGGGATTAATGTGTTATATAGTTTTATTACAATAACATATTATGAATAACTCAACCCCACTATCCAATACAATGTACGATATTTTAAAGGTCATGGGCAAAGATGCAGAATTTCTATACGACACTATTGACAGTTACATAAAGGATGCACAGGATAGCAATAAGCAGTACCTAGTTGATACATGGCAAAGGATAAAGGCTGATAGATTGAATCACGTAAATATGTTGAAGGACGCTTTAGAAAAGGAAATTCATCGTGGCTAAGCAGAAGTTACTAAAATTAAAATCAATTTACTTAAAATGAATATTGAAGTTAAGATCATATGCTACATTCTAGGAATTATCTTACTAGTTTTTGGTTTTTAGGAAGAATATCTTCTTTGGATCTCGTAAGAATCCAACTAGGTATTCACCTCTTTAATTAGATCGTGTAAATGTATTCGTGTAAATGTATTGGCTTTTGAAGGAAACCATTTATAATTTTCTTTTTAGTATATTCTCGAAATATACTGTCATCTATTTCAAATCCGGTCATTAGTATGGTTCTTACGAATCGATTCGACTCCTTAACCTTCTTTAAAAATTCCATACCATTTAAGCCAGGCATCCTGAAGTCAGTTATTGCCAGTACGTAGGCATGCTCATTAATATGAAAGTGGGTACAGTGTCAAGATAGGATCTGTAAAAGTAAATATCGTAATTCCCGGAATACTTTGTAAAGCATCTTGAAAAAGTACAGTGATGTCTGGCTCGTCGTCTACGATACCAACAATTCTATTTTTGGAAGTTGTTACCACCGCTCCTTATAAAAAATATTTTTATTCTGCACCTTGGTACAAAGTATTAAGCAGTCACTGCTATGATGGGAGGGGCAACGAAGGCATTAGGGGCCTAATCTCCTTTTCTCTTCCAAACACCACTCCTCCCATCCATGATGTCAAGGTTCTAGTATTTACAAAAATTGCAAGATAGAATTATTAATTAGGAAATTTTTACCTTTTTCGTTTGTTTATTTATTATCTGTAGGACATAATTATTAATGCAACTAGTGGGTGCGCTGGTTTTCTTACCCGGTAACGAAGCTAGAGATCACCTTTCCATCAGTTAGCAAGCAGGTATACGTCTGGTGGGCCACAATCTACGATTCATATAATAGGCCCATCAGATTTTAATAAGACGATCCAAACGCTAGATAATTATTTATTCCCCATTTAACAAAAATATCCGTTATTTAGCCGAACTGATGGGAGGACGGTCTTGTCTGCATTCGTCGTGCTTCCTCCCATTAGGCTTAAATTTTTTTATATTTTGTTGAGGTATAGTACAATAAGTGCAGAACTCATACGAACGATATGCCTCCAGGTGGGTCTTTACGATGGCCCACCAAACACCAAAATTCTCTACTAGATAATTGAAATTATTTTATAGAAATTATTTTATAGAAATTATTTTATAGTTTGTTGAGCATAATTACTAATAAGTGTCAAGCACGGTTCATGCTGATGGGTCCGCTTATACCGCTGCATTTGGGCCCATCAGTGTTTTAATAATCTACTAAATCTTTTATTATCTGAACAATATTCCTTGTCTTATCCATCCGATTCTTATGTCGATTATATTTGAACATTATAAGCAATTAACAAAAATTAGAACTAACACTGCAAGACCAAAAATATTAGAATAAATGGGTTTCATTATGACAATCACATGGACATTCTGCTAGTTGTTTAACTAAGTCTTCAGTAGAATTCTCATGATCACATTTAGGACAATTCATTTTATTATTTTACCAATTACTAGATATAAAATTTCCTACCATAGAGAAATTCAATGATTATTTAGTAAAACAATCAGAGTTTTATAGAGAATAACGTTACTAATTCATATATTCTTATAACATTCTACGTAAGCCGTTTTATAGTATGTAGTACACGTAAATACAATCTAAACAACTGGTGGGAAATTGGTTGTTTCTTGTTCATTCAAACCATAAATTCCTCCCATCAGTTGCTAATTATTAACTTTAAAGATTTGGTTACTATAAAAATATTTATATTCTTAATTCTTAGGAGATTACTGTAACAATATTCGTATCCTTGGGAAGTAACATTAAGAAAATCTTAATTTATTCGTTAAGATATAGTAATAGTATTACTCTTCATACATTCACTGGATCCGATCTTCCGAATATGAGACTAATTGAGGTCTACAAGGTTATACTACTAGGTAAATTGTGTTGATTTTAAATCATTCTATAATTTGTTGAGTCGTAGGTAGTTTACAGATGACTAAGGAAAAGAAACTTTTCAACAGTTCGTTTTATACCAGTTCTTTTAACTTTCTTATAATTTGTTGAGCATAATAAGATAAGTGCAGAACTCAAACGCTTCATGGTGGGTCTTTACGATGGCCCACCAAACACCAAAATTCTCTACTAGATAATAGAATTATTTTACTGATACATTTTTTCTATCTTGCGCATCTTTGCTTCTATTTTGTCAAGCCTTGATTTTTCGATAGTTAGAGTTTCAACGTTTTTTTCCTGCTTCTAAGACTTCTTTCTGTCTTATCCCTGAACGTTCAGCAAGATCAATTAACTTCCTGGTTAATGTATTTCGCTTTGTTTCCTTGCATTTTGATATAGCAAACGGATCTTTAATGTCAAACTGTTCTCTAATTAAAAATGAATTGTTGGTTAATTTTTCACCTTTACTTTCACGAAATTTTAGATAATTGTCAATTGCTAAAGTGCACTCGTGACTTGTAAAAGTAATGTATTCTTCCTTAAAACCTTCATAAACTGTAATTTTATAAACTGCCAAGCCTAGCCCTGAATCTGTCGAAACTTTTTCAATATTTCTCAGTCGTAAAGAAGGGATAGCCCCGATTCTCATGCCCGTCGAAGCCAATAACAAGATTAGAGTCCTAAATCTTTCATCAGCAATGTCGAGTAATCTTTGAATCTCTTCATGAGTATATCCCCGATCCTTTTTTGATTTCCTAAACTCTGGTAAGAATTGATTTATCTTATTTGTATTTAGAAGAACATCATTCATTTTATAGTATTTGCAAATAGCAGAAACATAGTTGTGTATTGCACTAAATCCTTTTCCTTCATTCTTCAGACATATTATAAAGTCAATTACATATCGCTCTATCTCTTTAGGATCTGTTGAAGAGTCACATTCAATAATTTCGCCTGAGCCTACACCTACAAATTGAAAATATATATTCAAACAAACTGTGTATACCTTTCGAGTATATTCTGATCTGATAGACTCGTTAAATAATACAATTTCTTTAGGTTGTTTTTGCTCTAATTTGTGCATAATTCTACGATATTGCTGAGTGTGAGTAATATATAATCATAGTATATGCGCAATTAAATGAAAGATTTATTGAATTGGTGGAAAAAATACACATGAAGGACCGACTCATGGGAGCTCAATTCTCAATCAAAAGTAGGGAAGCAAAGAACAGATTTATTGATACAAATATCAAAAATGTTATTTCTGAATTATCTGCTGATATCAAAAACTACGGAATAGAATTAGTCTTGCGAAAATTATTGTTAACGTTAATCTCAGTTCAATTAGCACAAAATATAGGTGTAGATCATCATGCAGCAACTGAAGAGCTCTACTATTATATGAAAAAAAATATGGATACTAACACAGTTGTGCATGAATTTCTCAACCAGATATCTAAAATTAACACTGGTAATTATTCATGAATTAAATCCATAGTTTCTCTAAAAGCCAAATCTTGCTTTGAGATTAAATTTAAAAAGGAGTATTATTAGGTTTGCCGAAAAATTATCACATAATCAAAAATATAATAAATAGTCCTTATTTTCTCAATCTATGGATTATTCAAAGCTATGTGAGTCAGTATTCAACCTGAACAATAATGTTCGCTACGTTGCCGTCATTGATGATACAGGATTACCTATTGCTGGAGGAATGAGAGGTGGCATAGATTCTATTATGGATGAAAACAATGAGGAATTGTACCTGACGCATACGGCATTACGTAAATCTATGAGAGAGAGATTTGACAGTACCATGGGCAGATCAAGATTTGCTTACGTTGAAAGAGACAAGATATCGATTCTTACATTTTACATGGATAAGTATATCTTACTTGTAACAATGGAACCAAGTATCAATTCCCATACTTCAATTGACATTGCAGAAGACATATTGGAAATGCTGAATACAAAAAAACAATGATCTATCTTGGTAGCAGCGAAAAATGTTTATTTTTTGTCCCTTCTATTAATAATTCATCAGCAAATTTTACTTGTTTAATTTAGATCCAAGCTTTTCCATAATAATATTCATACTTGATTTATTCGGAACGGCGGCTTTTGCTGTAACGGGTGCACTTAGGGCAATAGAACACAAGTACGATATTGTGGGCGTAATAATTCTTGCAACAGTAACAGGAATTCTTGGCGGTATAATGAGAGATGCAATATTGGGAATCTTTCCGCCACATAATTTTTCAGATACTATTCACATAGTTTTGACTACAATAACTGCGATTATCATTTTTTATCTTTATCAAAGAATAAAAAAATATGAAAATTTGTTCAATATTTTTGATGCTGTAGGTCTCGGAGTTTTCACTTTTACAGGAGCTTCAATTGCATACTCTTTGTATAGTACTAATGTGGTATTAATCGTAATTTCAAGTTTAGTGACAGCTTTTGGCGGTGGAATTTTAAGAGATGTATTAGTAAGAGAACCGCCAATTGTTTTTACAAAAGAAGTCTATGCAGTGGCAAGTTTCATAGGAGTCATTATATTTCTTATAATGGTAAATCTAAAATTACCATTTGAATATACAGCAATTGTTGTAATTTTCGTTACAACAGGTATTAGGTTAATATCTATCAAGCTACATTGGAATTTACCTAAAGTGAAGACATAAATTGAAATTTAGTGTCAGGAAAGATTCGATTCATATTAATTTTGTAAGAAACAAATAATACAAGTTGCCATGAAGCAGTAAATTTACTATAATCTAATTAAAATCTTACCCAATTGTTCTCCTCTTTCTAAGCTATCATGGGCAGCCTTTACTTCAGTTAATGGGAATATGGAATCAATTCTTGACAAAATCCTTCTTTCATTGACAAACTCAATTAATTCTAACAACTCTAACTTTGATCCAATCAAAATACCGTATAGTTGAATTTGCTTTGAATAAAAAGCTCTAATCTTAATTTGCAACATTTCCTGCAGTTGTACCGCACATTGCGATCTTCCCGCCTCTTCGAACAGAGTTAATACTCGTGGTTATAGTCTTCTCACCAGCATTATCCACAACGGCATCAACTCCTGAACCATGAGTTAATTTTTCTATTTCTAATGATATTTCTTTTTTCTTCCGATTTATCACATAATCCGAGCCAAGACTATATGCAAAGTTCAATTTAGAATTGTCAGAGATAGTGCTTATGATTTTAGCTCCAAGTGCTTTTGCAATTTGAATCACGGCCATTCCCAAACCGCCGGAAGCCCCATATACTAAAACAGTATCGTCCTTCTTTATTTGCAGTTTTTTAATAATATTCCAGGCAGTTAAATATGAAATTGAGAGTGTAGCAGCTTGCTCATCACTTATTCCATGAGGTATAGGTATGATATTTGCCTTGGGAACAATTACATATTCGGCATTGCCCAAACCGCCCATTATTGAAAAATCATTGCATAGGGTTTCGTTTCCATTCTTACAATTATCACAGTTATTACAGCTAATTCCAGGATATATCAGAACCCTTGATCCTTTAGAAAATGTTGAATAATCTTCTTGTAACGTACCTACAATATCACTTCCACAAATATGGGGAAACTTAATGAAGATACCTGGCATTCCCATTCTCGTCCAAATATCAAGGTGATTTACCCCACAATATTTTACCCTAATTAGAATCTGGGATGAATTTGGTACCGGAGTTGGAAAATTATCTACATACTTTAATACATCTGCATTACCATGGCTATATATAGGAACAGCTTTCATAAGATTATCACAAGTTTCTAAAATTAAACTTGAATATTATGCATTTCTTTAAGATCATCCTTAAATTGAAATAATTCCTCCGGAATGTTAGCTTTTATAGGGTCACGTAGTGAATATCGCTTACCATTTTCATTTGTTGATTCTCTTTTTTTTGTCCATATTAATGAATTAAAATCAGTTATAGCTTTAGTAAATTTACACATATCCGCATAATCATTACTACGTAAAGGAAATTTTTGTAGATGAATACTTTCGTTAGAATAAATTGTAGTCCATAGTTTATCTGTGATAAAGGGACAAATAGGTGCTAATAGTAACAATATTACTGAAAAACACTTATGTAGAGTATATAATGCGGAAAGTCTATTATTTGTAACTTTATCATTGTATGCACGCGATTTTACCAATTCAAGGTAGTGAGAAGCGAAAACATTCCAAGTGAATTCTCTTATTCGTGAAGCAAGAATAAAGAAATTATATTCTTTATAACCTCTGATGCATTCATCTATTAATTTTGATAATTCTCCCAAAATCCATCTATCCGAAGATAATAAATCAGATTCGTATGAAGTAATGAATTCGAAAGAAGATACAAATCTTCCGATATTCCATAACTTGGTTAAAAATTTTTGTGCTTCTACTATCTTTTGTTCTGAACATCTAAAGTCCTGTCCAAGATTTGCTTCAATTGCTGACCAGAATCTAAAAGTATCTGCTCCATGCTTACTTATTATTGGAAAAGGATCAATTACATTTCCCTTACTCTTACTCATCTTTTCGCCATACTCGTCAACACCATATCCCATAATCCAGACATCACTCCAAGCAAGCTTTTCTGTTAATTGATAACATCGTAACATTGTGTAATATAACCATGTTCTCACAATGTCTTTTGCTTGTGGTCTTATTTTTGTTGGAAAGGTTTTTAAAAAAAAGTCATTGTCTTTAGTATATTTAGTTACAAACAGCGGTGATATACTCGAGTCCATCCATGTATCAAAGGTTCTTTCATCGCCAGTAAATTTGTTGTATCCACAATTATTACATTTATCAAAAGGTGCTATATCTTTCCAGGGTCTATAATATTTTCCAGGTTCAGGCAATATTGGTTCTTTGCAATTATTACAATACCATATGGGAATTTCCGTACCGTAAAATCTCCTTCTTGATATTGGCCAATCTATAATAACAGAATCTAACCAATTCAATAATATCTGTCTATGAGATTCTGGATAAAAAGTGAGAGAAGACGAAAATTCTCTAAGTTTAGGGAGAAAAACAAGTTGTTTTATATAATAATCTTGCATTGGAATTATCTCTACTGGTGATTTGCTTCTTTCGCAAATTGGAATCCTATGCAGGATCGATTGTTCTTTTACAATGTAATTGCTATTTTTCAAGTCTTCGATAATTTTCTTTCTTGCATTGTCTATGGTTAAAGCAGAATAATTACCTCCGTTTTCACTTATCCTACCAAATTGATCAATGGCAACAATTTCTTTTAACCCCAATTCTCTAAATATTTGTACATCATTAAGATCTCCATAGCTACAAACCATCACAGCTCCCGAACCAAAATCAGATTTTGCTGAATGATGTGCCAAGATCTTTACTTCTCTATTGAACAAAGGTAGGATTACCGCCTTATTGAGTAGCTTCTGGTATCTGGTATCGTTTGGGTTTACTATAACGCATTGGCATGCAAAAATTAGTTCAGGCCTAGTTGTAGCTACAATCAGATCCTCGTTTACATTTTTTAGGTTAAACCTCATATATACTAGATTTGTCTTTCTTTCTTCATAGATTATTTCTGCATCTGCGATTGTAGTTCCACAGCTTGGACAATAATTATTTGGTCGATTAGCAGAATAAACCAGTCCCCTCCTCCATAAATTAATAAAAGTACTTTGAGTTAAGGTGCGATATTCACTCGAATCAGTCCTATAATACTCCTCAAAATTTGCGCTAAGACCGATACTTTTCATGATTTGGATCATTTCTTTTTCTAGGTCATCCAGTGATATCTTACAAAGATTAAGAAATTCCTCCCTATCAGTCTGTCGCATCTTGATTTTGTGTTTTTTTTCGGTGTAAATCTCTACTGGAAGTCCATTTCTGTCAATGCCTATTGGAAAATATACATTATTTCCAAACATTCTTGCCGTTCGCGCTATCATATCAATTTGTGCATAATGTGCTGCTGCTCCCATATGCCATGGCCGCCCTGATGGATAAGGAGGAGGAGTATCAATCACATAGTTGTCCCTATCAGAAACCTTGAATTCATAGATTCTCTCCTCATGCCATTTTTTCAAAATAACATTTTCAATATTCGAATTCCATATTTTTTCATTGATTTTTTGTTGCATTTTTAGGTTAGAACTAATCCACTAAAAGGCTTCTATTTAAGTTCATGCTACAAAAAAGTATTAGATTAATACAAATATCAATTACTTCCATTTATAATAAAAAGCCGATCTTAATCATTACCATTAGAAAAATTTTCTATATTCACTTAATCTTGGCCAAAATATGTGCGCCCTTATTTGCACCTTCATAAATGTAAACACCCAAAGCTTCTACATTTGGAGGCATTTTTGAGGACAATAGCTTTATTATGATGGATGAAAGATTCTCAACCGTTGCTTCTCCAGGCATAAGAAAAGTAGTATCTTTAGGAAGCTGCAGATTGAAAAATCCGCGTGGACCGTCAAATGATACGTAATAATGAATACTATCTTCCTTGTAAACATATTTCTTATTAATAAAGAATTTGTGATCTAGTATTGAAAGGGTTTCTTTGATAATTCTTTTTGCCTCACTAAAATCGATAACCAGGTTATTCACCATTTTTCCAATGATCTCTACCATAACAGTAGAGGTGTGTCCATGTAGTATTGAACACTTTTCAACTAGTGGTAAAATATGGGCATAGTCAAATGCTAGCGATGAATCCTCTAAAAATATAGATCCTACTTGATCACTCTCAGAATCAATAAAAGATATTGTTTCAAAATCACCAGATTTCACACCAAACTTTGATTTACCAATAGCAATGATATCAACATCAGGATTATTCTTTTTTATTTCATTGAATTTATCTAGGTCTTTCTCAGAATCTAAAATTTCAATATATTTATTATCAACCTTAAAGTCAACAAGTACCTCATTACCATTCATCAGCTTAATTTTAAAGTCATATTGATAATCTTTTCCTAAGAATGAAAGTAATCTTGAGAAAGATAATTCCGTCTTACTCCTCAACAAATTTCCCTTTCTATCAATATATTTGAGATCTTCATCCAGAATTATTTTCTTCATTTATTTATTTCAAAGAATTCAGATATATACAAGTTACTTTTTATGCATTTGTGTTCTTATTGCTCGCAGCTACAAAAGTTTCAGATAAAAATATCATGTTTAAAAATGATTAAACGGGTTGTGTTCGTTAATTACTAAAATCTTTTTATGACAATCCTTTTTTTAATTAAAATGCATTGTACAATTCAGACCTTATCGAGGCATTATTTGTAACAGTAACTGAAAATCTAAGAGGAATCAATAAAATTGGCATTGCTTTTTCAGGCGGAATAGACAGTACCTTACTTGCAATGATTTGTAAAAATATGAATATGGATACTACTTTATTTACTGTGGGCTTTCCTGATTCTAATGATATAGAATTTTCAAAATCAATATCCCATAAAATCAATATGAATCACAAAATTTTAGAAATAGAAAAAGGTGATTTAGCTGTAATTACAAAAAAAATTAAAAACGAAATATCCTGTACCAACACATCTCATATAGAAAATTGCATTGCGTTTAGCTACATAGCTAAATTGGCAAGTAAGAATGACACGTCTGTCGTACTAACAGCTAACGGATTTGACGAACTTTTTTGTGGATACAATAATTTCCGATTTATATTTAATCAAGGTACTGATACTATTAATAAGACTATTGAATCAAAGATTTTGAATGAATTAGAATTAACAAATGAAATAAAACAGGTAGCAAAGGAATATCGTGTGAGTATTTTACAACCATTTCTCTCAAAAGGATTCATTTCTGTTGCAATGAAGTTTCCAATTTATAATAAAATAGTTAGCAATGATGATGTTCTTAGAAAGCATATCATTAGAAAGATAGCGTTATCTTTTGACTTACCACCAGAAGTCATATTTAGGAGAAAAAAAGCAATTCAATACGGTTCTCTAATACACAAATATCATAAAAAAATAGATTAACGAATTTTGTAATTTTTATGTATTTGTTCAGTTTTTTTTATGACGTTATTTATTATTTTTGTTGATGCAGCCAGATGATAGTTCGGATCAAATATTATTCTTAATTCCTTCTTGTTTAAATTGGCTCCAATAGAAGGATCTTGCATTATCGCTTCTTTGAAGTCTTTATCATTTGCAAGTGTTTCAAAGGCAACATGTTGTATGTTATCATATGCGCTCATTCGAGGAATTCCTTTCTTAACTAGTGCTTCAAGAATGAATTCTGCAAAAATTCTTCCCTTTGTTGTATTTATATTCTCTAGAATTTTTTTCGTATTTACACTTAATCCTTCAATTACCTTTATCATACTGTTTATCATTTCATCTAAAAGAATGACACCCATTGGAATAGTAAATCTCTCATTCGCAGAATTTGAAAGATCTCTTTCATGCCATAATGAAATATTCTCTTGAGAGATACTTGAAAAGGAACGAAGAATTCTTGCAAGTGATGATATTCTTTCACTTTTAATAGGATTTCTTTTTACTGGAACTGCGCTACTTCCCAACTGACCCTTTTTAAAAGGTTCCTCAACCTCACTTATTTCCGTTCTCTGTAAATTTCTTATTTCTGTTGCCATCTTGTCTAGCGTACATCCTACTAGTGAAATAATAAATTGAACTTCTGCTAGTCTTTCCCTAGGTATTACTTGTGTTGCAGCCTCTATAGAATGAAGTCCAAGCGATTTGGCCACATTGTTTTGAACATCCAATGCCTTTGATCCCATTAATGAACCTGTTCCAACTACTCCTAAGGTCTTACATAATAGAAATCTTTTCTTACCTTCTTCGATTCTCTCTATATGGTGTGAAAGTTCATTTGCCCAGATTGCAAATTTTAGTCCAAAAGAGATTATACTTGAATGTTGTCCATGAGTTCTTCCTACGGATGGTAACGTACTATATCTCCTCACCTTATTTATCAATAGCGAAATTAATCTTAAAATTTTTGGTTCAATTATTTCAAGTGCGTCCTTTAATTGCATTGACGTAGATGTATCTACAACGTCGTTACTGGTTAATCCGTAATGTATCCAGGGTTTTGTTGACGGTGAGCAATATTCGCTAATAGCTTGTACTAACGAAGCTGTATCGTGCTCACTAATTGATTCCAGGTCCTTAATCCTTTTCATTGTGATTTTGTTTGATCTTGCTACTCTAGAAATTTCTTTTGAGGCATTTAGTGGAATGAGATTAAGTTTGCCCTGCGATAATGCAACCTCTGCTTCGAAATCAAGTTGATACCTAAGTCGATTTTCTTCATCAAAAATTTTTCTTATTTCATTGCTACCATATCTTCCAGAATCAATAGGTAATATTGTCATCTAATTTAGGAATTAGTAAACGTAAAATAAATATTATTATTTTTTAATATAAAAATTCTAATTAATATTCAGTAATATATAATTTCAACAAAATTATAAACTAAATTAAAATATTTTATTCCCATCTTAGAATAATATTTATAGTGGGATACTATACAATGCGATAATGAATCGTAGTTTAATAGTAGCAAGCTTACTAGTAGCTAGCTTTTTGCTTGCAAGCAGTATTGCTTTGGTTCCGTATTTTTCAGGGAACAATGTGGTATATGCACAGGGAAAAGAAGATCAAGGAAAGGTCAAACACGTAACTTTAATCGCATCAGAAAAAGAAGTTCAAGATGGTACCATACCAGGACCAGTTATATCAATAGACCAGGGTGACACACTAAACATCACACTAAAGAATGAAGGTCAGACTATTCACAGTATGGACTTTCATGCAGGATTTGGTCCAGATAAAGCAAACTCTGGCAGCGTGAAACCAGGTGAATCAAAGACATGGACACTCAAGGGAGTAAACCCAGGTGTATTCTTCTATCACTGTAGTGGTGACAGCCTCAATGGAATATGGGAACACATTGCTAACGGAATGTACGGTGGCATAGTTGTTCATCCATCAACCGAAGAAAAAGCCAAAGAATTCTATTTAGTATTCGGTGAATTGTACAACAATGCTGACAAAGGAGTATTTGTAGGTACAAATGGAACAGGATCATTTGACGTTGGCAAGCTGTTATCAAATAACCCAGATCTGGTACTGACAAACGGTATGGCCCACAAGTATGTGCCAGCAGTTGGCCAAGTAAATAAACTAGAACTTAACAAGGACGCAGAATTATTCAAGGTAAAACCAGGTGAATTAACTCGTTGGTATGTAGTTAATGCAGGACCAAACGATGGTGTATCATTCCACATTATTAGCGGAATGATTAATGTAAGAGATGGTAGCAACACAGCAAACAACGCCCTTGGAACACAGGATAGAAATGACGAGACTTGGTGGATTCCTCCAGGTTCAGCATCAGTAATTGAATCAACATTCCCAGATCCAGGCATCTATGTAGGTGTAGACCACTCAATGAAAGACGTTGTAAAAGGTGGTGCACTTGCAATAGTAGCCATGGAAAATTCAACTGCAACTGATCATCCAACAGGAACATGTGTTCCACCAAAAGGAAGTGAAAGTGTTGTCTGTACAGAACAATCTGCTTCCGCATCAGGATCAGAATCGGGATCTGGATCTCAATCTGGATCTCAATCTAAATCCGGATCTGAAGACTCTAACAAAGCCTCAGAATCAAAATCTGGATCAAGTGAAGTAACCCAAAACGCTACAATGCTCAATACCAGCAGCAGTAACATGACCGGCAACGGAACAATGATGACTGGCAATATGAGTGGAAACGCAACTACGGGAGGAAACCAAACTGCATCACCAGGTTCTACAGTAATTATTTCACCAGGGTCATCTACTCCAAGTAATGCCAAATTCTTTGATCCTCCAACTTTAAAAGTAGCAAAGGGTACAACAGTAACTTGGAAAAATGCAGATTCTACATTGCATACAGTAACTTCAGGAACTGCTGAAGGAAACGAATCTGGTACATCATTTGACTCAAGTTATTTGGCGGGAGGAAAAACATTTCAGTGGACATTTAGTACCCCAGGAACGTTCGATTACTATTGTACTCTTCATCCTTATATGAAGGGACAAATAGTGGTAAGCTAAATCTCCTATTTTCTCTTTTTTTACTATAAAAATAAAGTTCAAGAATAATTCTCCTCATTCATTTTTCATATGTACGAGTAGCGATTAGAATAATACCAAGTACAACTATGTGATAATAAATTTGAAATTTTCTATGTTATCGTGCCCAGTAATCTCTTAACTTGTTAATGATTTTGTTATTCTTATTGAGCTCTTGATCTACAGAAAAATTGTGAAAAGTATTTTTATTAGTATCGTTTTGCATTTTGCTGTTTTCTAAATCAGGTAAGATTGGATCATTCACATTATTCAATAATTTGTTTATATCTCTTATTGATAATATGGCCAAGACTAATTTATTATCATCCGGCGATACTATTGGGAATTCAGATATGGCAGTTTTACTTAGTAATTCAAAATAATCCAGAATCGGATCTAAAGGACGTAAGATAGGTGGATCATATACCATGATACTTTCAACAGTTTTATTCTCTTGAATTGTTGAAACATTAGATAAATCTTCAAAATAAACCATCCCTTCAAGTTTATCTTCATTGTTAGTAACAACTAGTGACTTAACGTTTAGGTCTCTCATAATCTGAATAGCATCATTTATTGAGGTATTTCGATTTATGTTATAGAAATCCGTACTCATTACATCTCTTACAAGATGATCTTTCAACTTCGAATCATGTTTCTTGGCATTTAACAACTGCATCTTTATATCGGAAACATAATTTTTATAAATATAATTATTTTTACCGGAGATGATATTTGATATGATTACTGATATGACAGTCGGAATAAGCAATGTATAACTTCCAACAACTTCAATCCCTATCACAATTGCAGAAATTGGAGTTCTAGTACTCGCAGTAAAGAAGGCAAATATTGATATCAGTGTAGCAGATGTTGTGTCAACAAACATGAAAATTCCAAAGGAGTGAAATAATGTAATTAGAGCTGAGCCAACAAGACCACCTATAACCAAAGTTGGACCAAGTAGACCCGTACTATTCCTAGATGCATTAGAAACTGATGTGGCAAAGATTTTCATTACTATTACGGGGAACATAATCCATATTGGAAAAATCTGATAATTACCAACTGTTGCAAGTTGTAACCATCCATACCCAGTACCTAATATTTCTGGAAAGCCAATTGCGAATATTCCAATAATTATTCCGCCCAGCGCGGGCTTGAAGTAAAGTGGAATTTTAATACTTTCAAAATGTTTTTGAAAAATCTGAATCGTTCTTACATATCCTATTCCTATTATTCCTATTAGAGCTGCAATTATGCTATATGCTGCTATAGACTGAAGACTTGTTTTTGTAATAAACTCTTGTGGGACATATAAGAAAGATGGCCAATTTAGAATAATTCCCGAAATAATATAACTTGTTATTGATGCCAAGAATGCTGGATAGAGTGATTTAATAATGAAATCCCTACGGTATAGTAATTCTAAACTAAAAATTGCTCCTCCAAAAGGTAACCTTAAGATGCCCCCTATAGTTGAACCCATACCCGCCGCAATTGCAATACGAATTTCCTCCTCATCAAGTTTGAAAATTCGACCCATTATCGAACCTAGTGTGGATCCAGTATGAGCTAGGGAATCTTCAATCCCACCACTCATCCCACTTCCTACTGCTAGAATACTGGAAAAAGATCTTAAAAATGAAATTTTTAGACTAAATTGATTTTTCTTGTTATGAAATTCATCACTAATTTCATCTATGCCATTCCTACCAATTGCCGTAGATAATTTTGTTGAAAGTATTCCTATGATTAGACCAATAAGGCCTAAAATTACTGGAATAAGCCATGGTTTGAGGACATATAAAGAATAGTTGGAAGACAAGTTAGCTACATCTTCTGGATAAGGTTGAATGTATCTCACTATGTCACTAAGAAAAAATGATGAAAAAATCCTAATTGCCTCATAGGCAGCAATTACCAATAATCCTGAGAGAACCCCTATGATTATACCAATGATGGTCCATTTCCTCAGATATACCAGATCGAGGGTTGTCCAGTCAAATCTCCCGACAAATCTTTCTATGTATCTAGATAAATTCAAATTGATTTAGGACATTGTGATGAAATTATAGGCTGATATTCATTGAGCTCAGTTAATGTTTACAAATTTTGTTAAAATTATTATCCTCCAGTATCTCTCATAAAGATGCTTTATCTTATTCATAAATGCTCTTTCGAATTTATGTATTCTTCCCAAATTTTAAATAGTAATTTAAATTACTCAAGAATATTCAATATAACAATGAATATCTTTCTATTAGTAACCACCATATTTTGTATACTGTTATTACTATTTGTCGCCTATGCATTTATCAACAATAGTGATTTTAAATTTATTAATGAAGCTGCTAATACAGGGACTCATTTAGAAATTGATACATCGTCAGAGAATGAAACGGCAAACGAGACGGAAAACCAATAATTTGTTTTGTTAATAGAATAATTTTATTTTATTTTACAGACTTCTGTTTAGAATACCAACTTCTATCAGGTTAGCTTACTTTTAGATCAAATAGTGCCTGTTCTGTCTTAATTGGAATAAAATTAATTCCCATGACGCTTATCTGTACTGAATATTGGCCTCCTTGATCGAATTTATACGGAATTTTAACGATTCCTTCAGCTGTGTGCAGCAATGGTTGTCCGGTTTTAGATGACGCTCTAAAAACTTCGCTGTTCATTTTGCTTATTGCAAGATCATAGTCTACATGGACTTGTACTGATTGCGTAGATGGCTGTAAGAAAGTAACCATGAATTGTGTGTCCACGTTTTTTGTTACTGGAAAAGGCTTAATTTGTAAATCAATATCAACGCTTGTTCCGTTTGTAGCTGCCTTAGTATCAGAAGAAGTAATTTGTACCGGTTTTGAAATTTGTGTACTATTTGCTGCTGTGGCATTAGTACTATTTGCTGCTGTGGCATTAGTACTATTTAATGTGTTTGAGGTTTGTAAAAAGCCGAAACCTGAATCTATAAACATTGGAATGAAAACAAGTATTGCAAAGGAGAAACAAATTATAAAATAAATCATACCAATTTTTTTACTCATTATTAAAGATAAAGATAATTATTTAATAAACCTTACAATATCGGATCCAGTAAAATTTTTTCTTATATAATATCGTAATTTTAAAAATCATAGCAGTTCAAATCAATTTTTGATTTTTGAGGCATAAGTCTGGCCGTACCCTCATATTTCCATGTTGGGGATAGCAGTGCGTACGTCATCATGGAACGGTATAAATGATCCGAATTTAGATTCCAACCGTCATCTCAATTTTCAAATTTAAATGATTACCGAATCCAATGAATAAACTATCAAACAAACATTTTTCCATCATTAAGCTTCTATATCTTTAATAAGGAAATTTAATAATCATTTATATGTATGAGTCTGGGAGTTCCCGTATTGCTCTATTTTTAATGATCTCTGTTAGTATGATATTGATGGGAGCTGCTATATTACATTCAGGCTTTTCACAAATCCCTAACCCGTTTTCTGTAACTTCTTTGATTCTAGGAAAAGATAAACCACTCTCTATGGCATTCGATCAAAAAACAAATAAAATCTACGGAATATTTGCAACAGGTACTGGAGAAAAGAATCTAATTTATGTTGTCGACACCGCTCAAAATAAAGTCATTGACACCATTAAGATTGGATCACAAAAAAACGATTTTCTATCCGATATTGCAATAGATCCTACTAGAGGAGTTATCTATGCAACAGGTCAGCATCTAGTTAATGAAAATGACACCACTGTTGCATATGATACATTATATGTAATCAATTCGACTAATAATAAATTCAAGACAATTCAATTGTACGGTGAAACTGAAGAAGGTAAAGAAGGAGGTTTAGCAGGCATTTCTGTTAATCCTGTTACCAACACGATATACATTGGTTCATTATATCCGGAGGGAGGAAAGCCTGGGATGTATGTAATTGATGGAAATACATCACAACCTGTCCATATAGATAAATGGCAGTATGGAATAAAAGATATTAAATTAGACCCAGAATCTAATTTACTATATGCTGGTGCAAAGTACGACAATATCATTTCAATAATAAATCAATCTAATAATGATATAGTTTCTAATATAACAGCAGAAAGTCCAATAGCAATAGCGCTCAACAACGAAAAGAAGATATTATACGAAGCAGGCAGTGATGGAAAAGTCAATGTTTTTGATCTTACAAAGAACAAAAATATATCAAGTATACAGGGAGGATTTGTAAAAAAAATCTTGTACAACCCAAATGACAAATTACTCTATTTAATTGATCAAAATTTGACTAACATTTTGTCTAAAAATTCAAACTCTACCAAAAGTATTGCTATAGCAGTAAATATGACGAACAATATCCTAAATAAATTTGAAACGAATTTCATAGTTGATAATATTATCATCAATCCCTCAACCGACAAGGCATATCTTTTAGGATACGATGGAAAGAATTCAAAATTATTTATTGTAAAATCACATTAATTTATCCAAGCCTATTGTCCGAAAATCATTCAAATGGCAATTGCTCTCGTAACTTGAATTCATTATTCCTAAGACAAAATCAAGTAGAAAATGTATTCAATATCAAGAAGAATGATGATTTCTAATAGAACTATTTTTGTCCATCCAGATCATGTGCTGATGGTATCATAAAGATATACTATGATAGCTTTGATTAATATAATGAAATCAAATGCAAAAAAGATACTTTTGTTTTGAATGTGGGACAAATGTTCTTGAAGACAAAATGGAAAATAGAATAGCAGATTGGTTTGGTATCTGTAAACGGTGTAATGGGAATAAAATATTTTCAGTTAATTAAATCAAAAGAATATTCGTTTAATTAGAATTATATAGTGAAGCAGGACTGTGTTAGTATTCTATAATCGTCCTCCCCCTCTCTGAGATGATGCAGTAACTATATCATAATATTATTACTTTAATGTTGATGTCGATAAAATCTCAGAAAAATAAATTCTTCAATTTTCTCTTGATCATTTCTATGATTGATCATATCCATGAATTTTTGGATCTATAATGTGAGTAATGATATTGAATTACAAAAACAGTCTTGATGCTTTGATGACAATATTAAAAATGGGAGGAAGAATTACACAAGCGTCAAAGCATCCATCACATATGTTAAATGGTCTAAAATATTATTCATTAGAAGTAAGCATAAACGGAGATCATTATTTTATACAAGCATTTGAACAAGAAGCAACTGACCTATTTAATGCGGTAATGTCCATACTTGATGAAAAAAAAACTGTAATGAAAAGAATTGAAAAGATTTTCATATGACCCTTTTTATTGATTTTTCTAATTAATGAAATATTATTTCTAGTTTAAGCTTTCGTTAGATTATTATCTTTGGCTTACTTTATTCAATCCATTGCAAACAAATGGCAATGATTGGATCAATCTCACTATAAAATTCACTAGTAACTGTAAGACCTGTGGAAAGAGAATATCAAAAGGTGAGCTGGCATTATGGTCAAGATCAAGTAAATCAATAAAACATGTTGAATGCCATACAAGAGATTTGTCAAATCCATCCTATATTTCAATTAATTCTAAACAACTAAAGTGTGCTATCTGTGGATCATTAGCTGGATGCACCGAATGTGAATTTGAGAAAGATTGCGACAGAACTCTAGTTTCACAATTATGCATTTGTAAGAAATGCTATGATGATAACGGGGCCTTGGAAAATTATTATAATGTTATCAACTCTTTTGTAACTGGTAAAAAATCATGATTCTATCAATTCTCTACCAGAATTGACAAGATATCCCCATTTTTTATTGAAATAGTCTTGTTTTGTCAAGAGTGAATAAATAATGGATACTGATAGTCTAATTAGATGGATAGTCGGGGGTATTATGCCATTCTTGGAGCCTCACAAGATGCTAATTTTCAAGAGATAAAAAAATCATATAGAAAACTTGCAAAAAAATATCACCCCGACAGAAACAAATCCCTCCATGCAGAAGAGACAATCAAAAAAATTAATGAAGCATTCGAAACTCTTTCTGATAGGAGGAAGAGAAAACAATACGATAGAGAATCATCCAATATATTTGATCAAAAGGATTCGAATAATGAAGAAAAAGAAGAGAATTTATCAGATCATAAACAAACGAATTCACATAAATTTACAAAGCCGCAATCCAAAAATAATCTTGGTTATGATAACTTACTTCTAGACACTATAAGAAGTAGATTTCATATTCTGATTGAACCAAGCTTGTGTTTGGCATTTGGGGGATGTGAATCCATAGCACCAAAGGTGTTTGTAGTTGATAAAAGTAAACACATTAATCCTAAGGCAAGAGTCGAATCAGAAACGGCAGATACTCTAGATAGGATCGTTATGGCAGCTCAAGCATGTCCCACAAAGGCAATAAAAATCATAGATAGATATACTGGAAATCAAATATATCCATGAAAGGAGATAATATCATTGTTGACTAAAGAACTGCTCGCCAATCAAATATCATTAAATAATCTCATATGTTCAGCCATAATACACCTATTGAATACAACATCTATCTTGTTATCTAAGGCAATTTTTTCTGCTTCCACATTGTGAATACCTTCCTGTAACCAAATAACAGTAATTCCAGGTTTTTTTATGGAATCTTCTACTACCGGATAGACATCCTTAGAGGGCCTAAACACATCTATTATGTCTATTTGCGATTTGATATCTGATACGTAAGCATATGTTCTTCTACCGAGAATTTCGCTAGCTATTGGATTTACTGGTATAATATTATATCCTCTTTCCATCATATATTTAGGAACAAGGTGGGCTGGCTTGGCAGGATCTCTTGACATTCCTACAACTGCTATATTTCTAAAATTGTAAATTTTTCGAATTTCCTCGTCTGTATGATTATCTGTTATACTCATGAGGATCTACCGTAATAATCATTTAAAATGATTGTACAAATTGATGCTATATAGTATTTATACTGAACAATCTGTATTCCCTCTGTGAAATTAGGAAGAAAAACTCATGCATACAGCTCCCAAAGAAGTGAAAGTAAGAAAATAGAAAAATCTAAAAGAAGGAAAAGAAATATCCCAAGAACTTGATAAAATTTAAAAGTTTTGTAATAAACTAGCAAAAATATATTAAAGTTAACCTTTAATATGGAATATTTCCAAAATTATATATATATATTAGCACCTCAGAAATATTTACAACAATGTATATATATGAGAAAAAAACATAAATATAAGAAACAAATATTGTCTCAATTTTTGTGGGGTATTAGAATTGGTTAAAGATATTTCTTTGTTCAGTGACCGCTGTCCAAGATGTGGTAAGGGTCCAATGGTCACAGATAATTCAAGCGGAGAAATGTTTTGTGGAAATTGTGGATTTGTAGTTACAGAACGTATTGAAGAAACTGGACCAGAATGGAGGGCATTTTCAAAAGAAGAACATGAAGACCGTAGTCGTGCTGGCATTCCAACATCACTTGCAATGCACGATATGGGACTTGCAACAATAATTGGACCTGTTGATAAGGATGCATCTGGAAAGCCATTATCAGCATCCATGAAAAGTACTATTGAGAGGTTAAGAACTTGGGATAGTCGGAGTCAGGTACATGAGCCAGTAGATCGCAATTTTAGGCAAGCTTTTAGTGAACTAGATAGGCTAAAAGATAAACTTGCAGTTGGCGATGCTGTAATCGAAAAAGCTGCATATGTATATAGAAAAGCACTTGAAAAGGGACTCGTAAGGGGAAGATCTATTTCTGCCCTCGTGGCTGCCGCACTTTACGCAGCTTGCAGAGACACTGAAACTCCAAGAACATTGAAAGATATTGCTCATGCAAGTAATATCAAGAAGAAGGATGTAGCCAGATGTTATAGACTATTGATCAGAGAGCTTGACTTGAAAATGCCTGTCGTAGATCCTGTAAAATGTGTGGCAAGAATAGCAAGCAAATCCGGACTCTCTGAAAAAACTAAAAGAAAAGCTTTAGAGATATTGAAAAAAGCTGAACAAGGCAAAATCTCCGCAGGAAAAGATCCTATGGGATTAGCTGCTGCTGCCCTGTATGTAGCTTGTGTAATGAATGGTGAAAATAAAACTCAAAAAGATGTTGCAGAGGCTGCTGGAGTAACTGAAGTAACAATAAGAAATAGATACAAAGGTTTAAAGATACATTTAAAATTATAATTTTTTAGTACATTATATTCTCTAATATCATATAAAATAGTTACTGAGTAGAAGAACTAAAAAAAATAGATAAAAAATAAGGGATTTTTTAAATTACTTGCCACGGTCTTGTTGCAAATGTTATTCCCATTCCAGCGCCAATCAGTATCACCTGATACGTGACATCGCCCCATGGAACTGGTTTAAATATTGGTTGTCCAGATATCTGAACAGTTTGACCAGGACCAAGACCAGGGCCAACATGCTCGATGTTTAACTGTGTATGAACATGGTAAACACCTGGTTCAAGTGCTTTTGCAGTAATTGAGTATGGGATTGTTCCTTGTGGAGGAATATCAAATATATTTCCTGGAGGATCTCTCGAAATAAATTCCCATCTATTACCAGCGTTGGTTGACTCACTAAATAATGACAACCACGCTCTTAATGGTTTATTTACAAGGCTTTGCAGAGTTCCGGTTACTACCAGCTCATTTCCTGTATTCAACGTTTGTGCTGAGAAAGCTTCATCTTGAATCCTTACGAATCTACTTTGAAGCTGAGCCTGAACACCATGTCCTTCAGCAGTTTGAGAGACTGCCATTATTGTCGATGTGGACATTACTATTGCAAATAGTGCAACTACGGCTATCTTTATGTTCGACGTATAATTTACACCTAGCCTTACCAGAAAAAACAAAGATATATGCTTTGCTATGACTTTACCTTCTCATGACGTATTTGGTTATTAATTAATAATAATATTGAATAGTGCACACTAATATTCTTAAAAGATGAATCGGATAAGTAGGAATTTCTAATCAAATAAAGTACACTAGCAAGTTTTAGACGCAAAATTTAAAAAGGAATCCTTTGATGGTAAACACAATGACTATGCCAAAGGGATATGGTGGCGGCGGCGGTGGTGGCGGCCGTACAAGTACAGGCAGTGGTGACGAGATTGAACACATGATCGGTCGACGTGTAGAAAATATGAGAGGAATTTTCATCATAGGCTTCATTCTTTGTTGGGCTGCGACAGCCGGTGGTGTTTATGTTGGTGTAACTGTTTATCCATGGGCATATCCATTACCAAGTGGACTTTATGCTCTGTCAGTATTAACAGTCATTGAAGCACTAGGATTCTTCTGGATAATGAAAATTTCACGAGAAAGATTGGGATACGCCTAAAATCTATTATTTATTGTAACTTTTTTTTCTTCTTAATTTTCGACTTTTGATAGCTATTTCAGGATCATTAGAATAATCTAATTCTAGCTTTCAAATATTTCATAAAACAAATTTTTAAACAAATTTTCAAAATGTATCATATTTATCATAGGTATCAATTAAGAATATCAAGATAAAATTTTATATACAACCTTTAGGAGACATTTGGTAATGGTTTGGCTTAGGCGCACTACACACTATCTATTCATAGTTGTAGTTGCTGTAAATAGTACATTATTGACAATCAACGCAGGAGACTACATATTCTATACTGATTGGGCGTGGACCTCATTCGTAGTATTCTCAATATCCCAATCAACTATGCTTGTAGTTGGTGCAATCTATTACATGCTATTCACCGGTGTACCAGGGACTGCAACATATTACGCAACAATCATGACTATCTATACGTGGGTAGCCAAAGGAGCTTGGTTTGGACTAGGATATCCTATGGACTTCATCACCGTACCTGTTTGGATACCTTCGGCTATGCTGTTAGATTTGACTTATTGGGCAACAAGAAGGAATAAACATGCTGCAATTATAATTGGCGGAACATTGGTTGGACTTTCACTGCCAGTATTTAATATGATCAATCTACTGCTGATCAGAGATCCTCTAGAGATGGCATTCAAATATCCTCGTCCGACATTGCCTCCATACATGACACCAATCGAGCCTCAGGTCGGAAAGTTCTACAATAGTCCCGTAGCGCTGGGATCGGGAGCTGGAGCTGTACTAAGTGTTCCAATAGCCGCACTAGGTGCTAAACTTAATACCTGGACATATAGATGGATGGCCGCGTGGAGCAAGTGGGATTAAAACCCATCCTTTTTCATTTTTATTTTTTTTTAATTAGAACCTAAATTTACACCGAGAAAATAATACAAATCATTTTTGGTAACTAAGAAGCCCTCAGTATGGGTTATTTTTAATGCAAAGTATAAGTTCAAGCTAGCTTACTTTAATATTGCAAGATGTCTTCGAAGAACAATTCCCCTGAAGAAAGTGTTACATGCGAAATTTGTGGCATTGCAATTGAAGCATGTACATGTTCTTGTCCGTATTGTGGAGAACGGGATTCATGTGAGTGCTGTTTATATGATGCTGCTACAGGCGGCGGATGATGATTCTATATTTTATATATCTATAATTTGATTAATACTATGGAGAATGTAAGTCATTGTCTTTTTTGGCTAATGCAAATTCTATATCTTGGTTGATTGGTGGACCACAAGGAAGTGGTGTTGATTCAGCTGCAAATATCTTTGCAAAAACATGTGCAAAAGAAGGCTTCCATATTTTTGGAAAGAGGGAATTCTATTCTAACATTAAGGGAGAGCATAGCTATTTTACAATAAGAATTTCAGAAAAGCCTGTAAGTTCCCAGTTGGAAGAAATTAATATGCTTGTATCATTTGATTCCGAGACCGTTTTCAGACATGCAGACAAAGTATCTCCCGGCGGGGTAATTATATATGATTCATCTCTTGCTGAAACAGTTTTAGGGGAAGTACCTTCAATTGATTTCCAAGCAAATGATAGAATAGGTAAATTATTAGAGGACTCTGGGCAGGCTCCTAAATTAAGTGGAATGCTGGATCTTGCAAAGTCGAGAGGTTGTATCGTCTATGGGCTGCCATATTATGAAATGATAGAAGCAGTAGCAAAAAAATTGAACGATCCTAAACTAAGTAAACTTTCTAGAGTAGTTAATGTTATGGCGATATCGGCATCAATTTCATTACTTGGTATCAAAAAAGATATGTTGATTAGTGCTATTCAGGAGGTTTTTGGATCAAAGCCTAAACTACTTTCTAGTAACATAGAAGCAGCGGGATATGCTTACTCCTATATAGGCACTAAATTTGATACAAAGAATATTAAATACAAGATAACGCCTAAAGATGTCCTAAAAGATTATGTGTTGATTTCAGGTAGTCAAGCTGCCGCGATTGGGAAAATACTTGGTGGTTGTAGATTTCAAACTTATTATCCGATTACACCAGCAAGTGATGAAAGTGAGTTTTTAGAATCAAATCAGATCATCGATCAAGTTGATGGTAAAAATGGGTCTGTAGTTGTGGTGCAAACCGAAGATGAAATTGCCGCGATAACCATGGCAATTGGCGCTTCGTTAACCGGAGTCAGAACAGCCACTGCAACATCTGGCCCTGGATTTTCCTTGATGGCTGAAGCACTCGGTTGGGCTGGGATGAATGAGGTTCCGTTAGTAGTTACAATGTATCAAAGGGCTGGACCTTCAACTGGATTGCCTACCCGGCATGAACAAAGTGATCTCTTATTTGCCATAAATGCAGGACATGGTGATTTTCCAAAAATAGTACTAGCTTCTGGAGATATTGAAGAGTCCTTTTACGATTCCATCAAGGCCTTTAATTTCGCAGAAATCTATCAATTACCAGTAATTCATCTACTCGACAAAGCAATTAGTAGTAGTATCCAAACATGCAAAAGATTTAGCAATGATCTCAAAATTGAAAGAGGAAAGTTCAAGAGTGTTATTGACAAAAATCAGAGTGAGGGTGCTGCGGGTCATTTTCAAAGATTCAAACTGGAAGATTCTCCTATTTCTATGAGAGTGCCTATTGGAACAGAAAATGCAATATTTTGGAATACTGGTGATGAACACACAGAGGAAGGTCACATATCAGAGGATCCTGAAAACAGGATCAAAATGATGGACAAAAGAATGAAAAAGCTAGATCTTGCATTAGAAAAAATAGCTGAAAACGACAAAGCGGCTTGTTATGATTTTGATTCTGATAGTAAGGATGTTGTTATCAGCTGGGGATCTACGAAAGGGGCAATTTTAGAAGCCCTAGAAAAATTGTCAGAAGAAGGAAGCAAATTAAGGTTCATTCAGGTTCGATTACTTCACCCATTTCCTACTGAAACAGTGAAAAAATATTTGACGGATGCTAAATTAATTATAGATGTAGAAATGAATTACTCATCACAATTAGGATCATTGGTACAACAAAATATTGGCAGAGAAATTGATTATAAAATAGTAAAATACAATGGAAGACCAATGTCCACAACGGAGATTTATATTGCGCTAAAGAGTATATTATCTGGCAACAATGAAAGGAGGATTATATTAGATGGCGGAACTTAAATTAGCTGACTATAAAACAACGGTACATAATGATTGGTGTCCTGGTTGTGGAGATTTTGGAATATTAAACGCAATTCAAATGGCATTGAGTGAAATGCAGATACCAAGACATAAAGCAGTTATTTTTTCTGGAATTGGATGCTCGGGGAAAACTCCACATTTCATAAATGTGTATGGGATTCACACTTTGCATGGAAGAGTTTTGCCATTTGCGCAAGGTGCTAAAATTGCCAATCCAGATTTAGAAATTATAGCTGTTGGAGGCGATGGTGATGGCCTTGGAATTGGAGCAGGACACTTTGTTGGCGCAGGAAGGAAAAACGTTGACATTCCGTATCTTATATTTAACAATGAAGTTTATGGTTTGACTAAGGGACAGGCTTCTCCTACCCTGAGGTTAGGAGAAAAAACAAAATCACTTGTAACTCCTAATACTAGTAATTCTGTAAATCCTATAGCGTTAGCTTTTGTATCAGGATTTACATTTATTGCACGATCATATTCATATGAAGTCAAACATCTCAAAGATACAATAAAAAGAGCCATAACACACAAGGGTCTAGCGTTTATAGATGTTCTCCAACCATGTCCAACATACGATGATATCCATACCAGGGAATGGTTTCAAGGAAAAAATAAACCAGATTCAGAGAAGGCAGTACCTAGAATTTATAAAATTGAAGAAGCTGGATATGACGGTGTAATACATGATGAGTCTGAAGTTAATGGAAAGATGTCAAAGATTTTAGAATTTTCAAGCGAATGGGGGGATAAGATTCCGATTGGTATCTTTTATCAGAACGAGTTAGTTCCTTCCTATCATGAGAGAATTGCTGAAAATATTAAGGATTACTTTGCTAAGCCACCTTCTCATCAGGAAATATCGGATATAGAGAATAAACCTGCTGCAAGAATTGATAAAATATTAGACAAACTTCAAATCAACTAGCTTGGACCGTTGACGGGATGTATTTATCTGGAATACAAGAGTCCTTTACATTAATAGGAAAACTACTATCTTGTCATAATTATAGACTGGTAATCGATCGATGAAGGCATCACATTTAAATTGCCTTAATCATGATTCTTAAATTACATCGACCAAACCGATGGGGAACATATTCTGGATAGGCTTAATTGCTTATCCAGAATAATTATTGATATTACATCTACAAATTGCATAATTGAGTTATCTTGCTCTTTTATTTAGTTGCTTGATAAATTCTGCAAATTTTTCTTTTGGTATAACAGCCCCACAAGCTTTCTCATGACCCCCACCACTTCCAGAAAGCGCTGCAGATAAGTTGTTAACAATTCTTCCAAGATGAACTTTGCATTCATTTGATCCTCTAATGGAGATAATACATGAATTAATTTCTTCTTTAATCTTGTACACAAGTGCAACCGGTTTTCCAGATGTACCAAGTACAAAATTAACTACCATGCTAGATGGTAATTCAGAATTAATCTGAACATAGGCCAAATTCTTGTTTAAAACTATTGAATTTTCCATTGACTTTACTACTGACAAGACCTTCTTTGCATGTCTTTCGGCCCTTAGGAACCCACCTTCAATATCGTGCGGATATCTCATTTGTGATAAATCATCTACAATTGTCATCAGAAAATGATTATCATGCTGGCTTGAAGAAATCATATAAGATAAAGCAGTAGCTTCAAGCATCAAAAACTGTCTGTCGAATCTTGATACTAAATTTGATGCAATGGGTCTCGTTTCCAGATAATCCGTGAGAGCTGCAGCAGCGGCAATAAAAGTTGAATAAGAACTAAATTTTCTTTTATATTTATTGTAAATATGAATACTTGTACATTCGTCAGTGCTGTGCAATAGTTCTACTCCAATTCTTTTTAGTTCTGATAAAATTTTTTTATCCAAATCATGATGATCAATATAAGTAACTTTGCATTTTGTTTCAATCATTTCCTTCAATATGTTGGCAAATTCATATTCATTTTTTTTACTTAATCCTAGATCACATATGAATAAATGATCTATCCTGCTGTTGCTGTCATGAATACTTGATACCATGCTACGTAATGTTTTGATCATATTTGCGTAATCAACAAGAATTACTGTATTAACATCAAACGCGGTTTTGATAAGTGCTGCCGAAGAGATACCATCGACATCCTCCTTGTGTGAAATACAAATCTTATTCTTCATAGACCAAGTATTTCTTATGTGTGAATATTTTAAGTGTACCGATTTCAGCTTTGTTTAATATATGATTGAAGATAATGATCACGAATTTCATACTAGTACAGCCAATTAGATTTGCTCTGCTGAAAGCTGAAATAATATAAGTTTTTATCAAGCGAACGTTTATATCTTAATTCTACAAGAATTTGTAGGAACGCAATCATATAGGCGGCGTCGTAGATGATTTTTGGTCAGTTGGCCATTTCATGATTCATCGACCTCCAGTTGCGCTCATATTATGGAGATTCGATCACAAATTGAATCTGACATGGTTACACAATATGCACAATAACTCGATTGTCCGACCGTACTATTTTATAATAGATTAAGGATCGACTCCGGTTGATCCTGCCGGACCCGACTGCTATCAGAGTGAGATTAAGCCATGCGAGTCAACGTAGCAATACGTGGCATACGGCTCAGTAACACGTAGTCAACATAACCAAAGGACGTGGATAAACTCGGGAAACTGAGGCTAAACCGCGATAGATCAAGATACCTGGAATGGTTTTTGATCAAAATCTATATGGCCTTTGGATTGGACTGCGTCCGATCAGGCTGTTGGTGAGGTAATGGCCCACCAAACCTATAACCGGTACGGGCTCTGAGAGGAGGAGCCCGGAGATGGGTACTGAGATAAGGACCCAGGCCCTATGGGGCGCAGCAGGCGCGAAACCTCTGCAATAGGCGAAAGCTTGACAGGGTTAGTCTGAGTGACTTTCGTTAAGAAAGTCTTTTGACACCTCTAAAAATGGTGTAGAATAAGGGGTGGGCAAGTCTGGTGTCAGCCGCCGCGGTAATACCAGCACCCCGAGTGGTCGGGACGATTATTGGGCCTAAAGCATCCGTAGCCGGCCTTACAAGTCCTCCGTTAAATCCAGCTGCTTAACAGATGGGCTGCGGAGGATACTATAAGACTAGGAGGCAGGAGAGGCAAGCGGTACTCAGTGGGTAGGGGTAAAATCCGTTGATCCATTGAAGACCACCAGTGGCGAAGGCGGCTTGCCAGAATGCGCTCGACGGTGAGGGATGAAAGCTGGGGGAGCAAACCGGATTAGATACCCGGGTAGTCCCAGCTGTAAACGATGCAGACTCGGTGATGGACTAGCTTTATGCTGGTCCAGTGCCGCAGGGAAGCCGTTAAGTCTGCCGCCTGGGTAGTACGGTCGCAAGACTGAAACTTAAAGGAATTGGCGGGGGAGCACCACAAGGGGTGAAGCCTGCGGTTCAATTGGAGTCAACGCCGGGAATCTTACCGGGGGCGACAGCAGGATGAAGGTCAAGCTGAAGACTTTACTAGACAAGCTGAGAGGAGGTGCATGGCCGTCGCCAGCTCGTGCCGTGAGGTGTCCTGTTAAGTCAGGTAACGAGCGAGACCCCTGCTTCTAGTTGCTACCTCTATTCTTCGGAGTAGAGGGGCTAATTAGAAGGACTGCCGCCGCTAAGGCGGAGGAAGGAGGGGGCTACGGCAGGTCAGTATGCCCCGAAACCCTCGGGCCACACGCGGGCTGCAATGGTAAGTACAATAGGTTCCGATTCCGAAAGGAGGAGGCAATCCCGTAAAACTTACCTCAGTTATGATTGAGGGCTGAAACTCGTCCTCATGAATATGGAATCCCTAGTAATCGCGTGTCATTATCGCGCGGTGAATACGTCCCTGCTCCTTGCACACACCGCCCGTCGCTTCATCGAAGTTGGTTTTAGGCGAGGTGGTGCGATATTGGCATTATCGAACCTGAGATCAGCAACGAGGGAGAAGTCGTAACAAGGTGGCCGTAGGGGAACCTGCGGCCGGATCACCTCCTTAAATTAGAGGTCGGACAATCTTGTGTAAAATATTGTGTAACTATATCAATATGCAATTTCTTCATGGTTTGAAGAAATGAAGGATGAAGCAAGCACATGGCTTGTAATGATCGTCATACAAAAGAACAAATAATCCACTGACAGAAACGTGGCAAATTGATCATATAGGAATTCCCGTAAAATTGAATGAGTTGAAATAAATCAAACTCTAGTAAGAGTGCTGGTGCAAAGACGCCGGTTGGAGGATGACTCGGCTTGATAAGTGATGAAGGACGTGGCAAGCTGCGATAAGCCTAGGGTAGGTGCATGCGACCGTTGATCCTAGGATTTCCGAATGAGGTCTCTCAATAACTCCCATGCTTACGCTTGGGAGGACGAACTGTCCGAAGTGAAGCATCTGAGTAGGACGAGGAAAAGAAATCAACGAGATTCCGTAAGTAGCGGCGAGCGAAATCGGAAGAGCCCAAACTGAACCTGTTACTGTAAAGCAATAGGGATGTGGTGTGCTATAGATCTAGATCCTGTGTTTATAGTCGAAATATACTGGAACGTATTGGCATAGATGGTGATACCCCAGTAGACGAATGAGTGTTGGATTTTTCTATAGCGAGAGTAATTGGCCTTGACAGTGGCCAACGAAAATAGGTGAAAGTAGCATCTAAGGCTAAATATTCATCAAGACCGATAGCATACTAGTACCGTGAGGGAAAGTTGAAAAGTACCCCGGAAGGGGGGTCAAAAGCGCCTGAAACCAACCGGTTACAGACGTTTACAGCTTGAAAGGATCTAGGTGGAGGTTCCGCAAGGGACTAAAACCTTCTAGAGTTGTAAGTTCCGTCTAGAAACACGGGCCAGGGAGCTTGTTGTTATGGCGAGCTTAACCCAGTAAGGGGTAGGCGAAGGGAAACCAAATTCGCGCAGCATTAGCAAGGCGAAGGATCTGAAAGGGTCTTGAGTCATAGCAATAAGGCTAGAAACCGGACGATCTATTCCTGGACAAGATGAAGGTGGGCGAAAGCTCGCTGGAAGTCTGCAGGGGTCCTGACGTGCAAATCGGTCCTCAGATCTGGGATTAGGGGTCAAAAACCAATCTAGTCCGGTGATCGCTAGTTCCCACCGAATCGGATCGCAGTCCTACCTTAGTTGAGATAGCCTGTGCTGTAGAGCACCGATCGGACAGTAAGGGTTCGAAAGAGCTCGCTATCCATTCGAACTCCGAATGTACAGGCGTCGTAGAAACTAGGAGACGGGTTTATGTGGGGTAAGCCTCATAACCGAGAGGGGGACAACCCAGACTAAAGTTAAGGTCCCTAAATGTTTGCTAAGTGTCAAACAAAAGGGTGTCTTAGAGCAGAGACAGCAGGAAGGTAGGCTCAGAAGCAGCCATCCTTTAAAGAGTGCGTAACAGCTCATCTGCCGAGCTCTGAGGCCCCGAAAATGGACGGGGCTCAAGTAAACTACCGATACTTTAGATCACCAACAATGTTGGTGTATGGTAGGTGGGCGTAGTGATTGGGTAGAAGCTGGGTTGTGAAATCCAGTGGACCGATCGACTAGTGCAGATCCTGGTGGCAGTAACAGCATAGCCGGGTGAGAATCTCGGCGACCGAAAGGGCAAGGGTTTCCCGGCAATGCGTCGTCAGCCGGGAGTTAGCCGGTCCTAAGAACAACCTCAACAGAGTTGTCCGAATGGGAAACTGGTTAATATTCCAGTGCCTTGAAAGATCGTTACCACCCATCTTGCTGCTTCAGGATAGGGCAAGCAGAATCGTCGTTCTGTCCAAGTTTTCAAGTTTTGGGGAGTGTCATAATGACGAGATCCGAAACGAGAGAATGAATGGTCCTCCGCAAGGAGGATTTGCTTGAATCCAGGAGACAATGAAAACAAGAATGGGGAGATTCTTTCAAGACCGTACCGAGATCCGACACTGGTGCCCTAGATTAGTAGTCTAAGGTCTATCGGGTATACCGTATGGCGAGGGAACTCGGCAAAATAGCTCCGTACCTATGGTATAAGGAGTGCCTGCGGTTTTCATGAGGAATGGGAACCGCAGGTCGCAGTGACAAGGGGGTCCCGACTGTTTAATAAAAACACAGGTGGTCGCTAGTCCGAAAGGATGTGTACGGCCTCTGTATCCTGGCCAGTGGCGGTACCTAAAACCTGGGTTCAACTGGGCTAAGGGCCGCTAAACGCCGGGAGTAACTCTGACTCTCTTAAGGTAGCCAAATGCCTTGTCGGGTAAGTTCCGACGTGCATGAATGGAACAACGAGGGCCCCGCTGTCCCCGCCTACAACCCGGTGAAGCCACATAACGTGGACGAACAGTCCACGAACCTCTGTCGGGGAGAGAAGACCCTGTGGAGCTTTACTGCAGCCTGTTGTTGCTGTATGGTTGCGAATGCAGAGAGTAGCTGGGAGCCTTCGAAGTCAGTCCTCCGGGATTGATGGAGGCAACGTTGTAACACCAGCCATTTGTTACCGTACGGCTAACCCGTTATTACGGGGACATCGGCAGGTGGGCAGTTCGGCTGGGGCGGCACCCCCTTGAAAAAGTATCGAGGGGGCCCAAAGATTGGCTCAAGCGGGACAGAACTCCGCTGTTGAGGGCAAAGCCAGAAGCCAGTCTGACTGGATCTCCAATGATACGAGATTCAGAGGCGAAAGCCGGGCTTAGCGATCCATCATGTCCCCACTATTGGGGGCTGGTGGTGACAGAAAAGTTACCCTAGGGATAACAGGCTCGTCGCGGGCGAGAGCTCCTATCGACCCCGCGGTTTGGTACCTCGATGTCGGCTCTTCCCATCCTGGTTCTGCAGCAGGAGCCAAGGGTGGGGCTGCTCGCCCATTAAAGGGGAACGTGAGCTGGGTTTAGACCGTCGTGAGACAGGTCGGTCTCTGCCTGACAGGGGCGTAGTTGTCTGAGGGGAAGTTGCCCCTAGTACGAGAGGAACAGGGCAGCGCAGCCTCTGGTCTATCAGCTGTCCGACAGGGCATGCTGAGCAGCTAAGCTGCCTAGGATAACTCCTGAAAGCATCTAAGGAGGAAACCTTTCCCGAGAAAAGACAGCTTTCCGTAAGGAGAAGGGCGGCTATAGAAGATAGCGTTGATGGAACGGAGGTGTAAGCATCGAGCTTCGGCGAGGTGTTCAGCCTGCCGTGACCAATAGCCCAAGGCACCTGAATAGTTTCTATTAGTTAGGAGAATAGGTCTCCTTTAGGAACGTAAAGAAAATCAGTATAAAATGCCAAGTTGCTTGTCCGTATTGCATGGCGGATTTTTTTATATTATATTTTAAATTGCAACAACTGTAATATGTTAGCGATTTCATCTTGATTGCCAATGAGTCTACCTGACAACAAGTCCTATGAGAAAAAGACTAGTTTGTCAAAAGATTGGTACGAAAGGGCTTGTCGCGTTTTTCCTGGAGGAATCAACCACAATATTAGATTTTTTCAGCCTTACCCTTTCTTTGTTCAGAAGGCCGGGGGAAAGTACATTTACGATGTGGATGGCAATGCTTATGTCGACTACTGGATGGGACATTGGGCACTAATACTGGGACACTCTCCTAAAGAAGTTCAAATACATCTTGTCCGTCAGTTACACGAAGGAACGATCTTCGGCACCGCAAACACTACTAGCGTGCTTTTGGCAGAATTAATTCAAAGATCTGTTCCACCTGCAGAATTAATTAGATTTTGCTCAACAGGATCTGAGGCAACCATGTACGCGGCCAGATTAGCTCGTGCATTTACTAAAAAAAGAAAAATTGTAAAGATAATTGGAGGATGGCACGGATTCAATTCGAATTTGATGAAATCTGTAAATTACCCGTTTGAAATGGATGAGGGCACAGGCTTCATAGATACAGATAGCAACCTTGTAGAATCCATACCCTTCAACGATCTTTCACAGTCGTTAGCCATAATAAATGGAATAAAGGATGACCTAGCCTGTATAATAGCTGAACCTATTTTAGGTACAGGAGCAGTCCCTGGAGACAAAGATTTCTTGTGTGGGTTACGTGAATATGCAAAAAGTAATAATGTCCTCTTTATCTCGGATGAAATAGTTACGGGATTTAGACTATCATTTGGCACGATGTCTGATTTATATGATTTAGATCCAGACTTAATCACACTGGGAAAAATAGTCGGTGGTGGGTTACCAATTGGTGTGGTTTGCGGAAGAGAAGAAATCATGCGTCTAAGCGATCCTGTTGTCAATAAGCAAAAAAAAGATAGGTGTTATATTGGAGGAGGGACATTCTCCTGTAACCCTTTGTCAATGAAGGCCGGGTTACTGACTATGACATTTCTCAAAAATAACAAGGAGAAAATATATTCGACGATAAATGGATTAGGGGAGGCATCTCGAATAAAACTCAAGCGCATATTCGAAGATTCCGGTGTAGTTGTTGAGGTAACTGGGATCGGATCATTATTCCAGGTGCACTTTCTAAATAGTAACGTAAAGAAGATTAGTAATGCAACCGATGTTGCAATAGCTGATCAACAAAAATTAAATGACTATAATCTGCATCTCATTTCGGATTATGGAGTCTTTTTCCTACCGACAAAGATGGGTGCCATTTCATTTGCTCACAAATTAGAAGACATAGAGTCACTCCTTTCGGCTACTGAAGACATTATAAACCGAGAAATTTTTAAAGAAGCTTAACCATCCGTGGAAATTCATTACCCAGAACGTTTTTCATTCAATAGGTTAACCTCCATTTTTATATGACGATTTGTCTCTAACTAGAATCTAATGACAACTACTTTTGAGATCGAGATACCAATAAGTCCTTCCTTTCACGCTCCCAGTGAAACAGTGAAGGCAACCAAAAAAGAAAAGAAGAAGCAAGTATGGGTGGAGGCATACGGCTGTTCAGCAAGCGTTGCAGATTCTGAAATTATCAAAGGAATTTTGCTGAATGGTGGTTACGAACTAGCTGCAGATTCTCAGGCATCCGATCTAAATCTTCTCGTTACATGTGGTGTAAAGGAATCCACAGAACACAAGATGCTCTCCCGTATAAGGGAATTTGGAGACTCAAAGAAACCCATAGTTGTGGCTGGCTGTCTTCCAAAAGCAGACAGAAACTTGGTTGAAAAATTCTGTTCTCATGCAAGTCTACTAGGACCTCATTCCCTTGACATGACACTTTCTGTAGTCGACAGTTGTATGAAAGGAAGAAAAGCGGTGGCACTTACGGATAGCAAACATCACAAGCTTAATCTTCCTATGCTTCGGGTAAATCCTACCGTAGGTATAGTTCAAATTTCCAGTGGTTGTTTGAGCAACTGTTCCTTTTGTCAAACGAAACTCGCAAAAGGAACTCTTAGAAGTTACCGCATTGGCGACATTATAAGGCAGGTAGAGGTCAATGTACTTGACGGGTGTAAAGAAATCTGGTTGACATCGACTGATAACGGATGCTACGGTTTCGATATAAAGACTGATCTAGTAGATCTGTTAAATGCTTGCTCCGCAATCCCGGGCGATTTTCAAATCAGAGTAGGTATGATGAATCCTGTTTACGTCCCATTTTTTATGGATCGATTGATCACAACCTATTTGGAGAATGCGAAAATATTCAAATTCATTCATATACCAATACAAAGCGGAAGTGATAGGATCCTCAGGAAAATGAAGCGGGGGCACACCGCGAGGATGTTTAGTAGGATCATAGCGTCATTTCGAAAACTTATACCAGGAATTACTATTGCTACTGATTTAATCACAGGTTTTCCATCAGAAACAGAAGAAGATTTTCAAAGAACCGTCGCTCTAATTAAGGCAACAGAACCGGACGTTGTAAATTCGTCAAGATTTAGCTCTCGGCCCGGCACAGTTGCTTCAAAATTTCCTAAGGTAGACCTTAATGAGGTAATGAATAGAACAAAGCGATTACATGGAGTAATAAAGACAGTCTCCCAGCGGCGTAATCAGTTTTGGAAGGGTTGGGAAGGGAAGATAGTAATTGATGAAGTAAACGATAAATTCATTCAAGGCCGAAATTATGCTTACAAGCCCATTGTTATAGAAAAAAAATCAATCGACCAAAAATTGAAAAAAAGTCAATTTTTGGGTGCGATCCTTAGAGTAAAGGTTATTGAAATTTCAAATTTTTCTTTAAAGGGTTCGATTTTAAAATAGGAGGTAATCGTATCATTTTTTTTTACCCCCTATTGACATATTGTTAATCAACAAAGCTTTTATCCTAAATGTCAGTTGGTCAAAACGGGGGGTAGGGGTAGACGGTGGATAGTTCTGATA
>WNGA01009349.1_pt1 | contig 36820 bp, 38 predicted proteins | sample 5400061 | NCBI WGS metagenome assembly WNGA01 (sample SAMN13153366, study PRJNA577476) | soil metagenome | isolation source: 100 cm soil or saprolite under grassland replicate 2 | place: USA:California | collected 2016-06-15
GGGCGGCGGATCCGAAGTAGGCGTAGAGGAATCCCTCGACGCCGAGGGCGCCGTACTGGCCGACGTGCACCATCTCGTGGATGTAGGTATTCGGGTTCCAATCGGACCCGACGAACACGCAGTCGTCGAGCGTGATCGCCGCGGCCCCGGAGTTGAGGCTGAGCACCAGGCCGCCGGAGTAGTAGGTCGGCGTCCGGCGGGAGCCGGCGACGACCTTCTGGGAGTCGTCGGGCGGCGTGGCGGACTGGGAGATGTACGTGCTGACGTCGGCGACCCACTCGTCGGGTATCGACAGTGCGCTCGCGCTGGCGATGCACGCGTGCTTGAAGCTCCAGAAGAGGATGTCGACCTGATTGGGGATGATGCCCGCTTCGAGGTGCGGAATCACCCAGTCGAGGTAGTCGGTCATCGCACACTCTCCTGGTTCTCGACGCTGACGTCGATGTTCGTTCCTTGCGCGAGCCCGTGGTTGGTCTGGCTGTCATACCCGGCGCTCGCATCGTTCAGGGCCTGCACCGCCTCGTCGAAGACGCGCTGGGCGTCGGCGACGGACTGGCCCACCAGCTGCGCATGGACGGAACCGAGGTGGCACGTCACCAGCTCGAAGTGACCGCCCTCGTGGGCATCGAGGGCGTGCCAGAACCGATCCCACTCGGCTTTCACGGGCTCTGACGCGTGTGTGTAGCCGTGCCAGCGCGGCATGGTCTTGCGCAACCGGATCGTGACGGTCGCGGCCGTGACGACCCCGCCGTCGTACTCATAGTCCATGTGGGGGAACCACTCGGCCCGGCCGGCCTCGGCCATGCCGGAGATGTGGGTGGCGACCTCGGTCAAGGTGTGGCCGTCCACGTCGTACATGTGGAGCTCGGGCTCGTGGATGTGGGTGGCCATCAATGGCCGCCGGTGATGTGGCCGACGTCGTGGCCGGCGTGACCGAGGTGGGCGATGTTGTGGGCGAATTCGTTGACGAGCTCGGCCATCTTCAGCCGCTCGTCCGAGATGCGCAGGGTCTGCTCGAGGACCCAGGTCCGCAGGTGGACGAGCCGGGGCGTGGTGTGCGGGTTGAGCAAGACGGTGCCGCCGCTCATCGGGTAGACGATCCCGCCTTGCTTCACGAGCCGCTCCGGGTCGCCGCCGCCGCTCAGCTCGATGTCTCCGAGCCGAACCGTGTACTGGGCGCCGTTCTGGTAGGTGAACGTGACGTGCTCGTTGTCGGTCTCGAGCGTCCAGACGTCGGGCTGGATCGGCGTCACCGACACCGGGTTGTCGATGTAGATGGGCGCCAGGTCTTCGCGGCTGATGAAGTAGCACTGCTGGGTGTCGTTGTCGTCGATGGTGAAGTCACGACTGTGGTCGACCGTCGGCAGGTCGACGCCCGAGGGCGTGTGGATCCCTGCACGATCGAGTTCGTCCTGACTGATCACGCCTGCGTGCACATGCTCACCGGCCATGGGAATCTCCTTGGGTAGGTCGGACCGTCATCCCGTAGGGCGTGCCAACGCTGTGCCATGGGGCGGCACGCGCTTTCGGGCTCGACCGCTTGCCTGTTGGGGCAGCTGCGACCGCTCCCCGGCGGTCGGCTCGAGGCCCGCAGCAGCTGCACGAGCGGGCGGGTGCCATCGAGTTCGATCTCCGTGCCACGGCGTGGCACAGCGATGGCACGGCCTCACAGCACTCCTACGTGATCCGACGCCACCCGCCGGCGCCCTCGATCACGAAGGTCTCGTCGTGCAGGCCCCGGCCGTCGGCGCCGGACCGGGTGACATCGAAGCGGACCGGCAGCTCGGCGGTGAGCCCGTCGAAGAGCGGCGGCCCGAACGTCGCGTCAACGGTGAGGTCGCCGTCGGCGCGGCCGCCGAAGAGGCCCACGGACGCCCGCGCGTTCTCGATGCAGACGATCAGGCCGTCGCCGGCCATGAACCACAATCCCTGCCAGGCGACGCACAACGTGATGTCACCCCGGTCGAGCACGGTCGGCGCCAAGGAGAACCACTCGCTCTGCACGACGTGGGCGTAGATGTGGTCGATGTCGGCCTGGCTGACCCCGCCGGGATAGGCGCACGCGGGCTGATCCATCTCGATGGGGGTGCCGTCGCGGCAGACCGTGAAGGTGTGGCCTGCCACCCGGTTGACACCGTCGGTGAAGTCGAAGTCCGCCGTCGCCGGCTCAGGACGCGCCTCTTCACCCATTACCCCTACAGCGTGACATCGCCGTGCCATCGCGTGGCACGGCAAGATTTGTCGCGATGACGACGGCGCCCGGGATCCCTCTCGCCGGCCGGGACCGGGAACTGCGCGCCCTCGAGGCCGCCCTCGAAGCCGCCGAGCACGGCCGCGGCGGCCTCATCGCCCTCACCGGCGAAGCCGGCATCGGCAAGACCCGCTTGGCCGAGGAGACGATGGCCCGGGCCACGGATCACGGCTTCACCGCGGCGTGGGGTTCAGGGTGGCCCGAGGGCGGCTCTCCCCCGCTGTGGCCCTGGCAGGACGTCCTCGGCCAGCTCGGTGCGCACGACGCGGTGCGGGTGCTCGAGGGCCAGTTGACGGCCGCGGCGGGCGATCCCGAGCGGTTCAGCCGCTTCCGCACCGTGACGGCCGCCATCGCCGCGGCCGCTGCCGCGCAGCCGGTGATCATCGTCCTCGACGACGCCCACGCAGTCGACCCGGCCGCGCTGCTCCTGGCCCGCTTCGCTGTCCGGTCGCTGCGAACCGCTCGCGCCCTGCTCGTCGTGACGACCCGCGACCCGCCGGGGCCGGACACCTCGCCCGACGTGACGGACGCCCTGGCCGATCTCGTCGGGGAAGGCACGCAGTTGGGTCTCCGCGGGTTGCGGGCCGGCGATCTCGGTCCTGTCCTGGCATGGGCCGGCCGCCCCGAAAGCCCGGCGGAGACCGCTGGGCTGCTCGAGCTCACGGGCGGCAACCCGCTTCTCGTGCACGAGGCGCTCACGGGCGGCGGACCGGACGCCACGGTGGTGCCCGGTCGGGTGCGCCGGCTTCTGATGGGCCGCCTTGCCGCCATCGACGAGTCCCACCGCGCCGTCCTCGCCGCTGGCGCGCTCGTCGGCCCGGCCGGCGACGACGAGCTCGTGGCCAAAGTGGCCCGCACGACCGAGGACCGAGTGCGTATGGCGCGGGACCAGGCGCAGGCCTCGGGTCTGGTTCGGCGGGGCACGACCACGGGATTCGCTTTCGCCCACGGCCTCCTGCGCGAAGCCTTGCTCGCCGAGGTCGACCGCGACGACGTCGTCGAGCTCCACGGTCGTGCCGCGGACGCCCTGGCCCGCCTGAAGACGCCGTCCAGCGTCGAGCGCCTGGCCCGCATCGCGCACCACCGGATCGAAGCGGCCGCGCGCCTCGACCGGCGCGCGGTCGCCGCCGCGGTCGAGGCGAGCCGGGCCGCGGCCCGGGCCGACGTCCAGCGTTTCGCGTACGAGTCAGCCGCAGACCTGCTCCGAGCCGCCTGCCACCTACTCGAGGCGAACGGTGCATCCGCTCCTTCTCGCCTGCTTCTCCAGCTGGCCGAGGCCGAGCTGGCCGGCGGGCGGCTGCGGGACGCCCGGGCGACGTTCGGTCGGGCCATCGCCGTCGCCACGGCCGAGGACGACGGCGAAGCCCGCGCCGAGGCCGCCATCGGCCTGGGTGGCATCTGGGTCTTCGAGCACCGTGATGCCGATGCCATCGCCGCCTTCCATGGCGTGTTGCGCACCGCCGCCGCCGACGTCGGTGACCGGCGCCCTGATCTCCGCGCTCGGCTCGGCGTGCGGTTGGCCGCGGAGGCGGTGTACGCCGGCACCGGGACGATCGACCAGGTCCGAGCGGCGGTGGACGAGGTGCGGGCGACCGGCGACGGCCGGGCGGTGGCCGAAGCCCTGTCGCTCCTGCATCACGTGATCCTCGGCCCCGCGTTCACCGACGAACGACTGCCGCTCGCGGAGGAGATCATCGCCGTCGCCTCGGCGGCCGGCGACGCCGTGCTCACGCTCATGGGAGTGCTGTGGCGGACCGTCGACCTCTTCCTCATCGGCGATGTCGGTGCCGAGCGATCGCTGGCCGAGCTGCGCCAGCGAGCCGACGCCCTCCGGGTCCACGCGGTCCTGTACATCGTCGCCCTCATGGACGTGATGCTGCTCATACGAGCGGGCCGGATGGCCGACGCGGAAGCGGCCGCCGACCGGGCCTTCGCCCTCGGGACCGAGGTGGGCGACGCGGACGCCGTCGCCTACTACGGCGCCCACCTCCTCGGCATCCGGTGGCTGCAAGGCAGGAGCGAGGAGATCCTCCCGCTCGCCCGCGACATCGCCACGTCGCCCACGCTCGTCGCTCAGGACTACGTGTACAGCGCCGCCCTCGCCGCCCTCGCCGCCGACGTGGGCGGCCCGGCCACGGAGGAAGCCCGGCGCGAGCTCGATCGCCTCATGACGGTGGGACTCGACCGTGTCCGCTCGTCGAGCAATTGGCTGGTCACCATGTTCTGCCTCATCGACGCCGCGTTCCGCCTGCGGGACGTGACCGTGGCCGCCACGACGTACGCGCTCTTGGTCGGGCACGCCCGACTTCCCACGATGGGATCGCTTGCGGTCATGTGCTTCGGGTCGACCGAGCGGGTGCTCGGACTGGCGGCCCAAACCCTCGGTCGCCTCGACGTCGGGATCGCGCATCTCGAGGCGGCCGTCGAGCAGGATCGGCGCCTGGGAAACCGGCCGATGCTCGCAGTGACGCGGGGCGACCTCGGTTTGGCGTTCCTGGCGCGAGGGCGGGCCGACGATCGCGTCCGCGGGGCCGCGCTCGTGGACGAGGCGGCGTCGGCCCTCGACGCGCTCGGACTCGACCGGCGGGCGGCCCGCCTCCGGGCGGAGGCCGCCGCCGAACCGCAGCCGAGCACCGCCACCGTCGCCCCCGGACGGGGCACGCTGCGGTTCGTCGACGGCAGCTGGCAGCTCGAGGCCAGCGGCCAGCGAGCGGTCGTGCCCGACTCGCTCGGGATGCACCACCTCGCTCGGCTCATGGCCGCCCCCCGCCAGGACATCGGCGCCGACGAGTTGACCGGAGCCCCCGTCGACCAGCTCCGGCAGCCGGTTCTCGACGAGCGAGCGCTGGCCGACTTCCGTCGGCGGATCGGCGACCTCCGCTCGGACCTCGACGACGCCGAGGCCGACGCCGACATCGAGCGGGCCGCCCGCCTCCGGGCCGAGCTTGACCTGTTGGTCGACCACATCGAGACGCAGGTGGCCCTCGGGGGGCGCAGCCGGGTCTTCGCCGGTTCCCGGGAGCGGGCCCGGACCGCGGTGCAGAAGGCGATCCGGCGCGCCATCGAGCGCATCGGCGTGGCCGCGCCGGAGTTGGGCGATGCGCTGGCGCGCAGCGTCAGCACCGGCTCGTGGTGCCGGTTCGACCCGGTGGACCACCTGCCGGCAGAGTGGGACGTCACTCCCCCGATGTGACCTCCTCCGCGGTGCGGGGCTCGATCCACACGCCGGCCAGCGGCCGGGCATTGGTCAGCAGCCAGTCCAGGGCGTCGCGCACATCGCGGGCGGTGGAGGCCGTCCCGAGGTCACGGTCGACGTCTTCGATCGCGGCCTGCAGGCAGTACAGGTGCCCCTGCAACTCCTCGAGTCGGCCGCGGGCCACGATCACGTCCCCGACCGAGAGGCCATGGGCCGCGGCGAGCTTTCGGGCGAGATGGGCCTGCTGGCGGCAACTGGCCCGGCAGTACACGCGGGGCCGCCCCGGCCCGGCCGTCGGCGGGTAGCCGCGACCGCACCACCGGCACCGCTCGAGCCCACCGGATTTCGTCATTGACGGAAACCATACGGCGCACGACGGCCAAGGGCCGTGACCTCACGACCGCGTCCAGTTTCTCTCCCGCGTCCGGCGCGAGACGAAGGTGTCCCACCCCGATCCAACGGGATTCGCCCGAACCGAGCGGTTCTCCTGCCTTGGCCCCGGGCCGACCGCGAACTCGTACACTCGTCAAGCGCGTCACGGGGAGGATCGCTGGATGGAACAGCTGCAGCCGCACACATTGCCCGAGTTCGCGAGCGTCGATGAGGAGCGGCAACATCGCAAGCATCGGCTCGCCGCCGCGTTCCGGCTCTTCGGGCGGTTCGGGTTCGACGAGGGGGTCGCCGGGCACATCACCGCGCGCGATCCCGAGCTGCTCGACCACTTCTGGGTCAACCCGTTCGGGATGAACTTCAAGATGATCCGGGCCTCCGACCTTCTCCTCGTGAACCGGCGCGGCGACGTCGTCGACGGATCGTGGCCGGTCAACCAAGCCGCCTTCGCGATCCATTCGCAGGTGCACGAGGCCCGGCCCGACGTCATCGCCGCGGCGCACGCCCACAGCCTCCACGGCAAGGCCTGGTCGTCCCTGCACCGCCTGCTCGATCCCATCACGCAGGACGCGTGCGCGTTCTACGACGACCACAGCCTCTTCGACGACTTCACCGGCGTGGTGCTCGACGTCGAGGAGGGCAAGCGCATCGCCCACGCCCTCGGCGAGCACAAGGCCGTCATCCTCTCGAACCACGGCCTGCTCACGGTCGGCCACTCGGTCGACGAGGCCGCATGGTGGTTCATCACGATGGAGCGCACGTGCCAAGCCCAGTTACTGGCGGAAGCGGGGGGCGCGCCGCTCGCGATCGATCCCGAGACCGCGACGCTCACTGCCGGTCAGGTGGGCTCCCACTTGGCCGGGTGGATGAGCTTCCAACCCCTGTACGACTGGATCGTGCGCTCTGAACCCGATCTCCTGGACTGATGTCTCGCCTTCACTCGGTCGCTTCGCTCCCTCCGTTCAGGCGAGTCATTTGGCGCCCGCCTACGGCGGGCTCGGACGGCTTGCCGCCGGCCGACCGGCCAAGGCGGATCGACCGGCAGTGGGGGCGCTCCGGCGGAGCCTCCGCCTCCCGAACCCCCCGCCACGTGTCCTCGGATGGCTGAGGCCGTGTCGATCGACGAGGGTCTGCGGCTCAAACGCGAGGGCCTTGTGCGCGAGCACATGGACGCGGAGAACCGTCACGACTACGACGCGGTCATGGCGACGTTCGCCCACCCGCGCTACGAGTTGGTCGGCACGCACCGCGTCTACGACGGCAGCGACGATGTCCGGCACTACTTCAAGGAAAGCCGGTCGATCTTCCCCGACCAGCGCAACGAACTGATCGCGATGCACCACGCCGACGACGCGGTGGTGGTGGAGTTCTGGTTGATGGGCACCCACCTCGGCCCCATCGAGGGGATCCCGCCCACCGGCAAGGCCTTCCGGTGTCGCATGTGCGCGCTGTTCCTCTTCGACGCCGACCGCCTCGTCGGCGAGCGCATCTACTTCGACGCCGGCACCATCGCCCGCCAACTCGCCTAGCCCGACGTTTCCGGGTCCTCCACCGCGGGCAGCCTTCCCGGTCATGACCGACATCGACGGCGAGGACGTGCAGGAAACGCGGGACGCGGCCGACGAGGAGTTCGAGCAGACCGAGGACGAGATCGACGAGCAGGTCACGTCGATCACGGAGAAGGTCAACAAGGTGCTCGACGAGGAGAAGTAAACGGTGCCGGACTGACTTGACCGAGCGGTCAAGTTGTCGGTTACCGTTCGCGCATGGACTGGCCGCTGCGCTTCGGCATCTTCCTCGCCCCGTTCCACCCGTGCGGGCAGAGCCCGACGCTCGCCCTCGAGCGGGACCTCGACCTCATCGTCCACTTGGACGCGCTGGGCTTCGACGAGGCCTGGATCGGCGAGCACCACTCCGCGGGCTACGAGATCATCGCCTCGCCCGAGGTGTTCATCGCGGCCGCGGCCGAACGCACCCGGCACATCCGGCTCGGGACCGGGGTCAGCTCACTCCCCTATCACCAGCCGCTGATCCTCGCCGACCGCATGGTGCTACTCGATCACCTCACGCGCGGACGCGTGATGTTCGGTGTCGGACCGGGCGCGCTGCCCTCCGATGCGTTCATGATGGGCATCGAGGTCAGCAAGCAACGGGACATGATGGAAGAGGCGCTCGAGGCGATCCTCCTCCTGCTGCGCAGCGACGAGCCCGTCACGTACAAGACCGACTGGTTCACCCTCAACGACGCTCGCCTCCAGCTCCGCCCCTACACCCACCCGCACTTCGAGGTGGCCGTCGCCGCCCAGGTCTCACCGTCCGGACCCCGTGCCGCGGGGCGCTTCGGGTGCAGCCTCCTGTCGATCGGTGCCACCAGCCAAAGCGGGTTCGACGCCGTCGGCTACCACTGGGGCGTGATGGAGGAGCGGGCGGCGGAGTACGGCACCACCGTCGACCGCCGCGACTGGCGGCTGGTCGGCCCCATGCACCTGGCCGACACGAAGGAGCAGGCCTACCGCGACGTGCAGTTCGGTCTCGCGGAGTGGGTCGACTACTTCCAGCGCGTCGCCGCCCTCCCCCTGGCGCCGCAGAGTACGGACGCCGGCGAACTGGCCGACGCGATCAACGCGACCGGCTTCGCCGTGATCGGCACTCCCGACGACGCCATCGCCCAGGTCGAGCGGCTATGCGACCAATCGAAGGGATTCGGCACTTTTCTGCTGATGGCCCACGACTGGGCGGACACCGAAGCGACGCGCCACTCGTACGAGCTGTTCGCCCGCTACGTCGCCCCCCGCTTCCAGGGCAGCGCAGAGTCCACGGCCCGCAGCCGCGACTGGGCGGCCGAGAACCGGCCGACGTTCATCGGCGCCGCCGGCTCGGCGATCATGTCGGCCATCGCCAAGCACAACGAAGAGCGCGAGCTGAAGCAGGGTGCTCCTAGCGTCCGGGAAGCGTGAAGCGCTGTGTGGTCATGTGTCGGCTCGGTGGTTGATGGCGCTGCAGTATCCGGCGAGACGTTCGAGGATCTCATCGGCGGTCACGCGGCGGGCTAGCACCAATCGGGAAAGTTCAGCTCGCCCAGGTCCTCCACGGCCATTCGCACCGTGGTGGACCCATCACGGTTCATCAGATAGATCGACCCCCAGGAGTAAGCAATTCGCTCACCGTCAGGGGACCAGGACGGGCTCGCCCCGCCAGAAGCGGTAAGTCGTGTTCGGTGCGACCCGTCTACGTCCATGACGTAGACGTCCTTCCGGCCGTGCTCCGGACCGGATGAGAACGCGATGTGAGTACCGTCCGGTGACCAAGCCGGGCCGTCGTCCCTCGTTCCGTCCCCCACCGGGGAGGACAGGTTGCGCAGTCCTGATCCGTCCACATAGACGATCCAGATCTCACCGGTGGATTCGTTGGCGAACGCGATCCGATTGCCGTCCGGCGACCAGGTCGGATATTCCTCGATGGCCGGCGAGTCGGTCACCCGTCGCAAGTCGGTCCCGTCGCCGTTCATGACGTAGATGTCGTTGGCGGTGCCCCCAGCCCGATCGGAGGCGAACGCGAGCTGCGTTCCGTCGGGTGACCAACTGGGTGAGTAGTCGGTGGCCGGGTCATTGGTCAGGTCCAGCTCGCCCGAGCCGTCGGCGTTCATCACATAGATCTCCGGATTGCCGTCGCGCTCGCTTCGATACGCGATCCGCGTTCCGTCCGGTGAACAGGTGCCATCGAAATCCGGCGCGGGTTCGTCGGTGAGACGCACGAGACCGGAGCCGTCGATGCTGACCGCGTAGAGGTCCCAGGACTCGTCCCCGCTCGCGTCGAACAGGATCAGCTGCGGCCGGATCGTGCGCAGCTGGGTCGTGTCGTTCTCGGGGCGGGTGGTTGAGATGGAGGATCTGTCCGACGACGTGCAATTGACCAGCATCGTGACCGCGACTGCGCATGCGAGCAGCGGCCCCCGACGGAGGTGACCTGCGTTGCATTGCCCGGTCTCCCGCGCCCGAGCGCGTTCCGATGCGCAGGGCGACGGCGTGAATACGGCGACGACCTGGCCTGGGAACGTGTGCATCCGCATGCCGGCTCCTTCCGGAGGCGCGTGTCACCACACCCCGCCGTTCCTACACCGGCTGACCGCCTCCCGTTCCGACACAAGACCCAGCCCGCCGGCGCTCAACCGGACCGCGCCGACGCTGGCTGAGCTTCCAGGACACTAGGTGAGCATCAGCTTTTCCATGCGCCGGCCGGTGACGACGAGGCCGAACGCCCCCAGCGTCACCAGATAGACGATGTGCACGGCGGTGCCGATGCCCACCGCGCCGACGGCCAGCTCCCGTTCGAGCGCGACGCCGTGGTACAGGGGCGTGCACTGGACGATGACCTGGAGCGGCCGGCTGTAGGTCGCCAGCGGATAGAAGGTCGCGGAGAAAAGGAACAGGGGCATCAACACCACCTGCACCAGCTCCATGTCCTGCCACGAGCGCATGTGCGTGGTCGCGGCCGAGCCCACCGTCGAGAACACGAACCCGATGACCAGCGCCGCGGGCAGCATGGCCAGCCCCCACCATGACTCGACCAGCCCCATCACGGCGATGACCGCGACGAAGCACGCGCTGTAGAGCGCGCCGCGGGCGAGGGCGGTCAGCATCTCCCCCAACGCCACGTCGCGCGGGCCCACCGGCGTCGCGAGCATCGCGTCGTACAACTTGGCGTACTTCATCTTCCAGAAGATGTTGGTGACCTCGTACACCCCGCCGTTCATCGCCGACGACGCGAGGAGGCCCGGGGCCACGAAGGTCGCGTACGAGACGACCCGACCCCCGGGAGCGGCGACCGTGCCCACCAAGTGCTCGAGGCCGAGGCCGAGCGAGAACAGGTAGAACACCGGCTCGAAGAACCCGCTGATGAGCACCACCCAGATCCGGCGGTACGCGACATAGTTGCGCTCGAACACCCGCAGCGAACGGCGGGTCCCGAACGCAGCCAGCGGCGCGACCCGGGCGACCGGTACTCGCATCGGTACGGCGACGCTCATGTGACCAGCCGCCGGCGGAGCAGGTGCCGGGCCAACAGCGCGCCCACCGCGCCGATGGCCGTGAGGTAGAGGCAATGACCGGCGATGGCGCCCCAGCCCAACCGGCCGAGGGCGAAACGGCGGGACAGGTCCACCCCGTGCCACAACGGCGACAGGTACGCGACGGCCTGGAGGGGGCCTGGCAGCTGGGTGACGGGGAAGAAGGTGCCCGAGAACAGGAAGAGCGGAATGAGCCCGAACCGTTGCACCGCGACCAGCGAGCTCTCCCGGTCGAGGGTGGCGGCGTACGCCATCAGCGGTGCCGCGAAGGCGAGACCGGTCAGCACTCCGCTCGGTATCGCGAACAGCCCCCACGGCGACTCTGTGGCCCCGAACGCCGTCATCACCAGGAAGTACGCCGCCGCGCTCTGTGCCAGCCGAACCGCGGTCCAGAGCAGTTGGCCGGCCACGATGCTGCCGACGTCGAGCGGCGTCGTGAGCATCACGTAGTACGACCGCGTGTACTTGATGTTGCCGAGCACCGGCCACGAGGCCTCGACCGCGCCGGTCTGCATCGCGGTGGTAGCGACGAGTGCGGGCGCGACGAAGGAGAGGTAGGCGATGCCGTCCACGCCGCCGGCCGCTCCCCCGTTGTCGACGAGCGAGCCGAGGCCGACGCCCATCGCGAGCAGGAAGAAGATCGGGTTCACGAAGCTGGTGACGACGCTGCCGCGCCAGGTGCGCTTGTAGACGACGGCGAAGTAGAGGGCGACGTGAAGGGCGCCGCTCGATCGGGGCTGGCCCGCGGTGACGGTGGTGGCGCTCAATCGACGAGTTGCCGGCCAGTGAGATGGAGGAAGACGTCCTCGAGGGTCGACCGGCGCACGAGGACGCTCTCGGGCTCGAGCCCGACGTCGTGGATCGTGGCGACGGCCCGGTCGCCGTCGGCGACATAGAGCAGCACCCGGTCGGGTAACGGCTCCACCCGTTCGGCCACGGCGGCGAGGGTGTCGAGGGGTGCCGCCGTGCCGACGGGGAACCGGAGCTCCACCACCTCGCGGGTCGAGTAGCGCTCGATCAGCTCGCGTGGCGAGCCCTCGGCCACGATGCGGGCCTGGTCCATCACGACCAACCGGTCGCACAACTGCTCCGCCTCGTCCATGTAGTGGGTTGTGAGCACGAGGGTGACGCCCTGCTGCTTCAACCGGTAGAGGCGCTCCCAGAGCACGTGGCGGGCCTGGGGGTCGAGGCCCGTCGTGGGTTCGTCGAGCAGGAGCAGGTCGGGCTCGTTGATGAGGGCCCGGGCGATCGTGAGCCGCCGCTTCATCCCCCCCGAGAGGGGATCGACACGGTCGTGCCGTCGGTCGGTGAGCTGCACGAAGTCGAGCAACTCCTCGATGCGGGCGCGGACCACCGCCTTCGGCAGGTCGAAGTAGCGGCCGTAGATGAACAGGTTGTCGTCCACCGTGAGCTCGGTGTCGAGTGAGTCCTCCTGGGGAACGACGCCGAGCCGGGCGCGAATGCGGGGCCCCTCGGTCACGGGGTCCATTCCCAGCACGCGCAAGCTGCCGTCGCTCACCGGCGAAACACAGCCGATCATGCGCATCGTCGAGCTCTTGCCGGCGCCGTTCGGTCCGAGAAATCCGAACGCCTCCCCCGGAGCGACGTCGAAGTCAATGGCGTCGACCGCGACGAACGAGCCGAACCGCTTCGTGAGGCCGCGCGCCTCGATGAGTGTCGATCGCTCGCCATCCGCCATGCCCGGTCGACCCTATCCGGGGGTAGCCGCTGGTAGGGTCCCCCTTTCCCATGGATGCGTTCGACGCGGGTCGGCCGTTCGCCGATCGTCACATCGGTCCCACCTCCGACGAGCAGGCCAAGATGCTGGCGGTCGTCGGCTACGGCTCGCTCGACGAGTTGATCGCCGACGCCGTTCCCCGTTCGATCCGCGACGAATCGGCGCTCGACCTGCCGGCCGCGGCCAGCGAGGCCGAGGTCATCGCCGACCTGCGCGACCTGGCCGCCCGGAACCGGGTCATGACGTCGATGATCGGCCTCGGCTACTACGACACGCTGACGCCGCCGGTGATCCTGCGCAACGTGCTCGAGAGCCCGGCGTGGTACACGGCCTACACGCCCTACCAGCCCGAGATCTCGCAGGGCCGGCTGGAGGCGCTCCTCAACTTCCAGACGATGGTGGCCGACCTCACCGGGCTTCCGATCGCCAATGCATCGCTGCTCGACGAGGCGACGGCCGCGGCGGAGGCGATGGCGCTCACGCACCGGGCGTCGAAGGCCAAGGACGCGGCGACGTTCGTGATCGACGCCGACTGCCACCCGCACACCATCGCGGTCGTCAAGACCCGCTCCGAGCCGCTCGGGTTGCAGGACCCCGGCTCCAGCGGGGCCGTACGCGATCACGGGCCGCTGGTGCAGGCCGCCCATGAGCGCGATGCGCTCGTGGTGGTGGCCACCGACCTCCTCGCACTCTGTCTGCTCCGCCCGCCGGGTGAGATCGGCGCCGACGTCGCGGTCGGCTCGACGCAGCGCTTCGGGGTGCCGATGGGCTTCGGCGGACCGCACGCCGCCTTCATGGCCGTGCGCGACGGCCTCCAACGGTCACTCCCGGGTCGTCTCGTCGGGGTGAGCATCGACGCCGACGGCGCGCCCGCCCTTCGCCTCGCGTTGCAGACCCGTGAGCAACACATCCGGCGCGAGAAGGCCACGAGCAACATCTGCACCGCCCAAGTCCTGCTCGCGGTGGTCGCCGGGATGTACGCGGTGTACCACGGCCCGGACGGACTGACCGACATCGCCATGCGCGTGCACGCGCGCGCCGTCCGGCTGGCGACCGGCTTGCGTGACGCCGGCGTCGACGTCGTGCCCGACATCTTCTTCGACACGGTCACGGCCCGGGTACCGGGCCGGGCCACCGCGGTCGCGGCGGCGGCCCGCGCCGACGGGATCAACCTGCGCGTGGTCGACGCGGACACGCTGGGTGTCGCCTGTGACGAGGCCACCAGCGTCGGGGACGTCGCCCGCGTGCTCGCGGCCTTCGGTGTCGTCAGCGGCGGTGGCGTCGTCGGCCCCGAGCCCTTGCGGGAGCCTGTCCGGCGCACCACTCCCTTCCTCACCCACCCCGTGTTCCACGCCCATCGGTCGGAGACCGCGATGCTGCGCTACTTGCGGCAGCTGTCCGACCAGGATCTGGCGCTCGACCGCTCGATGATCCCGCTCGGGTCGTGCACGATGAAGCTCAACGCCACCGCGGAGATGGAACCGATCACGTGGCCCGAGTTCGCGCGGATGCACCCGTTCGCCCCGCTCGACCAAGCCGATGGCTACCTCGAGTTGATCCACGATCTCGAGCGATTCCTCGTGGAGATCACCGGCTATGACGCGGTCTCGCTCCAGCCGAACGCGGGGTCGCAGGGCGAGCTGGCGGGCCTGCTCGCCATCCGGGCGTGGCACCGCAGCCGCGGCGACCACCAGCGCGACGTGTGCCTCATCCCCTCGTCGGCGCACGGCACGAACGCGGCGAGCGCGGCCATGGCCGGCATGCGCGTCGTGGTCGTCGCCTGTGACGAGGGGGGCAACGTCGACGTCGACGAGTTGCGGGCGACGGCTGCGGCCCACCGCGACCGGCTGGCGGCGCTGATGGTCACCTACCCGTCCACGCACGGCGTGTTCGAGGAGGCGATCACCGAGATCTGCGCAGTGGTCCACGACGCCGGCGGGCAGGTGTACCTCGACGGCGCCAACCTCAACGCGATGGTCGGTTTGGCGCGACCCGGCCGCTTCGGGGCCGACGTCTCCCACCTCAATCTCCACAAGACGTTCTGCATCCCGCACGGGGGCGGCGGCCCGGGCGTCGGTCCGGTCGCGGTGCGGGCCCACCTCGCGCCCTTCCTCCCGAACCATCCACTCCGAGACGAGGCGGGCCCGGCGGGCGGCCCGGGACCGGTCGCCGCCGCGCCCTGGGGCTCGGCGGGGATCCTGCCGATCCCTTGGGCTTACATCCGGCTCATGGGAGCGGCCGGGTTGACCCGCGCCACCGAAGTGGCCGTCCTCAACGCGAACTACGTGGCTCGGCGCCTCGCCCCCCATTACCCGGTGCTCTACACGGGCCAGGCCGACCTGGTCGCCCACGAGTGCATCGTCGACCTGCGGGCGATCACGAAGGAGACGGGCGTGACCGTGGACGATGTCGCGAAGCGGTTGATCGACTATGGGTTCCACGCGCCGACGATGAGCTTTCCCGTCGCCGGGACCCTGATGATCGAGCCGACGGAGTCCGAAGATCTCACCGAGCTCGACCGGTTCTGCACCGCGATGGTCGCCATCCGCGACGAGATCAGCCGCGTCGCCTCCGGTGACTGGCCGGCGGACGACAACCCGCTCCACAACGCCCCGCACACCGCGGCCATGCTCACCCGTGACTGGGACCACCCGTACACGCGGGAGGAGGCCGTCTATCCGGATGGCGTGGTGCGGCCCACGAAGTACTGGACGCCCGTGCGCCGGATCGACAGCGCCTACGGCGACCGCAACCTGATGTGCAGCTGCCCGCCCTTGTCCGCGTACGAGTAGCCATTCTCGACGCAATAGCCCGTCGCTTCGCCGGGCTATTGCGTCCACTTCAGTCGGTCAGCGCGGCGGGAGTTTCGGCAACACGCGCTATTGCGTCAGGAACGGTGCTTCGCGACGAAGGGGGTCGGCACGACCCGGCCGGGGAGGCGTTCGCCGCGGGCGTCGATCTCGATCGCGGTGCCCTCGGCGACGTCGGGCGGGAGGAACGCCAACGCGATGCCGTGCCCGAGCACCGGCGAGAAGTTGCCACTCGTGACCACGCTCACGGGCTGGCCGCCGATCAACACCGCCTGGTCGGCACGGGGCGGCCGGCGTCCATCGGTGGCGATTCCCCGCAGGCGGCGGGCGACACCGCGCTCCTTCTCGGCGAGCAGCGGAGCCCGGCCCCGGAAGTCGCCCTTGTCCCAGCCGATGACGAAGTCCAAGCCGGCCTGCAGCGTCGTGATCCCAGGGCCGAGCTCGTGGCCGTGCAGTGGCAACGCCGCCTCCAAGCGCAGGGTGTCCCGCGCCCCCAGGCCCGCCGGCGCGACCTCGGCGGCGACGATGGCGTCCCACAGCGTCGCCGCCGCCGCCGCGGGGACCGCGATCTCGACGCCGTCCTCGCCGGTGTAACCGGTGCCGGCTACGACGCACTCGGCGCCCCGCCAATCGAAGCGGGCGACCCGGAACCGTCCGACGGCCGCGGCCACGGGAGCGACGGCCGAGAGGCGCTCCCTCGCCCGGGGCCCCTGGATGGCGACGACCGCCCGCGTCGAGGTGACGTCCTCGCCCTGCCCCAGGGCCTCGGTGACCCGCGACGTGTTCGACGCGTTGGGCATGACGTCGAACCGGGACTCGTCGACCCACCACACGATGACGTCGTCCAGCACCGACGCGTCATCGGGGTCGAGAAGGTGCGTGTACTGCGCGCGGCCCGGCGCGACCTTGCGGAGATCGTTCGTGAGCGTTCGCTGGAGGCGGTCGAGGGCGTCGTCGCCCCCGACCCGCACGGTGCCGAGGTGACTCACGTCGAAGACCACCGCGTCCTGCCGGCAGGCCCGATGCTCGGCCAGCGTCCCGGACGGATACGCGAGGGGCATGTCCCAGCCCCCGAACTCGGTCATCTTCGCGCCGAGGGCACGGTGGGCCGCGTCGAGGGGCGACGTCCGCAACGAACCGGCCATGGCCGGGAAGCTACTGGCCTACTGGGCTTCGGGGGGCGGCGAGAGCGTGCCGAGGCCGAGGAGCGACTCCTCGACCTCGCGCGATGTCTCCCGCAACGCGCCATAGCCGGCCAGCTGCGACGGCGTCTCGAGTCCGTACTTCACGAGGAGGTTGACGTAGTCGCGCTGGTAGAGGATCCGCACCCGCACGCCGGGATAGAGCTCCTGGAGCCGCCGGACCTTGCGGTTCTTCTTGGTGACCAGCTTCTGGCTGAGGGTCGTGATCTCGATGTAGAGGTCGTACGCCGGCAGGTAGAAGTCGGGGCTGAACGCCCGGAGGGTGTTCCCCTCCGCGTCGGTGTCGATCGCGAAGGTGCGGGGCTCGTACTCCCACTCGATCCCGTAGAAGTCGAGCAGCTTTGCGAACTGCCGCTCAGAGTTGTGGGCGAAGTCAACCCGCTCGTGCGGGAGCACTTCGTCCGCCACCGCCGAGGCGCTCACGTGCCCCCGGTGGCCGCCCGGTCGGCTCCGCCGCCAGCCGCCGGGGGACGCAGTTCAAGGATGGCGGCATCGACCTCCGACTTCACCGACGCCAGGGGAAGGACGTTCAGCACACCCTGACCCCGCTTCACAAGATCGATCAGCTCGCCGTCGCTGGCGACGAGCACCGCGGTGTTGCCGGTGATGACGAGATTGGCGGCGGCGACGTCGACGCCGACGTGCTGGCGCATGTACTCGAACACGCCCCGCACGAGCTCGAGCCGGATGCCGGCCTCGAGGAGGTTCTTGATCATCTTCAGCTCGAGGAGGTCGCGATAGGCGTAGCGGCGCCGGGTGCCACTCCCCTTCGCGTCCGCGAGGGAGGGCCGCACCAGATGGGTGCGGGCCCAGTAGTCGAGCTGGCGATATGTGATGCCGACGATCTCGGCGGTGCGCTTCCCGCTGAAGCCCTCTTCCACGCTGCCTCCCGCGGGTAACAGGGACGGAATTACGACGGTGTAGCGCACGAAGGGTAGAGCCCCGCGCCGATCGGGTCAATCACCACCGGCGAGGCGCCGGATGGCTACGACGCAAAGTCCTCGGGGTTGACCTTGTCGATGAACTCGCGGAACTGCTCGACCACGTCCTCCTGGTCGGGCTCGGACTCCTCGGCCGCGGGATACGCCGCCTCGTCGAGCACGGTCTCCGCCGCGAAGATCGGCGTGCCGGCCCGCACGGCGAGGGCGATTGCGTCGGACGGCCGGCTCGACACCTCGTGCGAGGTGCCGTTGACGGTGAGATGGATCTCGGCGAAGAACGTGCTCTCGCGCAACTCGGTCACCACGATGCGCTCGACCCGGGCGCCGAGGTTGTCGAGCAGGTCCTTCATCAGATCGTGGGTCATCGGTCGCGGCGTCTCGACCCCTTCGAGCGCGAACGCGATCGCGGTCGCCTCCGGCCCTCCGATGAAGATCGGCAGCAGGCGGCGGTCGCCGCTCGCCTCCCGGAGAAGCACGATCGGGGCGTTGCTCGGGAGCTCGACCCGGACGCCGACGAGCTCCATCTCGACCACGGCCAGCACGATACCGTGCTCACGACGCGAGCCGCGGGTCGCTCCCTCCGTAGAGCTGGGCCACATACGCGTCCGGATCCGCAGCCAATGTGTCCAGGTCGCCGGCCGCCAACAGCTGCAGGTTCCGGTAGCGCCCGGCGAAGTCGAGGCCATAGCCGATGACGAACACGTCGGGCACCTCGAAGCCGACGAACGCCAACTCCGCGGGGAGGATCCGCCGCGCCGGCTTGTCGAGCAGCGTGCAGATGGCGAGCGATGCGGGGTCTCGCTGGGCCAACTCCGCCGTGAGGTAGGCGAGGGTGAGGCCGGTGTCGACGATGTCCTCGACGAGGACGACGTGGCGCCCGCCGATGTCGGTGTCGAGATCCTTCACCAGCCGCACCCGTCCGGTGCCATGGCCGTAGGCGGAGACGGCCAGGAAGTCGATCAGCGGCGTGATCGTCATCGCCCGGACGAGGTCGGCGAGGAACACGACACTCCCCTTCAGCACGGCGACGAGCACGACGCCGTCGTCGTAGCCCGCCGACAGCTTCCGGCCGAGCTCGGCGACGCCGGTGCGCAACTCCTCACCGCTCACCAACAGCGGCGCCTCGGGCACGTCACTGTCCCGAATACGAGCGGAGCGAGTTGCGCAGCATCGCCGCCCGCATGCCCTCGCCCAGCCGCGAGAGCTCGCCCAGCGTCTCGATCGCCCGACGCCGCGACGCCGGGTTGCGCTGCTTCAGCATCGGCATGACCACTTGCTCGAAGAAACCGGCTTCCCGTTCGGCGGCGGTGCGGTACATGCGCAGGTGACGGGCCTCCACGCCGAACCTCATGAACGCCGCGGCCAGGCGGGGGCCGCGGTCACTGAGCCCGCCGCCGGCGAATCGGGCGGGCAGCCCTCGGCCCCGTGCTCGGCCAAGCGGTCCTTGATCACCTTGAGCGGAAGGAAGTGCTCGCGCTGCTGGCGCAGCACCCAGCGCAGCCGCTCGATGTCGGGCCTGTAGAACTTCCGGTACCCCGACGGGGTGCGCTCCGGATCGAGGAGACCCTGGCTCTCGAGGAACCGGATCTTGGAGATGGTCACGTCAGGAAAGTCGGCCTGGAGCAGGCTCAAGACCTCACCGATGGAGAGATGACCGCGGTCGCTCATCAGTCGGGGCTGGCGAAGAAGACGAGCTTGAACTTGCCGACCTGAAGCTCATCGCCGTTACCCAACGGCGCCTCCTCCACCCGCTCGCGATTGAGATATGTGCCGTTGAGAGAGCCCACGTCGTGCACCGTGAACCCGTCGCCGACCCGCCGGATCTCGGCGTGGCGCCGGGACACCGTGATGTCGTCGAGGAAGATGTCGCTGTCCGGATGACGACCGGCCGTGGTCACCGCCTTGGCCAATGAAAACCGGGAGCCTGCGCTCGGGCCCCGCTTGACGACCAGCATCGCCGCGCCCGACGGGACCTCGTCGAGGTCAACGCTGATCTCGTCTTCCGGGGCGTCGGTGACCGGATCGATCGAGAAGGTCACCGTCGTGCGATCACCGGGCTCCTGGTCGAGCGGCGCGCCGCACGAGGAGCAGAAGTTCGAACCGAGCGGGTTGCGATGCCCGCAGTTGTTGCAGAACACGTCGGCCACGGCGTCGCCCTTTCGGGATCAGCCCTCGATGAGCTTCGTGTAGCCCTCGGCATCGAGAAGCTCATCGAGCTCGCTCTTGTCGCTGGGCTCGATCACACACAACCACCCTTCCCCGTAGGGGTCGTCGTTAAGGCGCTGCGGGGCGTCGCCTAGATCGGCGTTGACGTCGGTGACCGTCCCGGAGACAGGCGCGTAGATGTCGGAGACCGACTTCGTGGACTCGACCTCACTGAAGCTCTCGCCACGGGCCACGGTCGTGCCCACGTCGGGAAGCTGGACGTACACGATGTCCCCCAACGCGTCCTGGGCGTAGTCGGTGATCCCCATGCGAACGCTGCCGCCTTCGACCCGAGCCCACTCGTGGTCGGACGAGTACCGCAGGTCCTCCGGCACGTTCATGGCCTGAGGCTACTCCACGGTCACGACGGCGTAACCCTGAGCTTCAGGGTTAGAACCCGGCGCCACCCGACTCCACGAGCGCCCGGTTCGGCGCCAACGCGTCGGGCTACCGCAGCATCTGGCGGATCCGGCGCGCGTACTCCTGCGCCAACCGGCGCGCGTCGCCGTCGGAACCCGCCTCGGCCCACACGTGGGTGACAGGCTCTTCAGGGTCGGGCAACGCCAGAGCCCACCCGTCACCGTGGATCACCTTGACGCCGTCGACCAGCTCGAGGTCGCGATCCTTCGAATGTTCCATGAGGCTTCGCATGACCGTGCCCTTCTGCTCCCAGGGGGTGACCACGGTTTCATGGGCCATGTGGACGCGGGGCAGACGGCTCGTGATCTCGGAGAGCCGAACGTTCTGCCGCGCCAGCAGCTCCAACGTCTTCACGAAGGTGGCTGCGGCGTCGAACGCGGGCAGGAACCCGGGCAGGATGAAGCCGCCGTCCAGGCTGGCCGCAAAACCGACCCCCTCCTCGGTAGACGCGTCCATGATCGCCGGCGTCGACATCTTCGTATACCGAACTTCGACGCCATGGCTCGCCGCCATTCGCTCGGCATGGCGGGTGACGGCCACGGGCAACGCCACCTTGTCACCGACCATGTGCCCCGCCACCAACTCGAGCAAGGCCAGCAGCGACTGGATAGGCGTCAGCACATGGCCTTCGTCATCGATCAGGGTGAGGTGTTCGCCGTCGGGGTCGAGCACCGCACCCAGATCCGCGCCGGATGCGCGCACCAGGCCCGCGACGTTGTCGGCGTGGACCGGAGGGTCATAGCGCAGCAGGCCCGTGGTCGACGCGTACGGGTTGCAGGCGAGCACGTCGGCCCCGAGCTTGGCGAGCACGTTGGGCATCACGAACGAGGTCGAGCCGTACGCGTAGTCGACGACCACCTTGAACCGCTTGCTGCGTATCAGTTCGGTGTCGACGGTGGCCTCGAGCGCGGCCGTGTAGTGCTCGAGGGCCCGGGGCGGGAAGCCGATGTCGCCTATCTCCGCGGGCAGCGCCCGGCGGAAGTCCTCCCGGTTGAACAGCCGCTCGACCTTGCGCTGGTCGGACTCGGAGAGGTCGAGTCCGTTGGTGTCGAAGAAACGGATGACGACCGACTGGGGGTCGTTCTCGACCAGCCTGATGGTGATGCCGCCTCCGGCGACCGGCTGACGGGCGAGGAACCGGGTCACCGGCACCGACGCCACCTCGAGGTCGAGGACATTGATGCCGCCCGCGTTCAACCCGGCCATCATCGCCCGCTTCAGCATGCGAGCCGAACGGCTCGAATCCCGTGACGTGATGACGGTGGCGTCCTTCTTCAACGTGCTGGCGTACGCCATCGCCACCTTGGTGGCCAGCTCCGGGGTGACGTCGACGTTGGCCAGCCCGGCGACGCCATCCCGCCCGAAGAGGCTGCGAGCCCCGCGGGACTCCCACACGATCGAGGTGTTGATGATGGCCCCGGCCTCGACGGTCTTGAACGGGTACACCTTCACGCCCGAGCCGATCACGGCGTTGTCGCCGACGAAGGACTGATCGCCGAGCACGACGCCTTCCTCACACCGCACGCCGCTGCGCAGGTCGTCGGCCGCCTCGCGCACCCGCACGTTGCTCCCGAGCACCGTGTATTCGCCGAGCCGGGCGCCGGCCTCGATACGGCAGTAGTCGCCGATCACGGCCGGCCCTTCGACCTTCGCCTCGGGATGGACCTCGGCGTTCTCTCCGACCCAGACGCCCTCGGTGAGCTCGAAGCCGACGATGTCGATCGCCACTTTCGCGTCGAGCGCATCCTTGTGCGCACGCACGTACGCCTCGAGGGTGCCGACGTCCTCCCAGTAGCCGTCGGTGATCGCACCGAACACCGGCTGCTCCTCCTCGAGCAGGCGGGGGAAGACCTCTGACGAGAAGTCCACGGCCTGGTCAGGCGGAATGTGGTCGAAGATCTCCGGTTCGAACACGAAGATCCCGGTGTTGATGGTGTCGCTGAAGACCTGACCCCACGTCGGCTTCTCGAGGAAGCGCTCGATGCTGCCGTCGTCGCGGGTGATCACGATCCCGAACTCGAGCGGGTTCTCAACATGGCAGAGGCCGATCGTGGCGAGCGCCTTCTTCTCGTCGTGGAAGGCGAGCATCGCTCCGAGGTCGATGTCGGTGAGAACGTCACCGGAGATCACGAGGAAGCGATCGTCGAGCTCGTCCATCGCGTTCCGCACCGAACCCGCGGTGCCGAGCGGGTGCTCCTCGGTCGCGTACACCATCCGCACCCCGAACTCGGAGCCGTCGCCGAAGTAGGTGCGGATCACGTTGGCCATGTAGGCCACGGTGACCACGATGTCGTCGAACCCGTGCCGCTTCAGGAGCGACACGATGTGTTCCATCATCGGCGCGTTCAGGAGCGGAAGCATCGGCTTCGGCATGTTCGAGGTGAGCGGGCGGAGCCTCGATCCCTCGCCGCCGGCCATGATGACCGCCTTCATGGCGCTGACGGTACCCCGGCCTCGGTGTCACGACCCTCACGCAGCGCACGTCGCGCCAGGGGCACGTAGAGCGCCGCCGCGTAGTAGCTGAGCACGAGTCCCGGTACCGCGGCGGCCCACGCGAGCCCGTGGGCCAGCGGGTGCCAGCCGACGGTGCTCTCCCCGGCGAGGAACAACGGAAACGCGACCATGTTCGCGAACGTGCCCGCCTTCCCCCACCACGTGACGTCGATCCGCGCCGCGCCGGTGGCGGCGAGGGCGAGGACCGCGAGGGACACGACCAGCTCCCGGCCCAGCACCATCCACGCGAACCACGCCGGCACCGACCCGTCGGCCAGGACCCCACCGGCCCCGACGACGAGGAGGAGGCGGTCGGCGATCGGGTCCAAGATCTTGCCGAGCTGCGAAACCTGGTTGAAATGGCGGGCGATGTAGCCGTCGACGAAGTCGGTGGCGCCGAGCGCCGCGAGCAGGACGGCCGCGGCGATGCGGTTGTCGCGCCCGAACAGGAGCCAGAGGAACACCGGGAGGCAGCACAGCCGCACGACCGTGATGACGTTGGGGACGGTCAGGATTCGCCGCTCCTCCTCCACGGCGCCGGATCCTACGTTTTGGGTCATGGCTTCTGTCTTTACGAAGATCATCGACGGTGACATCCCAGGCCGCTTCGTCTGGCGGGACGACCGCTGCGCCGCCTTCCTCACGATCGAGCCGTTGAACCCCGGTCACACCCTCGTGGTGCCGATCGACGAGATCGACCATTGGATCGACCTGCCGCCCGACCTGGCCGGCCACCTGTTCGAGGTGGCCCACGTCATCGGGAAGGCGTTGCAAGAGGGGTTCTCCCCCGCTCGGATCGGGCTGATCATCGCCGGCATGGAGATCCCCCACGCTCACCTCCACGTCGTGCCCATCAACCGGGAGAGTGATCTGCACTTCGGCAACGCCGACCGCAACGCCCGCGCCGACGACCTCGACCGGGCGGCGGCCACGATCCGGCTCGTGTTGCAGGGCATGGGCCACGAGCCGCCCGTCAGCTGACAACGGTCACGCAAAGGGTCGCCGGTACACCGTGATCCCCTGGGCCTTGTAGATCAGCACGAAGCCCTGCTCCCGGAGCGAGGTCGTGAACGCCTCCTCGCCGCCGTCGGACCAGTCGGGCAACGTCTCGGCGTCGAGCACGATGGCGTCGACGCCGCGCCCCGCCGTGCGGCCGTTGGGCTCGACATCCGGTTGCAGCTCGAACACCCGGGTTCGCTCGGCCACCAATGGCAGCAGGGTCGGCGAGGCCCGCACCGACCGGCGATCACCGACCAGATCCGCGGCCTCGACGCGGGCCTCGTCGGCGGCGTCCTGCCGACCCCACGCCCAGGGCCGCGAGTAAGGCGAGTCGGTGGCGTACCGCGCGAAGAACGCGATTGACCCGAGGACCAGCGCGACGAGGATGCGGCGGTCGACGAGGACGCGCTCGATGCTGCGTCGCCCGATGCGGCTCAGTGCGAACGCCGCCGCGGTGAAAAGAAACGCGGTGATCGCGACCGTGAACTGCGCGCCGGCTCGTCCCCCGTGGGGCACCTGGGCGACGAGGTAGAGACACTCGAGCGGCACCGCCGGGAGCAGATAGCGCGGCGCGAGCATCGGCAGGAACAGGAGCGGCGCCAGAAGGATGATGATTACGTCGAGGTTCTCGCGGGCGAGGAGATCGCCGACCACGCGGTAGGGATGCGACAGCATCGATCCCGCCACTCCGAAGAAGCTGCCGCCGTAGTCGGTGAACGCGCCGGGCGTGATGAGACCGCTGTCGCCGAACGCCGGCTGGATCAACAAGGTGGCGACGATGACCCAAGCCGTCGCCGCGACCGCCGTGATCAAGCCCTCCCGGCGCTTTCCCGACAGGGCGAGCATCACACCGAGGGCCGCGACCGCCAGCCCGAGGTCCGCTCGGCACAGCACCGCGAACCCGCCCACGAGCCCGAAGGGCAACCACCGCGCCGAGACCCCGTAGTACACGGCGGCGATGAGGGCGGGCAGCGCGAGCGCGGCCGGGTGGAAGTCGGCGAGGTTGAGGTTGTTGACGGCTGGCGAGACGGCGTACGCGACCACCAGCGCAGTCGACGCGCCGACCCGCAGGTCGGCCAAGCGGCGGGCGATGCGCCAGAGGGGTACGACGCCCACCGCGAGCGCGGCCGCCTGCGCACCGAGCAGTGTCGGGATCGTCGGCAACAGCCGCGTGAGCTGCGCGAGCGGGTAGAACGCGAGTGGCAGCTGGGCGGCCAGGACGTGATTGCCGGTGAGCGTCAGGTCGGCGGCTCGTCCGGTGCGGATCAGCCAGGCTCCCTGCGCAAACGCGCCGAGGTCAGCACCGGCTTGCAGCGAGCGGGACCGGGCCAAGGCGAGCAGGAAGAAGGCGACGAAGAGCACCGTGGCCATCAGCCAGGGCACCACCCGATCCGCCCACTCCGCGTCGAGCCGCGCCTGCCAGCGAAGGATGACCGTGTCGAGTCGCCGCCGCAGCCCCGGAGCGGGACGCGCCGCCTGTGGCCTCAAAGGAGCGTGTCGCCCGCGTCCGCGTCCGGGTCGACGGGCTCGAGGAGCTCGGGGCCGTTCTCACGCACGTTGTTGACCATCGTGCTCACGGGTCGGATCTCGAGCAGGTTGTCCGGCGCGGGGACGAGCAGCTTGGCCAAGGCCTCGATGTCGTCGTTCTCCGGATCGAGCCACGCCGCCCACGCACTCGGCGGCAGGATCACGGGCATGCGGTCGTGGACCTCGGCGATCTTGTCGTTGGGCTCACCCGTGATGATCGTGCAGGAGCGGAGGACGTCTTCGCTGTCCCGCTCCGGACCTCGCCACACGTCCCACAGTCCTGCCAGCGCCAGCGGCTCGCCGTCGGCCCGGTAGATGTAGACGGGCTGCTTGCGCTTCTGGCCGGGGATCTTCTTCCACTCGTAGAAGCCGTCCACCGGGATGATGCAGCGGCGACGGGCGAACGCCCGCTTGTACGCGTTCTTGGTGGCGAGGCCGTCGGCCCGGGCGTTGATCATCTTGTTGCCGACGCTCACGTCCTTGGCCCACATCGGCACGAGCCCCCAGTGGAACGTCTCGAGGCGACGGAGGCCACCGGTCTCGACCACGACGTAGATGTCGTTGGTCGGCGCGACGTTGTAACTCGGCTCGAGCAGCGACTCCGACGTCGTGTCGACACTGAAGTACTTCGCGATCTCGTCGGGAGGCGCGGCGGACACGAAGCGGCCGCACATGGGGTCCGACGGTAGTTGATGTGCTCCCGCGCCCCGGCCGTCAGGGTTCGATGGGTCGCCGTCCGTCCAGGTAGCGGCGCATCTCCCGCGCCGGTGGGGTGAACCGCGCCAGCTGGTCGAGCGCGTCCGGCGTGGCGGATACGACGAATCCGTCCCCGACGGCGAGGGCCCGATCGCGCGCCGGATGGATCTCGAAGGTCGTGGCCGTGCAGGCGAGCACGGCCACGCCGAACTCCCGCTCGAGTTGGTCGACCGTGTAGCCGGCGAAGCGTGAGCCTTCGACCACCGTGAACTTGGTGATGGTGAGAAGGGCCCGGTCGCCGTCGTCTTCGCTGTCGTCGCCGTCGCCGATCTCGTAGGAGAACGCGTAGTCGACCGGTGCGTGCGTGGCCGCCGCTGCGAACGCGGGCGCCGCCAGCGCCGACGTGCTGTAGGCCCGGTGGATGTCGAACCCCCGCTGAAGGTTGGAGGCGAGGCTGTCGTCGAAGGTGCGCAACACGACGCGGATGGCGGGGCGGGCGCTGCGGGCGGCGGTCGCGATGCCGAGGTTCACGAGGTCGTCCGGCGTGATCGGCACGATCGCCGACGCGCTCAGGACCCCGGCCTGCTCGAGGATGTCCGGGCGCCGGGCGTCGGCGACGACGATAGGCACGCCCCACGCCCGCACCTGGTCGTGCAGTGGGTCTTCCTCGAGGTCGATGAGGACCACCTCCTCGCCCAGGTCGAGGAGCCAGCGGACGACCCGGAAGCCGATCCGCCCGAGTCCGCACACGATGACGTGGTCGGTGTACGTGGAGGCTTTCGCCATCTCCCACCTCTCTCGGTTGAAGGCCGCGCCGCCGAGGCGCACGAGCAGCTGGCCCAAGGTCACGAGGCCGACGACCGGCACCACGTAGTAGAGGATCTTGCTGGCGACGTCGGTCGGATAGTCGAAGGCGTGCTCGAAGAAGAGCATCCCGAACACGGCGTAGAAGGCCTCGCCGATCGTGAAGCCGTTCGGGTCGGCCGAGGACTGGTAGCTCACGTTCAGCACAACGCTGGCCGCCACCACGACCACGAAGAAGGCGACCAGGACGTACGCGAAGGACCGGGCTCCCGGGAGCCGGAAGAAGACACGGATGGTTCTGGTCACCGTGGTGCGCCGAGGCGGCCGTGCCCGCCGTATTCGTGCTCGCCCCGCCGGCCGGGCTCGGCGTGCCATTCGACGATGTTGCCCCAGCTGACCACCGGTCGGGTGGATCAGGACTCGTGGCCGTCCCGTTGGTCGGGCGCGAACGGCCACTCCTCGAATCTGGTGCAGCGACCGTCGTCGGCAAAGGCGACGACCCAGAGGTCGCGCCAACGGCTCATCGGTTGGGTCCCGTAGTCGACGGACACACGGACCACCGCCGCGTCGCCGTCGACGGCGACCACCTCGCTCGTCATCGTGAACGACTCGTCGGGTCCGTCCCGCTCGCCGTCCCAGAACTCGGCCAGAGCGGTCAGACCTTCGATGGGGTCCGCCCAAGGCGACGGCAGGTACGTGACGTCGGCCGCGAAGAGCTCCGCCAACGTCTCGGTGCCCGGCGTGCGCCACGCCCGCTCGTAGCCTTCGACCCACGCGGCGACCGCCTGCCGGTCCACCCCCGCATCCTGGCAGACGCCAGGCCTACGGTCATGCGGTGGCCGACCCACCTATCGCCGTCCGCCCCGCCACAGCTGAGGACCTCCTCGCGCTCGTGCGCATCTACCAGGGATCGCCTGACCTCCTCCCGGATCAGCTCTCCGACGCGCAGAGGGCGATATGGGACCGGATGATGGGGACGCCGGACCTGACGGTCTTCGTCGCCGAGTGGGCTGGTGAGCCCGTCGGGACGGCGGTGTTGCTGGTGATGCCGAATCTCACGTACGACTGCCGTCCGACGGCGTTCATCGAAGCCGTCGTCGTCGTCCCATCACACCGTCGACGGGGTATCGCCACGGCGATCATGCGACGGGTCCTCGACGACGCGGGCGCGCAGTCGTGTCGCAAGGTCCAGCTCCTCTCGCACAAGCGCCACGCCGACGACGGCGCCCACGAGCTGTATCGCAGCCTCGGCTTCGATCCCGAGGCGGAGGGCTTCCGCCTCTACCTCGGCTAGGGCCCACGGTGCTCCGTTGGGGGGCGATGCAGCAAGCGGGCCACCTCACGCAGTGCTGGTGACCGCGTACAACCGACCCTCCCTTCGGTCCACGGGCTGAGGCGAAACGGTCGGCAACACCTCTCGATCGGAAAATTCTCGAAATGGGGTTGATCGCGCACACGTTCGGTCGTAACATACGAACGTATGCGCGATGTGGTGATAGGGGTCGACGCGCTGCGAGCGCAGGAGGCGGCGATCAAAGCGGTGTGCGCCGCCCTGGACCCGGAGTCGATACCGCTGGAGGACATCCCGTCCGCCTATGCCTCGGTGGTGGCGATGGGCAAAGCGCTCGCCGGCGCTCAGTTGCGATTGGCCCGCCGGGTCGACGAGTCCAAGGTGTCGGAGCGAGAAGGTGCCGCTGATACCGCTGAGTACCTCGCGCGGACGTCGGGCACGTCGATCGGCGCGGCCCGCGACACCCTGACCACCTCCAAGCGCGCCCAGGCCTGCCCGAAGGTCGAGACGGCGCTCGCCAACGGTGAGCTATCCGCGCCGCAGGCATCGATCATCGCCGACGCCGCCGCCGTCGACCCGGACGCGGCGGGCGAGCTCCTCCAGGCTGCGGGACACTCGAGCCTCGCCGAACTGCGAGATCAGTGCGGCCGGGTCAAGGCCCGCAACACCGACATGGCCGAGACCGAACGGCGCGTCCACAGTCGCCGCTCGCTGCGCGAGTACGTCGACACCGAGGGAGCCTGGCACCTCCATGCCACCGGTACCGTGGCCGACGGCTCCAAGATCAGCGCCGCGCTCCGTCCCATCATCGACTGCCACTTCAACCAAGCCCGCCGGCAAGGCAAGCGCGAGGAGCGCGACGCCTACGCCTTCGACGCTTTGGTCGAGATGGCCGAACGGGCCACCGGCACGCCGGCGGAGCCGAGCGCCGCGGGTCGACCGCCCTCGGTCAAGCATCTCGGGCTCATCCGAGTCGACTTCGACGCCTTGCGCCGCGGCTGCACGCAGGACGACGAGACCTGCGAGATCGCCGGCCTCGGACCGATCTCCGTGGCCGCCGCCCGCGACCTGCTGGGCGACGCAGTGCTCAAGCTGGTCATCACCCGGGGCGCCGACGTCGTCAACATCACCCACCTCGGCCGTGGTCTCAATGCCGCCCAGCAGATCGCCCAATGGTGGCTCCAGCCGACGTGCACCACCCTGGGCTGTCCCCGCCGCGGCTTCCTCGAGAACGATCATCGGGTCCCCTACGCCGATTGCCGGTTGACCCGCCTCGACAACAACGACCCCCTCTGCCCCCACTGCCACGACCTCAAGACGTATCAGGGCTGGGCGCTGATCGAAGGCACCGGCAAACGAGCACTCGTCCCGCCGACTGATCCCCGCCACCCGTCGAACGCGAACGCACCACCCGAGTCCCCGGCCGCCTGAGACGGGAACCGCGATGAGGTGGAGGGAGCCGTCATTCGGCGCGCCCCCGAATGCTTCGGTGCCTCTGGTCGCGACAACGGTGTCCAGGGGGCGGATGCGTCGGTGTGGTTGCGCACCCTCCGACTCGAGCGCGTGGGCAGGACCGGGCCGGCTGAAACCGGTGTGAGGTTCTCCTAGTTGCTCACCAGCGAGAGGCCGCTCAGCCACCCACAGAGGCGTCAGTAGATCCGATCTTCCGCGCGAGCAGCGGTGAACGCCGGGCGCCTGCGCAGTCTCAGCTGACGGTGACCTTCTGCAGCATCCCCTTGGTGAAGTGGGGCGGCCCACCGGCCTTGTCATTGATGAAACAGAGCATCACGTAGTCGCCGGCTTTCAGGTCGAGCGTGGTGGTCTGGACGTCGCCACCGGCGAGGACCATCGTCCCCGTGCCGCCTTCGAAGTCGACCGGGGGCGGACCTTCGGGCTCGCCCTGGGTCCCGAAAAAGGCCTCGACGTCGTCGATGGTGGCGCCGTCGTTGATCGGGAAGAGCTGGGCGTGGTGCAGCTCCTTGCCTGTGTTCTCGAACCTGTAGGTGTGTTCGCCCGCCTTGAGCCCGCTCACGTCGAAGCTGTACTCCGTCGCCTTTATCGTGCCGTCGGCCTCGGGTAGGTCGCCCTTGCCCTTGTCGCCCTTCACGGTGACCGAGCCGAGCATGCCGTTCTTGTAGTGGACCCCCTCGCCCTCGCCGAACGTGCAGAAGTAGACATAGCTGCCGGCCGGGATCTTCTGGGTGGCCGTCGCCTTTTTGCCCGGCGCCGCAAAGCCGACGCCGGCGACGGAGAGGACGTAGTCCGGGATCGGGCCGCCTTCATTGCCGAGCAGGTCCTCGGTGACCTGCTCGGGTGTGGTGCCTTCCTTCACCTGAACCATCGCGATCTCGTGGGGCACCGTGCCGACGTTGTCGAGCGTGAGCGCGACCACCCCGCCGTCGATGGTGGCGGGAAGGTCGAAGGCGTACTTGCCCTCGGAAGGCTCCGAGGCCTTGACGGTGAGAGCCACCGCCTTCTTGTCATCGCCGCACCCCGCAAGGACGCCCGACGCCAGCGCGATTACCGCCGTCAAGCCGAGCAACACCCATCGCTTGTTCATCATGTCTCCGCCCTCCGTCGGTAGCGACTGATCTGCGTCCACGGTCGTGCGCCCGGTTCGCGATCGAGAGCCGATACCGGGACTGCGCTTCGGGGCCGCGACCTTACCCGACGCTTTCGAACGAATCCGGCCCTTCGCGTTGAGCACGGGCCGGGTGGATGGACTCTGGGCTCGTGTTCACCCGCGAGGACAGTTCACCGCTGGCCGGCTACACCGTCCCGCGGTCGTTTGAGTACGCGGTGAAAGAGGGCCGACGTGCCGCGCATCAGGTTCCACGATCTTCGTCACACGCACGCCACGCTCGCCCTTGCCGCTGGGGTATCGCCCCGGGATGCAGGCCGACGCCGCGGCTCGGGTCGACGCCCTCGTGCTGGGCTAGCCCCCCGCCTTTGCGCTGTCAAAGTCATGGCCCATCTCGTGGCAGACAGGGCTCGATGACGGTGGGCGCCTGACCTGCGCATCCGTTCGGTCGGGCTGGCCGGATTCGAACCGGCGGCCTTCGGACCCCCAGTCCGACGCGCTAACCAAACTGCGCCACAGCCCGTGGAGCGGTCCACTCTAGTCAAGGGTTCAGACGTGCTGGATCAGCCAATCAATGCCCTGCACCAGCCGCCAGCCGAGGTACACGACCGCGGCTGCGACCATCAGCTTGAAATGCCATGGAGCCCGTTGAGGGCGGTCCTGGGGTTCGGCGATCGCCTTGCCACAACTGAGGCACGTCCCGTCGCGTGGCATCGAGTTCGGGGCGTAGTACTTGCTGCACGCGTCGCACCAGGGCATCGCAGACCGGACACCTAGACCGGCGGGACGCCGTGGCGGCGGTCGCTGAAGTGGCGGTCCTTGCCTTCGGCGAGCGCCAGCCGCCGGGCGACCTCGCGTCGCAGGGCGGCGAACGGGACGACCGCGTCGACCACCAACTCCGACGCGAGCCGCAGCAGGTCGACGTCTTCCTCGTAGAGCGCGCGCTGCTCGGCGATGAACGCCGACCGTTCGTCGGGATCAGCGATCGCGGCGATCTTGTTCGCGAACACCGCGTTGATGGCCGCTTCCGGACCCATCACCGCGATCTGCGCGGTCGGCAGCGCCAGCGTCGCCTCGGGCGAGAACGCGGGTCCCGACATCGCGTAGAGCCCCGCGCCGTAGGCCTTGCGCACGATCACCGACACCTTTGGCACGGTCGCCTCAGACACCGCGGTCACCATCTTGGCGCCGTGGCGGATGATCCCCTGGCGTTCGACCTCGGTGCCGACCATGAACCCCGGTACGTCGGCGAGAAACACCAGCGGGATGTTGAACGCGTCGCAACACCAGATGAACCGCGCCGCCTTGTCGGCCGAGTCCACGAACAGCACGCCCCCCTTGACTGCGGGGTTGTTGGCCACGACGCCGACGGGTCGGCCCTCGAGGCGCGCCAACCCGACGATCAGCTCGGGCGCGTACAACGGCTTCAGCTCGAAGAAGCTCTCGGCGTCCACGAGGCCGTCGATGAGCGCATGCATGTCGTAGGCCAGCCGCTCCTCGGCCGGGACGACATCGTCGTCCAACTCCGCCGCCGGCGGCGCGGGCGCGTACTCCGGCGGTGTCGCGCGCCAGTTCAGGGGGAAGTACGAGAACCACGCCCTGGCCTGGTCGATGGCGTCGGCGTCGTCGACGGCGAGGTTGTCCCCGCAGCCCGAGACCGTGGCGTGCATCCGGGCTCCGCCCATCGCCTCGAGCGTGGTCACCTCGCCGATCACCATCTCGGCCATCCGCGGCGACCCGAGGTACATCGACGCGTTGCCCTCGACCATGATCACGATGTCGCAGAAACTCGGGATGTAGGCGCCTCCCGCCGCGGAGGGCCCGAACAAGCAACAGATCTGCGGCACCCGTCCCGACAGCCGCACCTGGTTGTAGAAGATGCGCCCCGCCCCGCCGGTCAGGCGGACGATCTTCTCGACGGTGCGGGCCCCCCACGACCCGGCCTTCACGGTGGGGTCGTTGGCCATCACGCACACCGGCCGACCGTCGACGCGGCCGACCCCGGTGACGACGCCGTCGGCGGGAAGATCACCGGCTACCGCGTTGGCGAGCAGCGCATCCTCGACGAGGGAGTCGGGGTCGAGGAGCAACGCCAGCCGATCGCGTACGAAGAGCTTTCCCTGACGCGCCAGCTTGTCGCCGACCTGTTCGAGGTTGCCGGCGAGCGCCCGCTCGGTGGCCTTCTCGATCTTCTCGCGCTCGTCCATCCGGGCGTGAACGATCAGACCCGGCGGATGGCGAGGATGGCGATGTCGTCGGTGAGCGGAACGCTGGCGAAGTCGCGGGCGGCCTCGAGCAGCGACTTGCACAGGACGTCCGGGTCCACGCCCGGGTCGCGCCGCAGGAACTGGGCGATGCGCTCCTCGCCGAACAACAGCTCGCCGTCGCGGGCCTCGGCCAAGCCATCGGTGTACAGCAGCAGAAGGTCGCCCGCGTCGAGCGCGATCTCGCGGCTGATGTAGGTGCCGTTGGGGTCGAGCAACAACAGTGGACCGGTGGCCCGCAGCGGCTGCACCTCGCGCTCATGCCACAGCCACGCGGCCGGATGTCCCGCCGATGCGAACCGGACGGTCTGCGCCTCGGTGTCGAACACGACCACGAGGAGCGAGATGAACTCCTCCACCCGGCCGACCGAACCGACCTGGACGTTGAGCTCTTCGAGGGCCTGGGCCGGATCGCGGTACTGGCGCAGGAAGACACGCAACAGGTACTTCGCCTGAAAGGCGGTGATCGACGCCTCGATACCGTGGCCGGTGACGTCGCCGATGACCGCGACCAGTCGAGTCGGCGACACCGGGAACACGTCGTAGAAGTCACCAGCCATTAGGCCAGTCCCCGCCTGGTACACGCGGCCGACCTCGAAACCGACGAAGTCAGGGAGGTCATCGGGGGCGAGGCGGGCGGCCCAGCGTCGGGGCGCCAGATCTTCTTGGCTCAGCACCTCCTCGGCTCGCCGTTCGAGCATCGCCCGTTGCTCGGCGATCCGGGCTTCGCGCACAAAGTCGCGGCCGTACACGATCGAGATGAACACCGGGATGAGGACGAAGGCGAACAACAGGTCGGCCGAGCTCCGGTCGGTCAACGACACAGCCAGCGACGCAACCGCGAGGACCGTGTACAGCGCGGTGGCGTGGATCTCCTTGCGGAACGACGAGCGGGCGATCACCGTCGCGCCGTTCTCGGAGCCGAACTCGCCCTCGGCCCGCTCGTAGATCTTGTGGAGATGGTGGGCAGACCGACCCCACACGACGGCCGCGATCAGGCAGGCCAGCGCCACGACGGCGAGGAGCGGCTTGTCCATGTTCCCGACGATCGTAGTGCCGCCCGCTACGCGCTCCGCCGCCGCACTCTCAGCTTCACGGGAGTGGCCCCCAGGTCGAACGCCTCTCGAAGCTTGCGCTCGAGATAGCGGAGATAAGTGGCCGGTAGCTCCCGGTTCGCAAACAACGTGAATGTGGGCGGATCGGCCGCGCCCTGTAGCGCGTAGAGCACCCGGGCGCCGTGGGGAGCGGGCTGCGCAGCCTGCGCGGCCACGATCACCTCGTTCACCCGGCGAGTGGGAACGCGCCGGTGATAGGCCTCGATGGCATCGGCGAGCGCGGGAAGCAACTTGTGCACGCCCTTGCCGGTCTTAGCGCTGATCTTGAGGACGACGGCATCACCCACGAAGTGCAGCTTGTCGCCCAGACGACGATCGGGCAGCCCGCGGCATCGATCCTCTCGGCCAGCCGTTGATCCTGCGCCGTGACGCTCTCGGTGGCATCGATGAGGAGCAGCGCGACGTCGGCGCGATCGACGGCTTGCAGCGCTCGCACCAACGAGTAGTACTCGGTGCCCTCGTCGATGCGCGAGCGGCGGCGCATGCCGGCGGTGTCGATGAACCGCACCGGGCCGTCCTCGGTCTCGACGACGGTGTCGATCGCGTCGCGGGTCGTGCCTGGCAGGTCGTGCACCACAGCCCGCTCGTCGCCGATGAGGCGGTTGAAGAGCGTCGACTTGCCGACGTTCGGGCGGCCGACGATGGCGACCGAGAACATGCGGTCCGCCTCTGCCTCTGCCTCTGCCTCCGCGACCGCCTCGATGACGGACAGCGCCGGCGGCAGGGCGGCCACGAGGGCGTCGAGCAGGTCGCCCGCGCCGCGTCCATGGAGTGCGCTCACCGGGAGCGGCTCGCCCACCCCCAGCGACAGCAGCTCCCACGTCGCCGCTTCGTGGACCGAGTCGTCGACCTTGTTGGCGACGAGGAGCACGGGCCGGCCCGTGCGTTGGAGCCAGTCGGCGACCCGCGCGTCCTCGTCGGTGATGCCGACGGTCGTGTCCACCACGAACAGGACCGCGTCCGCACCGGCGACGGCGCGCTCGCTCTGCCGGCTCACCTTCTCGTCGAGATCGGTGCCGCCGGGCAGCCAGCCGCCCGTGTCGACGAGGCGGAACGACCGGCCCGCCCATTCGGCTTCCACCTCCTTGCGATCGCGGGTGACGCCCGGATGTACCTCGACGATCGCCTCGCGGCGGCCGAGGATCCGGTTCAGCAGGGTCGACTTGCCGACGTTCGGGCGGCCGACGATGGCGACAACGGGCAGGTCGCTCATCGGCCGACGCCCAACGCGGCGCGCAGCGCGACGCCGTCGGTCGCCACGATCTCGACCGGGCGCGGGAGGTCGGCCGGGGTGGTGCCGTCGAGGAACCGGCCGTGCGAGAGACAGACGTCGGGCAGCAAGTACCGATGCCCCGCCGGCTCGTCGCCGAGGACGCGGGCGATGTCCTCCCCCACCAGGAGCCCGGTGACCCCGATGTTCCCGCCGAAGAACGCGTTGTCCACCGGTACGACTCGCACGTCGTCGCGCCCCAAGCCCGCGACGAGCGGCTCGAGCACAACCGCGCCGTAGCTGCCGGTGAGGATCCCGACCGGCGCACCCGTGCGAGGGCGGATGGCGACCATCCCCGGCGCGAGGCGGGGCCCCCGGTAGGGCTCGTACTCCTCGGTCGGAGCAGCGGCGTCCACCCACGCGAAGAACCCCGCCTCGGGGCCGGTGGGCTCGGCGACCCGACCCGTGAACTCCAGCTCGAACGTGCGTGCCATGCCGATGCCGTCCTCGTGCATCGGGAACCCCTCGTACGTCTCAGGGGCCGGGAAGGGGCGGCCGGCCAGCAGGTAATACTCGTCGGCCGCGAACACGAGCCGGCGCCCGAGCGCGCCGAAGAACACGGCCTGCCAGTCGGCGACGCAGTCGACGACGGCGCCGGCCTCGGCCTCGGTGTGGGGCCGCATGCGCGCTTCGTGCGACCACCGGCTCACCCCCAGCGGGACCACGCACAACGACGCCAGCTCGGGATACTCGTCGAGGACGCCCACGAGCGTGTCCTCCAGCACGCCGCCGTCGTTGATGCCGGGACACACGACCACCTGGCCGTGGACGGTCACGCCGTGGTCGAGCAATGCCCGCAGCCATCGCAAGCTCGTCGCCCCTCGCCGGTTGCGCAGCATCTCGGCCCGGACGTCCGGATCGGTGGCGTGGATGCTCACGTTCAGCGGCGAGAGGCCTTCGGTCACGACCCGTTCGAGGTCCGCTTCGGTGAAGCGAGTGAGCGTCGTGAAGTTCCCGTAGAGGAACGACAGCCGGTAGTCGTCGTCCTTCAAGTAAAGGCTCTGACGAAGGCCGGGGGGGAGTTGGTAGATGAAGCAGAACTCGCAGTGGTTGTCACACGTGCGCACTTGGTCGAACAGTGCCGAGTGGACCTCTACACCGAGCGGCTCACCGTCGCCCTTGTCGATCTCGACGGTGCATTGCAGCCCGCCCCGTTCGACCTCGAGCACGACGTCGGCCTCGTCGGTGAGCCAGCGGTACTCGATGATGTCCCGCGGCACCCGGCCGTTGATGCTGACCAGCTCGTCGCCGACGGCCACGCCGGCGCGCGCGGCCGGAGAACCGGGCGCGACAGCGACGACGCGAGGCGTGGACATGAGGGTCAGGATACGGCGACGGCCGCCAGTAGCCTGCCGAGAGTGCCTGTCGAGAAGGTCCTGCTCGCCGCGCCGCGGGGTTTCTGTGCCGGGGTCGAGATGGCGATCAAGGCACTGGCGTGGATGGTCCGGGCCTTCGAGCCCCCGGTGTACTGCTACCACGAGATCGTCCACAACCGGCTGGTGGTCGAACGTTTCGAGGCTCTCGGCGTGGTGTTCGTGGACGACGTCGCCGACGTCCCGCCC
>WNGA01008988.1_pt1 | contig 36808 bp, 30 predicted proteins | sample 5400061 | NCBI WGS metagenome assembly WNGA01 (sample SAMN13153366, study PRJNA577476) | soil metagenome | isolation source: 100 cm soil or saprolite under grassland replicate 2 | place: USA:California | collected 2016-06-15
TTCTTCAAGGGGTACAAGCCGCAGTTCTACTTCCGGACCACGGACGTGACCGGCGTGATCGAGCTCGAGGAGGGCGTCGAGATGATCATGCCCGGCGACAACACCGAGATGATCATCCGCATGGAGAAGCCCATCGCCATGGAGGAGGGCCTCCGCTTCGCCATCCGCGAGGGCGGCCGCACGGTCGGCGCCGGTAGGGTAACCAACATCCTCAAGTAGTCAGGACCGAACATGCCCAAGACGGATAACCGGCCGACGATCACGCTGGCGTGCACCGAGTGCAAGCGGCGGAACTACGTCACCGAGAAGAACCGGCAGAACGACCGCGACCGGCTGGAGCTCAAGAAGTACTGCCGGTGGTGCCGCGGCCACACCCTGCATCGCGAGACCCGCTAGCGGCCCGTACGTCACCGCGCGGTGACCTTGCCGTGGCGGATGGCGAACGCCAGGGCCTCGGTCTTCGAGTGCACGGCAAGCTTCGTGATGATGTTCTGGACGTGCGTCCGGAGCGTGGCCGGGCTCATGCCGAGGAGCGTAGCCACGGCGCCCGGCGACATCCCGTCGGCCATGTGCTGGAGGATCTCGAGCTCCCGGGGGGTCAGACGGTCGGCCCGCTGCTGGGCGGTGGCCTGCTCGGCCCGGCGGTGACGGAGCCGGCCCAGCAGGCGCCGGCGCTCCCTGGGCCCCAGGAGGTCGTTCCCCGCCGCGGCCCCCCTGACCATCTCGCCCAGCCGTTCCACGGGGTCGAACTTCGACAGGTGCCCGGCCGCGCCGGCCTCCACGGCCTGGGCGATGAGCACGTCGCTCTGCTCGGTGACCAGCGCGAGGATCGCGGTGTCGGGGGCCGCTCCCCGCATCTCCCGGATGATCTCGACGGCGTCGTGGCCCCGGACGCCGAGGTCCACCAGGGCCACCGTGGGACGGTGCTCGGCGACGGCGTCCACCGCGTCTCCGTGGGCCACGGACGCCACCACCCGGACGCCGTCCTCGAGGTCCAAGGCCAGCTGCAGGGCGTCGGCGAACATCCGGTGGCCCTCCACGATCAGCACGGTGATGCCGTCCCTCCTCGCCATCGCGGCCACATCGTAGGGCCGCTCCGCCGGCTCGCCGCAAGTTGCTCCGCTCGCGGTGCGTTCGGTACCTTGGACGCGGCCCCCGCCCCGGGCCGGCCAGCTGACGCACGCATGCGGGGGCCCGCTCGACCGCACCGAACGCGAGGAGGACACACGTGGGCCGACTGGAAGGGAAGGTGGCCATCGTCACCGGCTCCGGCCGGGGGATCGGGCGGGCCACCGCCGAGATGTTCGCCCGGGAGGGCGCGGCGGTCGTCGTGAACGACGTCGACCCCGATCCGGCGAACGAGGCCGCCCAGGCCATCAAGGAGGCCGGGGGACAGGTCCAGGTCTCCACCCACAACACGGTCGAGATGGACCAGGCGACGGCACTGGTGGCCGGGGCCGTCGAGGGGTTCGGCACGGTCGACATCCTGGTGAACAACGCCGGGATCACCCGCGACAAGACGTTCCACAACCTCGACGACGAGATCTGGGACTTCGTCCTCGACGTGAACCTGAAGACCGCGTTCCACTCGTCGCTCGCCGTCGTGCAGCACATGCGCGCCGCGGCCAAACGGGAGATGAGCGAGCTTGGGAAGGCCGCCTATCACCGGAAGATCACGTTCACGACCTCGGCGGCCGCGCTTCTCGGGAACGCCGGCCAGGCCAATTACACGGCCGCGAAGGGAGCCATCATCGGCCTCACGAGGACGCTCGCCCGCGAGCTCGGGCCGTTCCACATCAACGTGAACGCGGTCGCCCCCGGGTTCATCGAGACCCGCTTGACCGCAGCGAAGGCCGAGGGCTCGGACCTGGGAATCCCCGACCCCATCCGCACGATGGCGCTCATGATGATTGCGCTCGGGTACTACGGGCAGCCGGAGGACGTGGCGAAGGTTCACACGTTCCTCTCCTCCGGGGACTCCGACTACGTTTCCGGCGTGATCATCCCGGTGTCCGGCGGGCAGTTGGGAGCGTGAGATGACGCTGAATCAGTCGCTCGTCGGCAAGACCTACGAGGAGATCGAGTTCACTGTCGAGCGGGACCGGGTGAACCAGTTCCTCGACGCCATCGGGGACCACACTCCGGTGTTCCGCGACCCCGATGCCGCGAAGGCCGCCGGGTTCGCCGACCAGGTCGCGCCGCCGACGTTCATCGCGGTCATCCAGATCATGACGAGCGGCCAGGTGGTGCTGGACCAGGAGCTCGGCCTCGACTATTCCCGCGTGGTGCACGGCGAGCAGTCCTACTCCTACCAGCGGCCCCTCGTGGTGGGCGACGTGGTCAGGGCGACGCCGCGCATCGCCGCGATCGAGGCCAAGAAGTCCAACGAGTTCCTGACCATCGAATCGGAGGTCCACGACGCGAACGGCGATCTGGTGCTCACCGCTCGCACGACCTCGATCTCCCGTGGAACCGGAGGCGCGTAGATGACGGCGCAGGTCGATTTCGAGGACGTGAAGGTGGGGGACGAGATCCCCGTTCGCGCCAAGGTGGTGAAACGGGAGGACGTGAAGGCCTACGCCGACGCCTCCGGCGACCAGAACCCGCTGCACCAGGACGACTCGTTCGCGCAGATGGTCGGGTTCCCCGGGATCATCGCCCACGGGATGTTCACCATGGCCCACCTCACCTCCACGCTCACCGGCTGGCTGGGTGACCCGGCCGCGCTGAAGGACGTGGACGTGCAGTTCCGGGCCGTGGTGTTCATGGACGAGACCATCGAGGCAGGAGGCAGGATCACCGAGCTCGACCCGGACGCCCGCACGGCGAAGCTCGACGTCTGGGTCCGCCTGGAGCGGGCCGGGGTGACCGAGTATCCGATCAAGAACTCCACCGCCGAGGTGCAGCTCGCGTAGGCGTGCCTGCCGGGCAACACCGCATCCCATCGAGGGGCGGGCTCCGAGCCCGCCTCTCGCCGTTCTGCCCTTCACCTACCCGCGCGTAACCTACCGGCCGGTAGCGCGGTCGAAGGATGATGCCGGGTGGTGAGCGCGGAGCTCCTGGCGGCCTGCCGGCGAGGCGACCGTGAGGCGTTCGAGGAGCTCGTCGAGCTGACCCACCGGCGGGTCTACAGCCTGGCCTACCGGCTCACGAACGACCGGGCCGAGGCCGAGGACGTGGCCCAGGAGGCCTACCTCCGGATGTTCCGGGGGCTGGCCGGGTTCCGGGAGGAGGCCCGGTTCGAGACATGGATGCACCGGATCGTCACGAACTGCGCGCTCACGATGCTGAAGCGCCGGGGCCGGTTCGGCGACCTGCTCGCCGAGGAGCCCCCGGACGTTCCGGTGCCGGATGTCGCGGCCTCACGCACCGCCGACCGGGACGCCCTGTCCCGGGCCCTGGCCGGACTGCCGGAGGGGCAGCGCGTCGTCGTCCTGCTGAAGGACGTGTACGGGCTGTCCTGCCGGGAGATCGGGGAGGAGATCGGGATCGAGGAGGGCGCTGTGAAGGTCCGGCTGCACCGGGCCCGCAAGCGCCTCAAGGAGGCCCTCGATGAGCCCGACGAGCAGGCGGGTCCGGTGTGAGGACGTCCGCGAGCTCCTGCCCGAGTACGCCGAGCCGGGGCCCCGCCCGGCCGGCCCCGTCGAGCTCCACCTGGCGTCGTGTCCGGGGTGCCGGGCCGACCTCGCCGCCTACCGGTCCCTGCTGAGCTCCCTCGAATCCATCCGCGACGGTGAGATCGCGGCCCCCGAGGGGTACCTCGAACGGTCCCTGCACGTGGCCCGGGTCGAAGCGCTGCGGGGGAAGGTCCGCTCCGCCACCGACGTCCGGGCGGCGTCGGCCCGGGTGGGGGAGGCGGTCCGCCGCCACTCCACCGGCCTGCGATACGTCCTGGCCACCCTGGGGGGCGCCGCCGCCGGAGCCACCGCCATCGCCCTGGTGTGGTGGTCGCTGGGCCGGCGCACCATCGGCCCGGCCCCGCTGTAGCCGCTACGCCGGGCGGTTCCGGCCGGTGGAGCGCTGGAGCCCGGTGGCCAGGGTCTGCATGGTGGTCCCGATCTGATCCACCACCACCTCGACGTCCCGGTCGAACCGCTCCCCGATGATGATCGCGGTGCGGTCCAGCCGATCGGCCAGGGCCGTGGCGGCCCTGGCCACCGACTCCACCGTGGTCCGGTTCTCCCGGCGGAACAGCTCCCCCAGCACCGCCAGGCGCTCGTCCATGGCTTCGCTGATCTCCCGGGGGAGCGCGGCGGCCAGCTCCTTGATGGCCCGGATGGCCTCCTTGGCGGCGGCCTGCTCCTCGACCACCGCCAGCCGGCCGGCCAGGGCGGTGTTGTCGGAGCGGATCAGCTGGGCCAGGGCCGTGATCCGGTCGGACAGGGCGCGGGTCAGGGACTCCTCCAGCGCCCGCCGGGCCGTGTCCACGGCGAACGAAGTGGCCCGCGTCACGTGGTCCTCGAGATTCCGTCGGGCCGCGTCCACCGCCCGCTGGACCTCCAGGGCGGCCGGGGTCACCTTGGCCTCGACGACGCCCTCCACGACCTGCGTGGACCGCTCGATGATCGATTCCTCGAGCGCGCCGAGGCCGGCCCGCATCGCCCGGTCGGTCCGCTCGAGCTGCTCGTCCATCCGCCGCTGCACCAGGTCGATGTGGCCGTCCACGCTCCGGGACAGGGACGTGATCCGCTCGTCGATCGAGTCGTGGAGCTGGACGAACCGCCGGTCCATGGCCGCGATGAAGTCGGCCATGCCGACCTCCACCGACCGCAGGATCTCCCCGTGGATCCGCTGCTCGATCTCGTCCACCGTCCACCCCAGGGCGGCCTGGGTCAGCTCGGCCAGCCGGCCCAGGCGCTCGTCGATGCCCCGGGTGGCGTCGGCGCCGGCCTCCTGGGCCCGCTCCACCAGCCGGATCCGCATGTCCTCGGACTCCGCCCGCATCTGGTCCACGATGTCGGCCAGGCGCTCGTGGAGCGCGGCGGACACGCGGCCGGTGGCCTCCACGGCCGCGGCCCGGGCCGCCTCCACCTGAGCCCGGACGGTCTCCAGCCGCTCCGCCTGGTCCTGCATCTTGCCGTCCTGCTCCTGGAGCCCGGCCAAGGTCCGCCCCTCCACCGCGGCCAGTGCCTCGCCCAGGACCTGGGCGTCGTGCCGCAGCCGGTCGTGGACCCCCTGGAGCTGCACGGCCACGGCCTCGCGGAGCCGGGCCTCGGAGTCCCGAGCCTCGGCGTCCAGCCGGGCGCCGAGGGCCTCGATGGCCTCGGCGGTCTCCCCGAGCCGGCCGTCCACGGCCCGCACGGCCTCCGACGTGTGGACGAGGCGCCCGCCCAGCGCCTCCAGGACCCGCTCGGACTCCTCCCGGACCAGGCCGTCCGTGTGCTCGGTGGCGGTCTGGACCCATTCCACGATGGCCCGGTCACGGGCCGACAGGTACTCCACCACCTGGCCCAGGTAGTCCTGGACCGCGTGGAGCCGCTCGGCTACCGGGCCCAGGTCCACGTCGAACGCCGGTCCCCCCTGGTCCTCGGCGCCGCCCGGCCGGCTCCCCGGCTGCAGCTCGGCCACCGCGGCGCGGACGGTCTGGAGGCCGTCGTTCAGGCGCTCGTGGAGCTCCCGCGAGGTCCGGTCGATGCTCTCGAGCGTGGCCTGCATCGCGTCGCCCACCCGGCGGTCGATCCGCCCGTCGATGGACTGCAGCGTGGCCTCCATCCCGCCGAGGCGCTGGTCCAGCGTGACCAGGGTCATCAGCTCCCGGACGCTCTCGCCGGACGCCGCCTCGCCGAGGGCGTCGGTCAGGGCCCGCGCCGCGGACTCCACGCCGGAGAGGTTGCCCTCGATGCGCTCCACGCGGACGCCCAGGGCCTGGAAGCGCTCGTCGGAGTGCGCGATGAGACCCCGGATGGCCTGGTCCCGGGACAGCTCGCTGAGGATCCGCTCCCGAAGCACGCCGAGCTCCTCCTCGGTGCCCTGCCAGGCCTCCTCTGCGGCGGCCGCCATCTGGGCCCTGGCGCTCTCCTCGAGCTCGGCCAGACCGCGCTCGAACCGCTCGACGATGCTGCGGTGGGCGGCTCCGATCTCGCCGGCCAGCGAGGGGTCCAGGGTGGAGGTGGAGGATCCGGAACGGGAGCCGAACAGCCGCCGCCGGGGGAGTCCGGACGTGCCGCGGCCGCCGGGGTCTGCGGTTCCACTCATCTTCGCGTCGCTCTCCGGGGCCGGCGAGGCGCGTTCGTGCGCGAGTGTAGGGGACGCCGGACACGCATACACGCAACCTGAGCAGGGAATTTGCGCGGTGGCGGGGGCCGCCGAGCCCGTCCGGGGGGCCGCCGGACGGGGGCTCCGGGCTGCTTTGCCGGGGCGTGGGGCGCACCCTATACTGGTTCGGGCTCCCCTCCTCCGGTCGGATCACCGGCAACAAGGCGAAGGGGCGTAGCTCAATTGGTAGAGTCCCGGTCTCCAAAACCGGTGGTTGGGGGTTCGAGTCCCTCCGCCCCTGCAAGGGAGTGACATGAACAGGCAGACCAAGCGGCTGATGGCCCGACAGGAGGCGGCCCGACAGCGGGTCACCGGCTCGGCCGCGCCCCGGCGACCTCCGACGCAGCAGGAGCGCAAGAAGCGCGTCCCGCCGCGCCAGTTCCTGAAGGAGGTCCGTCAGGAGCTCAAGAAGGTGAACTGGCCGACCCGCAAGGAGCTCGGCGCGTACTTCGTGGTGGTCCTGGTCTCCGTGGTGGTCCTGACCTCGTTCGTGTTCGGGCTCGACTACGGGTTCTCGAAGGCCGTGCTCCAGATCTTCGGGGGCGGCTGAGTCACTTCACGAAGGAAACCGCGTATCCCATGGATCAAGCACAGGACCAGTTCGGCACGGCCGACGACGCTTCGGACGAGCCCCTCGGGGGGCCGGACGCATCCGTGCCCGCCGAGGGCGAGGAACGTGAGGAGGCCTCCCCGCCCCTGGGGGAGGGCACGAGCGGTGAGCCCACCTACGACGTGCCCACCGGCGACGACGTCTCCGCCCCGGCCGAGGCCCCGCCCGCCGACCGGGAGGCCGACGAGCCCGTGGAGAACGACTCCATCGCCGAGGTCCTGGCAGGCGAGCCCGATGCCGGGGAACCGGCCTCGGACGAGCCCGCCGCGCTGGTGAAGTCCGCCGTGGAGGAGGCCGAGCTCACCGAGCCCGCCGCCGAGGCCGTGGTCGAGGCCGAGGAGCCCGCGGAGGCCGAGGAGCCCGAGAAGCCCGAGCGCAAGCCGGCGGCCGCCGCGGCGCCCCGGGTGGAGTCGGGCGACGGCGCCCACGATCCCTTCGGAGGCCCCGGCGACTGGTACGTCGTGCACACCTACGCCGGCTACGAGAACAAGGTCAAGGCCAACCTGCTGTCCCGGATCCACTCCATGCAGATGGAGGACAAGATCTTCGCCGTCCACATCCCGATGGAGGACGTGCTCGAGATCAAGGGCGGGAAGCGGCAGATCGTCCAGCGGAAGGTCTTCCCCGGCTACCTGCTGGTGAAGATGTTCTACGACAACGACTCCTGGTACGTCGTGCGGAACACCCCCGGCGTCACCGGGTTCGTGTCGAGCGGCACCGGCACCAAGCCCACGCCGCTGTCGAAGCGCGAGGTCGAGAAGATCCTCGCGGTGAAGCAGGAGACCGAGGCCAAGCCGACGTTCCGCCTGGAGTTCGAGGAGGGCGACACCGTCCGCATCATCTCGGGCCCCTTCGCCGAGTTCCAGGGCACGATCTCCGAGATCAACGTGGACCAGAGCAAGCTGAAGGTCCTGGTGAACATCTTCGACCGGGAGACCCCGGTCGAGCTGGGGTTCGACCAGGTCGCGAAGCAGTAGTCTGGATTGGACTAGAGACAGAGAAGGAGCAACCGAACGAGCGCGGGAGGCCCCGTCCCTGGGCCGCCGGTACCGCAGGAGGTGACGAACATGGGAGGCGCTGCACGACGCAGCCGCAAGAAGGTCTCGGCCCTGGTCAAGCTGCAGATCAAGGCGGGCCAGGCCACCCCCGCCCCGCCCGTGGGCACGGCCCTCGGCCAGCACGGGGTCAACATCATGGACTTCTGCCGGCAGTACAACGAGGCCACGCAGCAGTACGCCGGCCAGGTCATCCCGGTGGAGCTGACCATCTACGAGGACCGCACGTTCTCGTTCGTGACGAAGCAGCCGCCCGCCTCGGAGCTGATCAAGCAGGCCGCCGGCATCGAGTCGGGGTCCGGCGAGCCGAACCGCAAGAAGGTGGGGAGCGTGTCCCGGGACCAGCTCCGCCACATCGCCGAGCGGAAGATGGTGGACCTCAACGCGAACGACGTGGACGCCGCGATGAAGATCCTCGCCGGGACGGCCCGGAGCATGGGCATCGAGGTCCGGTCGTGAAGCGCGGCAAGCGGTACACGCAGGCCTCCGAGGCCATCGACCGGACCAGGACGTACATGCCCGGCGAGGCCCTCACGCTCCTGAAGCAGATGCCGGAGGCGAAGTTCGACGAGACCGTCGAGGTGGCGTTCAACCTCGGAGTGGACCCCCGGAAGGCCGACCAGATCGTCCGGGGCACGGTGTCGCTCCCGCACGGATCCGGGAAGTCCGTCCGGGTCGGGGTGTTCGCGGTGGGGGACAAGGCCCGGGAGGCCCGGGAGGCCGGCGCCGACGTGGTGGGCGGCGAGGAGCTGGTCGACGAGGTCATCAAGGGCAACATCGACTTCGACGCCGCCGTGGCCACGCCCGACCTCATGCCCGCGGTCGGGAAGGCGGGCCGTGTCCTCGGTCCCCGGGGACTCATGCCGAACCCCAAGGCCGGCACCGTGACGAACGACATCGCGAAGGCCGTGGCCGACATCAAGGGGGGCAAGCTCGAGTACCGGACCGACCGCCAGGGGAACCTGCACCTCGTGATCGGCAAGCGCTCGTTCGGCGAGCAGGCTCTCAAGGAGAACTACCTCGCGGTGATCGACGAGATCCTCCGGGCCAAGCCGGCCGCCGCGAAGGGCAAGTACGTGAAGAGCCTCACGCTGTCCACCACGATGGGCCCGGGACTCCGCATCGACCCCGGCCACCTTCGCGAGCTGGACTCGGTCCAGGCCTGAGGAGAGGGCCGGACGGCCCGCCAACAGGAGGGCCCCGGGCTCCGAGCCACCATGGCCTGCTCGCCTAGACTTCGCACATGAGGATGGTCAGCCCGGAGGAGGCCGTCTCGGTCGTCCGCTCGCGCCACCAGGTGTACGTGCACGCTGCAGCCGCAGTTCCGTCGGTGCTCCTCGGCGCGCTGGTGGCCCGGGCCTCCGAGCTGGAGGAGGTCCGGGTGGTCCACCTCCACGTCGAGGGACCCGGACCCCACCTGGCCCCCGAGATGGAGGGGCATTTCCGCCACGTCGCGCTGTTCATCGGGCCGAACGCCCGGGCCGCGGTGAACGAGGGCCGGGCCGAATACGTGCCGGTGTTCCTCCACGACACCGTGGACCCCAGGTCTGCGCGGACTCCATCGGCTACCGGCTGTACAGCGGCGTCGGGGGCCAGATGGACTTCATCCGGGGGGCGGCGCTGGCGCCGGAGGGCCGGGCCATCATCGCCCTGCCCTCGACGGCGGCCGGGGGGACGTCCTCCCGCATCGTGCTGGGCCTCCGGGAGGGGGCCGGGGTGGTCACCACCAGGGCCCACGCCCGGACCGTGGTCACCGAGCACGGGGTGGCCGAGCTGTACGGCCGGAGCATCGCGGAGCGGGCCCGGGCGCTTATCGGCGTGGCCCACCCCGACTTCCGCGAGGACCTCGAGGCCCAGGCCCGCAAGGTCAACTACCTGTAACGAGCAAGCCCGCCGACGCCGGCCCCGGTCGGCACGGGTCCCGTCGGCTGCTAGCATGTGCGGGCCGCAGACAGCAGGGGCGCGTGCGCGTAATCCCTTCGGGGCACCTGCCGAGGCGAATCGAGGCTTCGAGCGCGTCGCCTCCGCCTGAGCTGTCGGCGGAGGCGTTTCTTCGTGTGCGCGAGGAGCATCGAATGCCGAAGTCGGAGAAGGTCCAGAAGGTCTCGGAGCTCACGGAGCGGATCCGGGGATCCCGGGCCATGTTCATCGCGGACTACCGCGGGCTCACGGTGGCCGACGTCACCGAGCTCCGCCGGACGCTGCGAGAGTCCGGGGCCCGGTTCACCGTGGCCAAGAACACGTTGTTGAGGCGGGCCGCGGGGGAGGCCGGCGTGGACGGTCTCGACGACCTCCTGCAGGGCCCCACGGCCGTCGCGTTCGTGGACGGCGACCCCATCACGGCGGCGAAGTCGCTGGTGGACGCGATCCGACGGTTCCGCACGCTCGAGATCCGCGGCGGGTTCATGGAGGGCCGGGTCATGACCTCGGCCGAGGCCCAGAACCTGGCCACGATCGAGCCCCGGGAGGTCCTGCTGGCCAAGCTGGCCGGAGCCATGAAGGCGGAGATGTCCAGGGCGGCCTACATGCTCCAGGCCCTGCAGTCGCGGTTCCTGTCGGTGCTGGAGGCCTACCGGGAGAAGGTCCCCGCTGGCGAGGCCCCGGCCGCCGAGGAGCCCGCCGCCGAGGCGGAGGAGGTGCCGGCCGAGGAGGCCGGGACCGAGGTGGAGGAGACCGCGCCCGAGGCGGACGTGCCGGAGGAAGCGACCGAGGCGGACGTGCCGGAGGAAGCGACCGAGGAAGAAGCATCGACGGACGAGGAGCCCGCCGCCGAGGCGGCCGGTGAGGAAGGAAAGGAGTAGGCCGTGGCCACGACGAAGCTCAGCTCCGAGGAGCTGCTGGATCACTTCAAGGGCATGACCCTGCTGGAGCTGTCGGAGTTCATCAAGAAGTTCGAGGAGACCTTCGAGGTCACGGCTGCGATGGCCGCCGTGGCGCCCGCGGCCGGCACCGGAGGCGGCGCGGCGGCTGCCGAGGAGGAAGAGGAGAAGACGGAGTTCGACGTCGTCCTCGTCGGAGCCGGCGACAAGAAGATCCAGGTGATCAAGGAGGTCCGCTCGCTCACCAGCCTCGGCCTGAAGGAGGCCAAGGACCTCGTGGACAGCGCTCCCAAGCCCGTGCTGGAGCGGGTCCCCAAGGACCAGGCCGACGCGGCCAAGGAGAAGCTCGAGGCGGCCGGCGCCAGCGTCGACGTCAAGTAGGCGAGCGGAACCGAACCGCACGCGCGGGGGGCCGGGCCGGGCGGGTCCGGCCCTTCGCCGTCCCCGGGATCAGGACGCCGAGTCCCGGAACCACCCCACGGTCCGGGCCAGGGCGTCGTCGAGGCCCACGCGGGGCTCCCAGCCCAGGAGCTCCCGGGCCCGCGTGATGTCGGGCTTGCGATGGGTGGGGTCGTCCACCGGGCGCTCCACGAACCGGATGTCCGGCTCCACGCCGACGGCGCGGCACACCGCGCGGGCCAGGTCCACCACGGTGACCTCCTCGGGGTTCCCCAGGTTCACGGGGTCCACGACCTCGCTGTCGAGCAGGCGCACGATCCCCTCGACCAGGTCACCCACGTACCCCACCGAGCGGGTCTGCGACCCGTCCCCGCTGACCGTGAGCGGTTGGCCGGCCAGGGCCTGGGCCACGAAGGTCGGCACCGCCCGCCCGTCGTCGGGACGCATCCGCTCGCCGATCGTGTTGAAGATGCGGACGATCCGGGTGGGGATGCCGTGGACGCGGTGGTAGGCCATGGCCATGGCCTCGGCGAACCGCTTGGCCTCGTCGTACACGCCCCGGGGGCCGATCGGGTTCACGTTCCCCCAGTACGACTCGGGCTGGGGGTGGACCAGCGGGTCCCCGTACACCTCGGACGTCGAGGCCAGCAGGAACCGGGATCCCTTGGCCTTGGCCAGGCCCAGGGCGTTGTGGGTGCCGAGGGCGCCCACCTTCAGCGTCTGGATGGGCAGCACCAGGTAGTCCACGGGCGAGGCCGGCGACGCGAAGTGCAGGACCGCGTCCACGGGCCCTTCGACGTGCACCCCGTCGCTCACATTCTGGTCCAGGAACTCGAACCGGTCGCCGGCGAGGTGGGCCACGTTGGACCGCCGGCCCGTCACCAGATTGTCCACGCAGACCACCGCGGCCCCGTCCGCCAGGAAGCGCTCGCACAGGTGAGACCCGATGAATCCCGCGCCGCCCGTCACCACGACGCGCCGATTCGGAGTGCTCACGGCTCCGGATGGTACCCCGCCGAGGTTGCCAACCGGGGGTTCGGTACCGTACAAGGGTCTGCATGGAGGGGGAACCGCAGGGTTTCGGGCAACGCCTGAGGACGGCGCGAGTCCACGCCGGTCTCTCGCAGTCCGGCCTGGAGGGGCGCAGCGGCATCCCCAAGGCCCGCCTGTCGCGCTACGAGAACGGGCATGTCCTGCCGTCGATCGAGACCCTGGGACGCCTGGCCGCCGCCCTCGGCGTCTCGGAGGCCAGCCTCCTCGGCGACCAGCGGGCCATCGTCGAGGAGTTCTTCAACGTCCTGTTCCGCCGGGGCATCCGGGTCTTCACCGTCGACCAGGCCATCCGGCTGGCCAACGCGGTGGCCGACATCCTGGAGACGGCGGCCCCCGCCGTGGAGCCCCCGGCGGGCTCGGGGGGAGATATGGCCAGCGCCACCATGAGCACGCTCGCGGACGGCGAGGCCGCCGTGGACGCTCCTGTCCCCGGATCGGCCCTCGAGTCGATGCCTGACCTCATGCCGCCGGCCTGAGGGCCCGTTCGCACCGCCGTCCCGGGTCAGACCGGGCCACCGTGCCGCCCACCCCGGATTGCCAGATCGGGGCTGGTCAGGGCCCTGCCGAGGTGCTAGTCTCGGGCTTGTCGCCGGGTGAGGCGGCAGTTGTGGCCTGCCCGGGTTGACTATGTGTCCTCCCGTTCCTATACTATTCGTTTGCCGTGCTGTCTCCCGCATGCCCTTGTTTTATGCATGACGTCTGTCCCTGAGGAGGGGATCATTCTTGCCTGACGCCCTGGTGCCTGGACGCGAGCGTGTCACCTTCGCCAAGTTGGAGGAGGTCCTCCCGCTCCCCGATCTCGTGGGGATCCAGCGCGAGTCGTTCGACTGGCTGCTGAAGACCGGCCTCAAGGAGGTCCTCGACGAGATCTCTCCGATCGAGGACTTCACCGAGCAGTTCCAGCTGTTCTTCGGCAATCACCAGTTCAAGGAGGTCAAGAACACCGAGGAGGAGTGCAAGGACAAGGACGTGACGTACTCCGCGCCGCTGTTCGTGGAGGCGTCGTTCGTGAACACCGTCACCGGCGAGATCAAGGAGCAGGAGGTGTTCATGGGGGACTTCCCGATGATGACCTCCGGCGGCACCTTCATCATCAACGGCACCGAGCGCGTGGTCGTCTCGCAGCTGGTGCGGTCGCCGGGCGTGTACTTTGACCGGTCCATCGACAAGACCTCCGACAAGGACGTGTACCTGGCCAAGGTCATCCCCTCCCGGGGGGCCTGGCTGGAGTTCGACGTGGACAAGCGCGACACGGTCGGCGTCCGCATCGACCGCAAGCGCCGCCAGTACGTCACGGTCCTGCTGAAGGCCCTGGGGTGGACGGAGGACGAGATCCTGGCCGTCTTCGACAACGCCCAGTCCATCCAGAACACCCTGGAGAAGGACCACATCACCACCCAGGAAGACGCCCTCATGGACATCTACCGGCGCCTCCGCCCGGGCGAGCCGCCCACGGCGGAGTCGGCCCGGACCCTGCTGGTGAACCTGTTCTTCAACTCCAAGCGGTACGACCTGGCTCGGGTGGGCCGGTACAAGGTGTCGAAGAAGCTCGGCGACGGCCCGGCCACGCTGCTGTCCCAGCTGAAGGCCCGGTTCAATGAGCTGAAGGCCAACGACAACCCGGACAAGAAGGGCCACGAGCAGGATCGCTACCGCGTGTTCGGCACCCTGCAGACCGGCGAGAGCGGCTCGGGCGCTCCCAAGGAGAAGACCATCCTCACGTTCGAGGACATCCTGAAGTCCGTCCGGTACCTGGTGAAGCTGCACGCCGGCGAGGAGGGCTTCGAGCCCGACGACATCGACCACTTCGGGAACCGGCGCCTCCGCAGCGTCGGCGAGCTGATCCAGAACCAGATCCGGATCGGCCTCTCCCGCATGGAGCGGGTAGTCCGCGAGCGGATGACCACGCAGGACGTCGAGGCCATCACGCCGCAGACCCTGATCAACATCCGTCCGCTGGTCGCCTCCATCAAGGAGTTCTTCGGGACCTCGCAGCTGTCGCAGTTCATGGACCAGACGAACTCCCTGGCCGGGCTGACCCACAAGCGGCGCATGTCGGCGCTGGGCCCGGGCGGCCTGTCGCGGGAGCGTGCAGGGTTCGAGGTCCGCGACGTCCACCCCTCCCACTACGGCCGGATGTGCCCGATCGAGACCCCGGAGGGACCGAACATCGGCCTCATCGGGACAATGTCGTCCTACGGCCGGATCAACCAGTTCGGGTTCGTCGAGACGCCGTACCGCAAGGTCACGAAGGGGCGGGTCACGGACCAGATCGACTACCTGTCGGCCGACGAGGAGGACCTCCACGTCATCGCGCAGGCCAACACGCCGCACGACCCCAAGGCCGGGAAGTTCTCGGAGGACCGGGTCCTGGTCCGTCGCAAGGGCGGCGAGGTGGACTACGTCGCCCCCGACGAGGTCGACTACATGGACGTCTCGCCGAAGCAGCTGGTGAGCGTGGCGGCCGCCCTCATCCCGTTCCTGGAGCACGACGACGCGAACAGAGCCCTGATGGGCGCGAACATGCAGCGCCAGGCGGTCCCGCTCGTCCGGAGCGAGGCGCCGCTCGTGGGGACCGGCGTGGAGTTCCGGGCCGCCGTGGACGCCGGGGACGTCGTGATCGCCGACGAGCCCGGCGTGGTGGAGGAGGTCTCCTCCGACGCCGTCGTCATCCGCGGCCGGACGGGCAACCTGCGGACCTACAGGCTGCTGAAGTTCCGCCGGTCGAACCAGGGCACCTGCATCAACCAGCGTCCGATCGTGGAGGCCGGGGAAAAGGTGTCGAAGGGCCAGGTCATCGCCGACGGCCCCTCGACCGACCAGGGCGAGCTGGCTCTCGGCAAGAACCTCCTGGTGGCGTTCATGCCGTGGGAGGGCCACAACTACGAGGACGCTATCGTGATCTCCGAGCGCCTGGTGAAGGACGACGAGCTGACCTCGATCCACATCGAGGAGCACGAGGTCGACGCCCGCGACACCAAGCTCGGGGCGGAGGAGATCACCCGGGACATCCCGAACGTCTCCGAGGAGATCCTGAAGGACCTCGACGAGCGGGGGATCGTCCGCATCGGGGCGGAGGTCAACCCCGGCGACTACCTGGTGGGCAAGGTCACCCCCAAGGGCGAGACCGAGCTCACGCCGGAGGAACGCCTGCTGCGGGCGATCTTCGGGGAGAAGGCCCGGGAGGTCCGGGACACCTCGCTGAAGGTGCCCCACGGCGAGTCCGGCAAGGTCATCGGCGTGCGGGTGTTCTCCCGCGACGACGGGGACGAGCTGGCCCCCGGCGTGAATCAGCTGGTGCGGGTGTACGTGGCCCAGAAGCGGAAGATCTCCGACGGCGACAAGCTGGCCGGTCGCCACGGGAACAAGGGCGTGATCGCCCGGATCCTCCCCGAGGAGGACATGCCGTTCCTGGAGGACGGGACCCCGGTCGACATCATCCTCAACCCGCTGGGCGTCCCGTCCCGGATGAACCTGGGCCAGGTCCTGGAGGCCCACCTGGGATACGCCGCGGCCATGGGGTTCACCTACGACGGCAGGTCACACGAGGGCCCCGTCCACGTCGCCTCGCCGGTGTTCGACGGCGCGAGGGAGTACGAGATCCTCGACGCCGTGCGCTCCTCGAAGCCCAACAGCGACGGGGTGCGGCTCATCGACGACCAGGGCAAGGCCCGGCTGTTCGACGGCCGGAGCGGCGAGCCCTACGACGAGCCCGTGGCGGTGGGGCACGTGTACATCCTGAAGCTGCTCCACCTGGTGGACGACAAGATCCACGCCCGGTCCACCGGCCCGTACTCGATGATCACGCAGCAGCCCCTCGGCGGGAAGGCCCAGTTCGGCGGGCAGCGGTTCGGGGAGATGGAGGTGTGGGCCCTGGAGGCGTACGGCGCCGCCTACGCCCTGCAGGAGCTCCTCACGATCAAGTCCGACGACGTCCTCGGCCGGGTCAAGGTGTACGAGGCCATCGTCAAGGGCGAGAACATCCCGGAGCCGGGCATCCCGGAGTCGTTCAAGGTCCTCATCAAGGAGATGCAGTCCCTATGCCTGAACGTCGAGGTCCTCTCGGCGGAGGGCAAGGAGATCGAGATGAAGGAGACCGACGAGGACGTCTTCCGGGCGGCCGAGGAGCTCGGCATCGACCTGTCCCGGCGCGAGCCGGCGGGAGCTGATTTCGACTAGTGGTCGGCCTCCATCTCCTCCAGGGCGGGCTGGGGCAGGTGCCCCAGCTACGCCGGGTACCCGGTCCGCTCGAGCATGGGCGCGATGGCCGGCATGACCCGTTCGATCTCGCCGGGGGTGGCGGTCCGCCACTTCTCGGGGCCGGACGGGGCCCTGACCTCCTGGCGTGCCCGGCGGGCCTCTGCGTCGGTGAAGGGGACGTCGAGCGCCTGGTGGACCTCCTGCATCTGGGCGGCTGGGTCGGCCAGGAGGTCCTCGTAGCGCACGTCGGCGAACCCGCCGGCCGGCAGGCCCGCCCGGAACCCCAGGATGGCCTCGGTGGCCGTCGTGTACTGGTGGGCGCAGACGTCCTCCAGGGGCCGGCCGTCGAAGGCGCGCCAGCCCGGCGGGAGGCTGAAGTGCCAGTGGCGCTCGGGGATGCCCGGGATGGTGAACGGGACCGGCAGCACGTAGGCCGGGTGCTCCCGTTCGCGCCACGCCACCACCAGGCTGGACACGGTGGCCCGGCCGTCGCGCTGGACGAAGACGTACCGCGCGTCGGGGAACAGGGCGTCGAGGTACGGCAGGCGGAGCGAGTTCCGGGGGGTCTTGTCCAGGAACCGCCCGCCGCGGGGCCTGGCCAGCGCGCCGATGGCCCAGGCCAGGTAGCGGCGCTCGAAGGAGCGCACGTCGCCGGGGCCCAGGGCGTTGGAGCGCCAGCCGTGCTCGCGCGGGTGGTGGAAGGACTCCCACAGGACGTGGCCCTCCTGGCCGATGGAGGCCAGGGCGGGGTTCGCCCGGAGCAGGGAGAACAACACGGAGGTGCCGCTTCGGGGGCACCCGATGACGAACACGGGCCGCGGGGGGAGCTTCCGGGGGGGGAGGACCGGGGCGAGAAGGACCAGTGGGATGGCTCGGCGGTTGCGCCGGAGCGCGGGGCGGAGGTTCACGCGGTCGGTGAGGCCGGGACCGTTCGGGAACACATGAGCGTTGATCTTATGGAAGCGATGACTGGCGGGGACTCCACCAAGGAGGCGGTGAGCTCGTGCTCGACGTGAACTATTTCGATGAGCTGAGGATCGGCCTGGCCACGGCTGACCAGATCCGGGCATGGTCCAACGGCGAGGTCAAGAAGCCGGAGACCATCAACTACCGGACCCTGAAGCCGGAGAAGGACGGGCTGTTCTGCGAGCGCATCTTCGGCCCCACCCGCGACTGGGAGTGCCACTGCGGCAAGTACAAGCGGGTCCGGTTCAAGGGCATCATCTGCGAGCGGTGCGGCGTCGAGATCACCCGCGCCAAGGTCCGCCGCGAGCGGATGGGCCACATCGAGCTGGCCGCCCCGGTCACTCACATCTGGTACTTCAAGGGCGTCCCGTCGCGCCTGGGGTACCTCCTCGACATCGCCCCCAAGGACCTCGAGCGGATCATCTACTTCGCCGCGTACGTGGTCACCCGGGTGGACTCCGAGCGTCGCCACCGCGACCTCCCCGAGATCGAGAGGGAGATCGAGGACGAGCAGCGCGAGATCGAGGGCCGCCGGGACGAGGAGATCTCCGACCGCCTCCGCGAGCTGGAGGACCGTCTGCGCGACCTCCAGGCCGAGGGGGCCAAGGGCGCCCAGCTGACCGCGGCCCGCCGGGAGTCCCAGCGCGAGATCGAGCGAATCTCCGAGGGGGCCAAGCGCGAGACCGAGCACCTCGACCAGGTCCTCGACGCGTTCAAGGGCCTGGCCGTGAAGCAGCTCGTGGCCGACGACGCCGTGTACCGGACACTCCGGGAGCGGTTCGGCGAGTACTTCGACGGCGGCATGGGCGCCGAGGCCATCAAGCGCCTGCTCATCGACCTCGACCTCGAGGCCGAGGCCGAGTTCCTCCGCGAGCAGATCCGCACGGCCAAGGGGACCCGCCGGCAGAAGGCCATCAAGCGGCTCAAGGTGGCCTCGAACTTCCTGGGGACCAAGAACTCGCCGCTCGGCATGGTCCTCGACGCCGTTCCGGTGATCCCGCCGGACCTCCGCCCGATGGTTCAGCTGGACGGCGGCCGGTTCGCCACGTCCGACCTCAACGACCTGTACCGCCGCGTCATCAACCGGAACAACCGGCTGAAGCGCCTGCTCGACCTCCAGGCCCCCGAGATCATCGTGAACAACGAGAAGCGGATGCTCCAGGAGGCCGTGGACGCGCTGTTCGACAACGGCCGCCGTGGCCGTCCGGTCACCGGGCCGGGCAACCGCCCCCTGAAGTCGCTGTCGGACATGCTGAAGGGCAAGCAGGGCCGGTTCCGCCAGAACCTGCTGGGCAAGCGGGTCGACTACTCCGGCCGGTCGGTCATCGTGGTCGGCCCGGAGCTCAAGCTCCACCAGTGCGGCCTGCCCAAGCAGATGGCCCTGGAGCTGTTCAAGCCGTTCGTGATGAAGCGGCTGGTGGACCAGAACCTGGCCCAGAACATCAAGTCGGCCAAGCGCATGGTGGAGCGGGCTCGCCCGCAGGTGTGGGACGTGCTGGAGGAGGTCATCCGGGAGCACCCGGTGATGCTGAACCGCGCCCCCACCCTGCACCGCCTGGGCATCCAGGCATTCGAGCCGGTCCTGGTGGAGGGCAAGGCCATCCAGATCCACCCGCTGGTGTGCACCGCGTTCAACGCCGACTTCGACGGCGACCAGATGGCCGTGCACGTCCCGCTGTCTGCGGAGGCCCAGGCCGAGGCCCGGGTGCTCATGCTGTCTGCGCACAACATCCTGTCGCCGGCCCACGGGCGGCCCATCGCCGTCCCGACGCAGGACATGGTCCTCGGCATGTACTACCTGACCATGGGCCGCCCGCGGCCGAAGAAGGAGGAGGCCATCCCGCGGTTCGCGAGCGCCGCGGAGGCGCTCCTGGCCGAGGACGCCGGGATGATCCATCTGCAGGACCTGATCAAGGTGCGCCTGCCGGGCAAGGCCATCCCGGAGGACATGCTCCCCGAGGGCTGGGCCGAGGCCGACACGAACGGCCGCGCGCCGCTCGTCGAGACCACGGCGGGCCGGGTCATCTTCAACGAGGCGTTCCCGCTGGAGTTCCCGTACGTGAACCGCCACATCCTGAAGGGTGACGTCGGCGCGCTGGTGGACGACTGCGTGCGCACCTACGACCGGGCACAGGTGCAGCGGGTGCTCGACGACCTCAAGCGGCTGGGATTCCACTACGCCACCCGCGCCGGTGTGACCCTCGGCGTGGAGGACGTCACCACGCCGCCGGACAAGGCGAAGATCCTCGACGAGCACGAGAAGCGGGCCCAGAAGGTCGAGCAGCAGTTCCGCAAGGGGATCATCACCGACGACGAGCGCCGGCAGGAGCTCATCGAGATCTGGACCGAGGCCACCGACCGCGTGAAGGACGCCATGGAGGCGAACTTCTCGCCGACGAACCCGATCTACATGATGGCGAACTCCGGAGCCCGGGGAAACATCATGCAGATCCGCCAGATCGCCGGGATGCGGGGCCTGGTGGCCAACCCGAAGGGCGAGATCATCCCGCGGCCCATCAAGGCCAACTTCCGGGAGGGCCTGTCGGTCCTGGAGTACTTCATCTCCACCCACGGCGCCCGGAAGGGCCTGGCCGACACCGCGCTGCGGACCGCCGACTCCGGGTACCTGACCCGGCGTCTGGTGGACGTGGCCCAGGAGGTAATCATCCGCGAGGAGGACTGCGGCACCGAGCGGGGCATCCCGGTCCGCGTGACCACGGTCACGCCGAAGGGCGAGCGGGTCCGGGCCGCCCACCTCGACACCAGCCTGTTCAGCCGGACGTTGGCCGAGGACGTGGTGGTGGACCGCAAGCCCGTGGCCAAGCGGGGCGACCTCCTCGACGACGAGGACGTCGAGCGGATCGCCCAGTCGGGCGTCGAGCGGGTCCGGGTCCGCACGGTGCTCGGATGCGAGGCCCAGTACGGGGTGTGCCGGATGTGCTACGGGCGGTCCCTGGCCAGCGGACGGCTGGTGGACATCGGGGAGTCCGTGGGGATCATCGCCGCGCAGTCCATCGGCGAGCCGGGCACCCAGCTGACAATGCGGACGTTCCACACCGGCGGGGTGGCCGGCGAGGACATCACGCACGGCCTCCCCCGGGTGGTCGAGCTGTTCGAGGCCCGGCGACCCAAGGGCGAGGCCCAGATCACCGAGCTGCCGGGGACCGTCACCCTCGAGGACGACGAGGAGAAGAAGGTCCGCCGGATCACGGTGACCTCCGACGACGGCGAGGAGGTGCAGTACCCGGTGTCGTACCGCCAGCGCCTGGCGGTCTCGAACGGCGACGTCGTGGACGTGGGCCAGCAGCTCACCGAGGGGTCGGTGAACCCGCACGAGAAGCTGCGCGTGGAGGGGGTCCAGGCTCTGCAGCTCTTCCAGGTGGAGGAGGTCCAGCAGGTGTACCGGTCACAGGGCGTCACCATCCACGACAAGCACATCGAGCTGATCGTCCGGCAGATGCTGCGCAAGGTGAACATCATCGAGCCGGGCGACACCGAGTTCCTCCCCGGCGAGCTGGTGGACCGCAAGCGCTTCGAGGAGACCAACGGCGCGGCGGTGGAGTCCGGCGGCGAGCCCGCCTCGGCCCGCCCGATCCTCATGGGGATCACGAAGGCCGCGCTGGCCACGGACTCCTGGCTGTCGGCCGCATCCTTCCAGGAGACCACGCGGGTGCTCACCGACGCCGCCATCTCGGCGAAGTCCGACCCGCTGCTCGGACTGAAGGAGAACGTGATCATCGGCAAGCTCATCCCCGCCGGGACGGGCATGAGCCGGTACCGGAACCTCCTGGTGAAGATCAAGCCGGAGGCCATCCCCGAGTACTGGCTGGCCCGCCAGCGGGAGCAGGCCGAGGAGCGCGGCGAGGCCGAGTACGGCTTCGAGGAGGCCGCCCCGGTGGGTCGCATGACCCGCGAGGAGGCCGAGCGGGCCCTGGGCGGCCTGCTGCCGACCAGCACCGAGGAATAGCCGGACCGCATCAGCGGGAACGGAGGAGGGAGCGGGCATGCGTGCCCGCTTTCTCGTCGTCCCGGCCCTAGCTTGGATTCTCGCGCACCCTTGTTCAGCGGCGAGCCCTGGGTCGCGGGCGCGGCCTACCGTCCCTGACCAGGGGATCCTGCATACCGGCAACGGCCGGTAAGACCCTTTCGCTGAACGCATCGAGCCCGCCTGCGCAAGTGGCGCCGGGTCATGCCCGCCCTAGCCGTGGCGGCCGGTCGGGGCGCAATCGCGAAGAACCCCAAATCACAGCCGTGTGATTCGGGACCCCGGACGCCTACGCCGCTTGCATCGTCCCCAATACCATTGCATAATAGCCCTTGATGCGTTCAGCGATACGACCCCATCGGAGGGAGGGACAGTTCTTCCTCGCCCCGGGCGAGGTGGCCCACCGGCGGTACGAGGCCCTCCGGGCCTATTTCGTGGAGGGGGAGACCGCGGCCGCCGTGGCCGACCGGTTCGGGTACACCGAATCGACCGTGGCCACGTTGGTCCGGGACTTCCGGGGAGGGGACCGGGCCTTCTTCCTCGATCGCCGGCCGGGGCCGAGGATCGCTCCGGCCAAGATGGCCGCCAGGGAAGAGGTGCTCCGGCTCCGGGCGGCCGGGCACTCGGTAACGGAGATCGCCGCGGCCCTGGCGACGGGCCCCACGGCGCTCAACCCCACCGGGGTGTGGGAGATCCTGCGCGACGAAGGACAGGGCCGCCTGCCGATCCGGCCCCCCCACGAGCGGTTCGGCCCCATGCGCGATCACCCGCCCCGTGTACGGCGGATGGCCTGGCCGGATCGGCCCCTGAGCGCCAAGACCTCGTTCGCCGGGGCCCTCCTGCTGGTGCCCGGACTGGTGGCCCTGGACATCGCCGGGGCGGTCCGGCGCGCAAGGCTTCCGGGTACCCGGGAGGTCCCGGCCCTGTCCTCGGTCCTGTCGCTGCTCGGGCTCAAGGCGGCAGCCCACCGGCGGACCTCGCACGTGGACGACGTGGCCACCGATCCCGGCTTGGCCGCGTTCGCCGGACTGGAGACCCTGCCCAAGGCCACCGCCCTCGGCACCTACAGCTACCGGCTGGACCGCCGGGCGAACGAGCGGCTGCTCCGGGCGCTGGCGGGGTCCATGACCCGGACGGGCCAAGCAGCGGGACATGACTTCGACCTGGACTTCCACGCCATCATGCACTACGGCGATGACGTGGCCCTGCAGACCCATTACGTGCCGAAACGATCCCAGCGTACCGAGGCCGTCCTGACGTTCTTCGCTCAGGACGGGACCACTCGCAACCTGGTGTACGCCAACGCCGCGTGCTCCAAGGAGACCCAGACCGGGGAGGCCGTGGCCTTCGCCCGGCACTGGAAGCGGGCCACCGGGGCCATGCCCGAGCTGCTGGTGTTCGATTCGAAGGTGACCACCGGGGCGGGGCTCGCGACGCTTCACGCCGAAGGGATCCGGTTCCTCACCCTTCGCCAGCGAAACCCCAAGCTGATCGCGGGGCTGGCCGCCCTTCCCGGTTCGGCGTGGACCACCGTCACCCTGGATCGGTCCGGCCCCCATCGCCGGCCCCAGGTCCACGAGGACACCGTGACCGTCCGGGGGTGCCCGAGTCCGCTTCGCCAGATCGCCGTGCGCGGCCTCGGACACGACCAGCCGACGCTCATCCTCACCAACGACACCCGGACCCGGGTCGGCGCGCTGGTCAATCGCTACGCCAAGAGGATGTCGATCGAGCAGCGCCTGGCCGAGTCGATCCGATCCTTCCACCTCGACGCCCTGTCTTCGGCGGTCGCGCTCAACGTGGATCTGGACACCACCCTCACCGTGTGGGCCCAGGCCGCCTACGACGCCCTGCGTCGGCGTCTCCCCGGCTACGAGCAGGCCACGCCGGACACCATCTGGCGGCGGTTCGTCAGCACCAAGGGGGTGATCACGCTCGGCCCGCGGGAGGTTGTGGTGACCCTCTCCCAGCGGACCTACTCGCCGGTTCTGCGCCAGGCCGACCTGCCCGTCGTCCGAGTTCCCTGGTGGGGTGGGCGATCGCTCCGCTTCGAGATGGCCAGGAGTAGGGTGTAATTCGCTGTTCGAGAACCCAAGCTAGGCCGTAGGCGCTCATGTGGTCGGTGGTGGGCGTGTGGGACACCTGGGCTGCACCCACGGCCCCGACGCTGCGCCGCCGCGTACGTCCTCCGAGTCCCAGCTGTCGTTCAAGGTCCCGTCCTCGACGTTCGACCCCAGCTCGGCGCAGTACACGCCGGGTCAGGTCGGACCGATCGTGATCGACAACGGGTTCGGGGTCGGCGTGAGCGACGCGAGCTTCAAGTTCACCCAGTAGGGGTCTCGCCGGTCTCGCGGGCCAGGCGCAGCAGCTCGTCGTGCACGTCGGGAGGCCCGGCCAGGATGTCGCCGGCCAGGTAGTCGGGACCGCCCGTCCAGTCCGTGACCCGGCCCCCGGCCTCCTCGATCAGCAGGCCTCCCGCCGCGACGTCCCACGGCCAGAGCCCCAGCTCGAAGAAGCCGTCGAAGACGCCGGCCGCCGTCCAGGCCAGATCGAGCGACGCCGCGCCCGGCCGCCGGAGGTCCTCGAAGCGCCCCAGGGCCGCGCCGAACATGGCCAGGTACCGTGGCAGGACGTCCTTCCGCCGAAAGGGGAACCCGGTCGCCACGACGGCCCGGTCCGGCTCGCGATCGGACACCCGCAACGGCTCGGTCCGGCCGGGGGCGCGGCGGGCCTCGGCGCCGCGCCCGCGCGCGCCGACGAAGGTGTCGCCCAAGAACGGGGCATGGACCACCCCGACCACGGGGCGCCCGTCCTCCACCAGGGCCACCGACACGCCCACGACATGGAAGCCATGGATGAAGTTCGTGGTGCCGTCCAGGGGGTCCACCACCCAGTACCGGCGGCCCGAGGTCGAGGTCCCGCCCTCCTCCTCGCCGACCACTGGGATCCCGGTGTTGCTCCACAGCGCATCAGCGGTGGCGGCTTCGCTCCGCCGGTCCACGGCCGTGACGTAGTCACCGGCCCGGCCCTTCACCCTGACGTCCGGCCCCTCGCTCCCCGCGCCCTCCGCGACCACGGCGGCACCCGCCAGGGCGGCCTCGACGGCCACCCCGACCAGCCCTTCCCCGTCGATCCCGCTCGCCACGGCCCGACCGTAACAGCCCTCCCGATGTCGCAGGCGCTCGCCCTCCTCCGGCGATCCAGGAGAAAAGGCGCAAGTCCCCACGTTCACTGTAATCTGGGGTACTAGTTGCGCCCCCCCAGCCCATTCTGTTTGGATACCCGCAACACACCAATGCGGAACGAAAGGGAAGGGGGTAGCAACGTGCGACGACGCTTGCTTCCGGCTGCCGTGATCCTGGCAGTCGTCGCGGCGCTGGGGGTCTCCGCCATCGGGGTATCCCGGGCGGCGCCGAGCACCGGCAAGTTCCAGCTGTCGAGCCTGCAACCGGAGCGGACCGGCGCGCCCATCCAGGCGCCCAAGTCGCGTTCAGGACGGGCCGCGAAGACCAACAGGTCCCTGCTCCACCTGCAGGGCTCGAAGCTCACCCCCGTGATGATCAAGCTCGACTACGACGCGGTCGCTTCCTACTCGGGAGGCGTCCGGGGCCTCCGGGCCACCAGCCCGCTCGCGACTCACCGTCCGCTCAAGGGCAACGCCGCCGCAGTGGCCGCGTACCAGCGCTACGCCTCCAGGTTCGACGCCAGGGTCAAGGCCGGCATCCGGTCGCGGATCACGGGCGTGCGCGTGCTGAACGCGTACCACCTGGCCTACGGCGGGCTGTCGGCCCTGGTGCCGGCGAACCGGATCTCCGCCTTGCTCAAGGTGCCCGGCGTGGCCGCGGTGCAGAAGGACGCCCGGGCGCACGTGCTCGACAACGGGCCGCAGCTCGACTTCCTGGGCGCGCCGCTCGTGTGGCCCGGCCTGGGCGGGCGCGACAACGCCGGCTCGAACGTCCTCGTCGCGAACATCGACACGGGCGCGTGGCCGGAGAACCCGCAGTTCGCCGACAACGGCCTGCCGGCCCCTCCGGGGTCCTACGGCTGCCAGTTCGGCGACGGCACGGACCCGGCGCTCGGCGACCCCTTCGACTGCAACAACAAGCTCGTGGGGGCCTACGCCTTCACCGACACCTACATGGCCGTGATCGGGGCGGGAGCCGAAGAGTTCTGCAACGACTCGACGGGCGAGTGCTCGGCCCGGGACTCCGAGGGTCACGGGACCCACACCCTGACCACCGCGGGGGGCGACTACGTGGACAGCGCCCCGCTCCTGGGCATCGACCGCGGGCCGGTCGGCGGCCTGGCGCCCGGGGCCCACGTGATCGCGTACCGGGTCTGCCTCGCGCTCGGCTGCTTCAACAGCGACACCGTCGACGCGGTCGACCAGGCCATCGCGGACGCGGTCAACGTCATCAACTTCTCCGTGAGCGGGGGGAACGACCCGTACAGCGACGCCGTGGAGCTCGCCTTCCTCGACGCCTACGGGGCCGGCATCCAGGTCAACGCGTCGGCCGGCAACGCCGGTCCGGGCCCGGGGACCGCGAACCACGCCGGCGGCTGGGTGAACACGATCGCGGCCTCGACGCCGCCCCAGTACTACCTGTCGACGCTCCACCTCGCGGCCGGCAACGGGGACACGCTCGACCTCACCGGGTCCGAGCTGACGCCGGGCATCGCCGAACCGACCGGGGTGGTCCTGGCCTCGGACATCCCGGGGTACGACGCGACGTGCTCGACCGCGCTTCCCACCGGGACCGTCGGCGAGGGCATGATCGTGGCCTGCCAGCGGGGCAACCCCGCGGGCCGGAACTTCAGCAGCTTCAACGTCATGCAGGGCGGGGCCGTCGGGATGATCCTGTACAACCCGACGCACCAGGACCTGTTCACGGACAACTTCTGGATCCCGACGATCATGCTCGACGGGGGTCCGTTCGGCGCCTCCCCGGCGCCGACCACCGACGACTTCCTGGACTTCATGGGGTCGCACTCCGGCGTCACCGCCTCGTGGGACGCCGGGACGCTGCAGGATGTGACGCCCGACGTGATCACGAGCTTCTCGTCCCGCGGGCCGCTCGGCTCGTGGCTGAAGCCGAACGTCACGGCACCGGGCATCGAGATCCTGGCCGGATGGACGGAGGAGCCGGACTCGCCGGTCGACGGGCCGCCCGGTGAGCTGTACGCGGCGATCGCGGGGACCTCGATGTCGGCGCCGAACGCGTCCGGCGTCGCCGCCCTGGTGAGGGCGGCGCACCCTGCATGGACGCCGGGGCAGGTCACCTCGGCCCTCATGACCTCCTCCGTGCAGGACGTGCTGGACTCCGACGGCGTCACCAAGGCCGACCCGTTCGACACCGGTGCAGGCTCCATCCGGGCCGACCGCGCCGTCCGCCCGACGCTGACGTTCGACGTCGCGCCGGACGACTTCATGGCCGCGGGGGGCGACCCCCTGCACCGGGTGGACCTGAACCTCCCGAGCATCGACGCGACGCAGATGCCGGGCCTGCTGACCACCACCCGGACGGCCATGAACGTGACGCACCGGGGGCACCGGTTCCACGCGACGACGACCTCGACCGGCGGGGAGATCACGGTCTCGCCGAAGACGTTCGGGATCGGCGAGGGCGAGACCCGCACGTTCAGCGTCACGATCGACGGCCAGGACCTGGCCGACGGCCAGTACTTCGGGCAGATCACGCTGACGCCCGGGAACGAGAGAGCGAACCCGGTGGTGCTGCCGGTGGCCTTCGTCAAGACGCAGGGGGCCGTGGCCGTTACCAACGAATGCGCGCCGACCGACATCGTCAAGGGCGAGTCGAGCCACTGCGCGTTGCAGGTGGTCAACAACAGCCCGGTGGAGTCGGACACGTCGGTCGAGGTGAGCACCTCGAACCCGGTCCGACTGCCGATCAGGAACGTCGCGGCGTCCGACACGCTCGACTCCTCGACGAAGGCCGGGTTCACGTGGACCGGGACGCTGTCTCCGGCCGTGGCCCCGACGATCGACTCGATCACGCCGGGGGGCTCGCCGGCGGGCGGGTACCTGCCGCTGTCGTCGCTCGGCGTCGACCCCGAGCCGGGCTTCGGCGACGAGACCATCGCGAACTACACGGTCGGGTCGTTCCAGTACGGGCACGAGACGTACGACACGGTCGCGGCCGACTCGAACGGCTACGTCGTCGTCGGCGGCGGGGACGCACAGGACAACAACTGCTGCGACCCGCAGACGCTGCCCGACCCGGCCCGGCCGAACAACGTGGTGGCGCCGTTCTGGACGGACCTCAACCTGGCACAGGCCGGGGGACTCTATGCGGCCATCCTGACGGACGGCACCAACGACTGGGTCGTCTTCGACTGGGAGGGCGTCCCGGTGTTCGGCACGACGCTGCTCCAGAACTTCCAGATCTGGATCCAGTTGGGGGCCGACAGCGTCACCTACGCGTACGGCGACATGGACGGACCCGACGCGTCCACGCCCATGACCGCCGGCGCGGAGAACCGGGACGGCTCGAGCGGCGTCAACCAGGCGCCGGCGGCCAACTCCGACTTCACGGTGAACGACGGGAGCCCCACCGCGGGCGGCTCGTTCGACGCGACCTACGACGCGTTCGGGCGGCGACCCGGGCACTACAGGGTGACCGCGGCCGTCGACTCGGACCAGGTCGAGGGGACGACCACGGTGGTGCAGCACATCACCGTGCACAAGCCGTAGCGGATCACGGCCGTTCACGCTGCACGAGGGGGTCCGGGCGAAGAGCCCGGGCCCCTTGCTCCCCGGTTGCGGTATGCGTCCGGCCCCCGGCGCTCCGATCGCCTCCCGCCCCGGGTCTCTGCCCTGATCCCAGGGTCGCCCGACGGGTGTCAGAACGTGTTCGGCGGCGGCGGCGTTCCCGACAACATCCGGGCCAACCAGGACTGTTCGCTCCGCCGCCAGGCCGAGGTCCAGGTGATGCAGAACCCGGCCGATCCGTCGAACCTGTACTTCGGGCAGAACGAGTCCCAGCACGGGTTCAACCAGACGGGGGCCGACTACTCGATCGACGAAGGCCAGCACTGGGGGTACACGCCGATCCCGACGCGGTTCCTGAACTGCGCCTCGGCCGCCTTCGACGCCTTCAGCGACCCGGCAGGCACGTTCGACGGTGACGGGAACCTGTACTACTCGGCCGTCGGCTTCAACGTCGCCAGCGCCACGACCGGGATGTTCGTGTGGAAGTCCGACGCCGCGCACAAGGCGTCGTTCCTGCACAATCCGAACGGCGACGAGCTGAGCTCGAACCCCGTGTCGATCCACCAGAACTCCGGCGAGGAGAACCTCTCCGACGACAAGCAGCTCATGGCGGCCGACACCCACCCGTCGAGTCCGTTCTTCAACAACGTCTACCTGACCTGGACGATCTTCGACTTCCACTGCGGGGACTCGGGGGGCGACTACTGCTCGAGCGACATCTACGAGTCGCACTCGGCGGACCAGGGCGTGACGTGGTCGGCTCCGCAGGTCATCAGCGGGCACAACGCCGACATCTGCCGGTTCGGCGACCTGTTCGACCCGGACCGGGAGGCGGGCGACTGCGACTTCGACCAGGGCTCGGCGCCGATCGTCGGGCCGGACGGTACGGTCTACGTGGCGTTCAACAGCTGGCAACCCATCGCTCAAGGGAGCCATCGGGCTGCCCGGGAAGTGCCAGCAGCTCATCGTGACCTCGGATGACGGCGGCGCCAGCTGGAGCGATCCGGTGCGGGTCGGCATCGACAGGGCCACGGAGCCGATCAACTTCCCGTCGAACCCCACCATGGACTCGGTGGGGTGCCCGCTCGGCCGGCAGTGCCTGTACCCCAACGGGTACCGGATGAACAACTTCCCGTCGATCGGCATCGACGACAACACGGGCAAGCTGGCGGTGTTCTGGTCCGACTTCCGCCACGGCGGCCCGTGCGCGCTGGCCACGCTGGGGAGCCTCTCGTACAACACGGAGCCCTGCGAGAACCACAACGAGGACGTCCTGGCGGCCCGGTCGGGCGACGGCGGCGCCACGTGGCACCGCGCGCGGACGGTGACGCGCGTAGGTGGCGGGAGCGGGACGCCGAGCGACCCCGCGGCCCAGTGGCAGGCATGGGGCGACGTGGCCGAGGACGGCAAGCTTGTCGTGGCCTACTACGACCGCCGCGCGCCGTACGGCAGCTGTGAGTCCACGGGCTGCAACGACATCACGCTGGCCCGGTCCCGCAACAACGGCGCGTCGTGGTCGTACCGCCGGATCACCCGTGAGGCCCCCCTCTCGTCATGGCCGGCGTCATCAACCTGGTCCCGGGGGTTGGAGTGATTTCGCCCCGGACTTTCCCTTTGCGCTCCTTAGCTCTTGCACGGGGAAGGGACTTCCTGCGAGGATTTGCGCGGTGTTCCGCACGCACCACGAAGTTCAAGGGGAGGGAAGAATGCGACGAGTCGTATCGGCCGTGCTCGCATGCACGGTCATCGCGGGGATCGGGCTGTCCGCCATCGGTGCCCAGGCCGCGAGCTCGAAGCTCAGTGTCGCCGGCGGGGTGAGCCGCGCGGGCACGTTCCACGCCGCGAAGTCCGATTCCGGGCGGATCGCGAAGTCCGACCAGCGGCTGCTCCACCTCCGCGGCTCGAAGATCACGCCCGTCCTGGTCAAGCTCGACTATGACGCTCTGGGGTCGTACCGGGGGTACCTGCCCGGCTACCGTGCCACCAGCCCCGGTGTCACGCACCGGTCCCTGAAGGCGAACCGGGCGGCGGTGAGCTCGTACACACGCTATATCGCCCGGATTGAGGACAGGGCCCGGGCCGGGATCTCCCGGATCGCCAAGGCCAAGGTCACCCAGACCTACCGGGTGGCCTACGGAGGGCTCGCCGTGTCGCTCCCGGCGGGCCAGATCTCGAAGCTCCTGAAGGTCCCCGGCGTGGTGGCCGTCCAGCGTGACGCGCTGAACCACCCCGACGTGGTCCAGGAGCCCTACCAGTTCATCGGCGCCGAGGCCGTGTGGCCCTCGCTGGGCGGCCTTCCCACCGCGGCGTCGAGCGTGACGGTCGGGGTCATCGACACGGGCATCTGGCCGGAGAACCCCATGCTCGTGGACAACATCCCGGCCCCGGCCGGCGGGCCCTACGGCTGCGACTTCGGCGACGGCGTCGACCCGGACTTCGGTCCCGACTTCGCCTGCAACGACAAGCTGGTGGGGGCGTACGCCTTCACCGGGACCTACCTGGCCTTCATCGGGGCGGAGCCCGGCGAGTACTGCAAGGCCGACAACAGCGCGTGCTCGGTCCGCGACTCCGAGGGCCACGGCACCCACACTGCCACCACCGCGGCTGGCGACTTCGTGGACCACGCGCCGATCTTCGGCATCGACCGCGGCCCCACGTCCGGGCTGGCCCCGGGGGCCCACGTGATCGCCTACCGGGTCTGCCTGGAGCTGGGCTGCTTCAGCTCCGACAGCGTGGCGGCTGTGAACCAGGCCATCCTGGACGGCGTCGACGTCATCAACTACTCGATCTCCGGCGGGAAGAACCCCTTCACCGACTCGGTCGAGCTCGCTTTCCGCGACTTCTACGCCGCGGGCGGCCTGGCCAACGCCTCCGCCGGCAACTCCGGCCCGGGGGCCGGCACCGCGGACCACGGCGGCCCGTGGGAGAACACCGTGGGGGCTTCCTACCCGTCCCGGCTGTACCTGACCACGCTGCACCTCACGGGGGACGGCGGGGCCAGCCTGGACCTGACCGGCTCCTCCATCACGCAGGGCATCGCGAGCGCGACGGACCTCATCACGCCCGCCTCGGTGGGCGGTTACACGGGGGGCGTGACCTGCTCGGCCCCGTTCGCCGCGAGCTCGGTGGCCGGCAAGGTCGTGGTGTGTGCCCGCGGCAACCCCGCTGGGCGCGCCGCGTCCAGCTTCAACGTCCTGCAGGGAGGCGGCGCCGGGATGATCCTGTACAACCCGACCCACCAGGACCTGTTCACGGACAACTTCTGGGTGCCGACGGTCATGCTCGACGGCGGGACGACGCCGCAGATCCCGCACGACACGGACGCGTTCCTGGCCTTCCTGGGCGGGCACACCGGCGTCCAGGCCTCGTGGAGCACGGGCACGGCCACCTCCACGGCGCCGGATATCATGACCACGTTCTCCTCCCGGGGCCCGCTCGGTGACTGGATCAAGCCGGACATCACGGCTCCGGGCATCGAGATCCTGGCCGGGAACTCGGCCGCGCCCGCGCCGTCGGCGGTCGCCTCCGGCCCGCCCGGGGAGAACTTCCAGGCCATCGCCGGCACCTCGATGTCGGCCCCGCACGCCACCGGCGTGGCGGCCCTGGTGTTCGCCACCCATCCCAAATGGACGCCGGGACAGGTGAAGTCGGCCATGATGACCTCGGCCGTCCAGGACGTCCTGCAGCCGGACGGCGTTACCCCGGCCGACCCGTTCAACATGGGAGCGGGGTCCATCCGGGCCGACCGGGCCGTGCGGCCCACCCTGACGTTCAACGAGTCGGCGGCCGACTACGCCGCGCTCGCCTCGACCCCGCTGGCGCGGATCGACGCGAACCTGCCGTCCATCGACGCCCCGGTCATGCCGGGGATCGTCAAGACCACCCGGAGCGCCAGAAACGTGACCCGGGGGTTCCGGACATTCACGACGAGCACGACGGCCCCGCCAGGGGGCACCATCAAGGTGATCCCGTCGACGTTCTCCCTGGGGAAGGGCGGGACCCAGACCCTCAAGATCACCATCAACGGGGTGAACCTGGCCCCGGACACGCAGTACTTCGGGTCGATCGCGATCACGCCGGACACCGGCAACCCGGTGTACCTGCCGGTGGCGTTCGTCAAGAAGCAGGGTGCGGTGGTCCTGGACTCCTCGTGCACACCGCCGTCGATCCAGAAGGGCACCAGCTCCTCATGCAGCACCACGGCCCAGAACCTGTCGAACGTCGCCGCGAACACGGACGTCCGCGAGCACTTCGCCCACACGGGCAAGCTCGAGCACTCGAACTTCGCCGAGTCGCACAATGGCACCAGCACCGGTGGGTTCACCGACACCGGCCCCAGCGGCTACGAGTGGTCCGGCCAGCTCTCGCCGTCCATCGCGCCGACGATCGACGACTTCACGCCGGACCCGGGCCCGGGCGGCGGGTACCTACCGCTCGATCAGTTCGGCACCCCCCTCATCTCGGGAACGGACGACGACACGATGATCGACTTCAACACCGACCCGTTCCTGTGGGGTGGGGAGGAGTACACGCGGGTGGGCGTGGGCTCCAACGGATACCTCATCGTCGGTGGCAGCACGTCGGCCTCCGACGTCCAGTTCCAGCCGACGAGCTTCCCGAACCCGGCGCGTCCGAACAACGTGATCGCGCCCTACTGGACCGACCTGAATCCGGGGGTGGCCACGGGGGGAGGCGGCGAGCGGATCGAGGAGCTGACCGACGGCTCGGACACGTGGATCGTCATCGACTGGCAGAACGTCCCGGTGTTCGGCACTACCACTACGGAGTCCTTCGAGATCTGGCTCGGGGTGGACACCGACGCCAACCCTGGCGAAGACGTGAGCTACGTCTACGGGCCCACCGGCCAGCCGCCGAACGCGCCGCCCCTGAACGCCGGCGCCGAGAACCGCGACGGGACGAGCGGCATCAACGCCGTCGTCCGGGGGGTGGACGACGGGTGGCGGATCCACACGTCGCCGCCCATCCCGGGCGGGTCGGTGACCATCACGTACGACATCAAGGGCAAGAAGGTGGGCACCTACACCCTGGTCACGAAGATGACGTCGGACCAGACGCCGGGCACGACGACGGCGACGCAGTCGATCGACGTGCACACGTAGACAGGCAGCGGACCACCGCGGAGAGCCCGGGCCGACGCAGCCCGGGCTCTCCCGTTTGCCCTGGTAGATTGATGTGCGGGGCCCGACCGGCCACGGTTCGGGCGAAGCCGGCGGAATTGACGCTCGCCGTGCGTGGCTAGTATCGTTATCCCTCGCGGCTGGTGCTTGAGTTCAGCCGCTTGTCGGCACGAATCCAAGGGGGGACCCGAGAAGGGATCGCGGCATCCGGGAAGCACCCTGGGCCGGACCTTCTTGACAGGTCCGGCTTTTTGCGGCCCCCCCTCAGCGAGGCAAGAACGAGAGAGCGCGTGACGAGAGAGCCATGCCCACGATTCAGCAGCTGGTCAGGAACGGGCGCGAGCGCCCGCGGAGCAAGACGAAGAGCCCCGCTCTTCGCCGGTCTCCGCAGCGCCGCGGCGTCTGCACGCGCGTCTACACCACGACGCCGAAGAAGCCGAACTCGGCGCTTCGGAAGGTGGCCCGTGTCCGCCTGACCACGGGCATCGAGGTCACCGCCTACATCCCCGGGATCGGCCACAACCTTCAGGAACATTCCATCGTGCTCGTGCGGGGTGGCCGGGTGAAGGACCTCCCGGGGGTCCGCTACAAGATCGTTCGCGCCGCGCTCGACACCGCCGGGGTTCGGGACCGCCGCAAGGCCCGGTCCAAGTACGGCGCGAAGAAGAACTCGTAGGGGGCTGGGCCATGCCACGGAAGGGACCAGCGGTCAAGCGTGAGATCGAGCCGGATCCGGTGTACCAGAACCCCCTGGTGACCCAGCTCATCAACAAGATCCTGCTGCACGGCAAGAAGAGCACCGCCGAGCAGATCGTGTACAAGGCCCTGGAGCAGATCAGCGAGCGCACGGCGAACGACCCGGTCATCACGCTGAAAAAGGCCGTGGAGAACGCCCGTCCGCTGCTCGAGGTCCGTTCGAGGCGGGTTGGCGGCGCCACGTACCAGGTCCCGGTGGAGGTCCGGCCGGCCAGGGGGACCACGCTCGCGCTGCGGTGGCTGGTGAACTTCACCCGCCAGCGCCGCGAGCACACCATGGCCGAGCGCCTGATGGGCGAGATCATGGACGCGGCCAACGGGCAGGGATCCTCGGTGAAGCGCCGGGAGGACCTGCACAAGATGGCCGAGGCGAACAAGGCGTTCGCCCACTACCGATGGTGAGCACCGAAGGAAGCTTCGAGGCCGGGCTCCGCGGGGGCCCGGCAATCATGAGTGGCGGTATCGGAACGGGGGCCGCGTAGATGGCGGTCCCGGCGGAGAGGTTGGAAGAAGAAGTGTCAGAGGCAGCGCAGGTCACGAAGGAGCGCCAGCAGCCGTCCGGGAAGGGCGGCCTGGTCATCCGCGAGTACCCGCTGGGCCGGACCCGGAACATCGGGATCATGGCCCACATCGACGCGGGCAAGACCACCACGACCGAGCGCATCCTCTACTACACCGGCAAGGCCTACAAGATCGGCGAGGTCCACGACTGGATCAACATCATCGACACCCCCGGCCACGTGGACTTCACGGTCGAGGTCGAACGGTCCCTCCGCGTGCTGGACGGCGCCGTGGCCGTGTTCGACGCGGTGGCCGGCGTCGAGCCCCAGACCGAGACGGTGTGGCGCCAGGCCGACCGCTACCACGTCCCCCGGATCTGCTTCGTGAACAAGATGGACCGCACCGGCGCCAACTTCGAGCGCACGGTGGAGATGATGGTCGACCGCCTCCACGCCAACCCGCTGGTCCTGCAGCTCCCGTGGGGCCGGGAGTCCGACTTCATCGGCGTCATCGACGTGGTGGAGATGAAGGGGCTGCACTGGTCCGACGAGGGCGGGATGGGCGAGGAGTGGGAGACCGTCGAGATCCCGGCGGAGTGCAGCGAGCAGGCCCAGCAGGCCCACCACGACCTGTTCGAGAAGCTGGCCGAGCACGACGAGCGCCTCATGGAGAAGTACGTCCACGAGGAGGAGCCCACCCTGCAGGAGCTCCGCCAGGGCATCCGCCGGGCCACGCTGTCCGGCGAGGCCGTCCCGGTGCTGTGCGGCTCGGCGTTCAAGAACAAGGCCATCCAGCCGCTCCTCGACGCGATCGTGGCGTACCTCCCGGCGCCGACGGACGTCCCGCCGCTGGTGGGGCACGCGCCCGGCGACGAGACCGCCCTGATGACCAGGAGCCCTTCGGACGAGGAACCCTTCTCCGCGCTGGCGTTCAAGATCATGACCGACCCCTACGTGGGCCGGCTGACCTATCTCCGCGTGTACTCCGGCATCCTGCGGGTGGGCTCGCACGTGTCGAACTCCACCCGGGACCGCAAGGAGCGGGTGGGCCGCATCCTGCAGATGCATGCGAACCACCGCGAGGACATGGAAGCCGCGTTCACCGGCGACATCGTGGCCGTGGTGGGCCTCAAGCACACCACCACCGGCGACACGATCTGCGACCCCGCGAACCCGATCGTGCTCGAGTCGATCACGTTCCCCACGCCGGTCATCTCGGTGGCGGTGGAGCCCAAGACCAAGGCCGACCAGGACAAGCTGGCGAACTCGCTGGCCAAGCTGGCCGACGAGGACCCCACGTTCGTCGTGAGGTTCGACGACGAGACGGGCCAGACCATCATCTCCGGGATGGGCGAGCTCCACCTGGAGATCCTGGTGGACCGCCTGACCCGCGAGTTCAACGTCGGCGCGAACGTCGGAAAGCCCCAGGTGGCCTACCGGGAGACCGTCCGCAAGGCCGTCCACAAGGTGGAGGCCCGCTACATCAAGCAGACCGGAGGCCGGGGTCAGTACGGGCACGTCTACATCGACCTCGAGCCCCTCGGCGGGGGCGGCGGCTACGAGTTCGTCAACAAGATCGTGGGCGGGTCCATCCCCCGGGAGTACATCCCGTCGGTGGACGCCGGCATCCAGGAGGCCATGGAATCGGGCGTGCTGGCCGGGTACCCGCTGGTGGACGTGCGGGCCACGCTGGTGGACGGGTCGTACCACGAGGTGGACTCCTCCGAGATGTCCTTCAAGATCGCGGGGGGCATGGCCCTGCGGGAGGCGGCCCGGCGGGCCGATCCCGTGCTCCTCGAGCCGGTCATGGAGTTCGAGATCCTGACGCCGGAGGAGTTCATGGGCGAGGTCATGGGCGACGCCACGTCGCGCCGGGGCCGCATCGAGCGGATCGAGGAGCGCACCGGGATGCGGGCCATCCGGGTCCTGGTGCCGCTGGCCGAGCTGTTCGGCTACGCCACGGACCTGCGGTCCAAGACCCAGGGCCGGGCGTCGCACACGCCCATGCAGCTGCAGGCGTACGCGGAGGTCCCCCAGCAGCTCTCGCGCGAGATCGTGGCGCGGGTGCGCGGGGAGTAGGGGAGAGCGAGGAAGGTCATGGCGAAGAAGAAGTTCGAGCGGACCAAGCCCCATGTGAACATCGGCACGATCGGGCACATCGACCACGGCAAGACCACCCTCACCGCGGCCATCACCAAGGTCTTGGCGGAGAAGGGCCTGGCCGACTTCACCCCGTTCGACCAGATCGACAAGGCGCCGGAGGAGAAGGAGCGGGGGATCACCATCGCCATCGCCCACGTGGAGTACCAGACCGAGAACCGCCACTACGCCCACGTGGACTG